>Ga0222697_1001276_pt1 | contig 9716 bp, 8 predicted proteins | sample AntAcemetage1402_FD_179835 | JGI IMG/M metagenome (GOLD analysis project Ga0222697, IMG submission 179835) | Saline water microbial communities from Ace Lake, Antarctica - #1402 | ecosystem: Environmental > Aquatic > Non-marine Saline and Alkaline > Saline | place: Antarctica: Ace Lake | collected... | reverse complement strand
TAATAAATGTTTCAGAACAAGAAGTTATTAAAAGATTGAATGCAAGATATCATTGTCCTAAATGCAAAAAAGAATATAATACTTTATATGAAAGTTTAAAACCAAAAAACGATTTAACTTGCGATGTTTGTGGAACAAAATTAGAACAAAGAGAAGATGATTCTAGTATTGATGCTATAAAAGAAAGATTGCAAGTTTATCATGATCAGACAATTCCTGTTCTTGAATTATTCAAAGATAAAGTTATAGAAATTAATGGTGAGCAATCAATAGAAAAAGTTACAGCGGAGATTCTTGAAAAATTCTAATCTTTTTTAACAAAATGTCTTCTTAATTGTTAAAATTTACCACAAATTTTTTATATACTTATTAATATTAATTTATTATGGTAATAATTTATGAATCAGAAAATTTTATTGTAGAGTCCAAGGAAAGACCATTTGTTTCTAGAACTGAGGGGGGCCATATCCGGATAAAAGTAAAAGATAAATCAATTAGAGATAGAACTAAACTCTCTCCCAAACAAGCTATTGAATTAATGAGGTTGACAATTATTGTTGGAGATTCATTAGAAAAAGCTATGAATAAGCAGGGAATACCTGTTATTAAAATTAATTATCATGATATGAGTAACTGGGCATTCAAAAGGAAGGAATTACCATATTTACATATTCATGTATTTGGACGGTCTAAAGATGCAAAAAAACAAAAATTTCCTGAAGCAGTTTATCTGCCTGCAAGAGAAAGCGGATTCTATGAAGGATTTGAACCACTCAATTCTAGAGATGTTGGGATAATAAAAAAATTAATTAATTTAACTTTTAAATCTAAGAAATTTTCTGATTCTGCATGGGGTCTTTGTTAAAATCAAAATTGGGAGATTATGTCTTTGGAAAATTAAACAACTTCTTAACAACAATAGTTGCATAACTTCCTTTAGAAAGTTCAAAACTGATTTTAACTTTAAATTTATCTTTATTAAATTCATCATCTTCAGATTCTGTGCAGGAAAAATCAATAACTTTTGCAACAAAATCTCTTTGTGTTCCAAAACTTGAAAGTTCTGGAATTTGTTTTATTATAAAGTCCCTTTGATCAATGTCTTCTTTTTTTAGCAAACTAAAAACTAAACTATTTTTTTCTTGAATTTCTGAGCCAAAACCAATTATTGGCAAAGAATAATTTTTTGGCTCCTTTGTTGCAAAAAATAATTCTCCTAAAACATAATTTGTTTTAAAATGATTTATTTTATCGTCAATAATTATTTTTTTGCAAAGCTCATTAAACAAATAAGATTGATATGCATGAACATAGAATTTTAATGTTTTTTTAGGAACTAATCTTAAAATTCTAATATAATCTTGTTTATATGTTTTTATTAATTCATTATTTGTTTGGTTTTGTTTTTTTAATTCTTCAACAGCATTTTCAAAATCTTTTTTTATTATTGCTTTTCCAATAATATGATTATTTTTTGAAAATCTTTGTTCATCAAAATAATTAATTATTGAATGTGGATTTTCAATATTAACTTTTTTATCCAGAGCTCTAATTGTGATTTCGAATTTGTTTGCTGCAAGATCTCCTAAGGATAAAGGATTATCTAAATAGCCAACAAATTCTAATGAAAAATTTTCAAGCCCTTTTATGTTCTCAATTTTTGATTTTAAGTTTTGAACATTAAAAACAGAAATGTATTGTTCTGTTATTGCATTATGATCTTTTGTTCCGGCAAATCCCAAAAACTTTCTCGGAACTTTCAATGTTCTGGAGAGGTGTTGAATGCAATCTTCTGTGTTTCTGTTTATTTTTTTAAGAGAATAAATTAAGTATTTACCATTTATTTTATTGAAAATTTTATTAGGAACTTCTTTCACAATAAAATCTTTTGGCTTTTGTTTTATGATATAATTCATTTTTGATTTTGATTTAAGGGGCTTAGTTTTTTTATTAAATTATTATAAATCAATTCTTTTTTTCTTTTATTTAAACTAAATAGATATTTGTTAATTAATACTTTTGATATTGTAAAAATATAATTAAGTTTTATTATACTATTTTTTATTGCACCTTCTTTTTTTGTTAATTCAATTCCTTTCATATCTTTATTACTTGTTATTCCTGCAACTATAAAATTATTATGTTCTTCATACAGAATTACTGCCGGTCTTTTTTTAATTTCAAAAGTATCTGTATATTGAATTTGAGTTAAAATCACATCTCCTGATTCAAGCTTTTTCCCATTCTTCATCTTCATCATTATCCCATAGTTCTCTCATCTTTTTTTGTTGAACTTTATGTAAAAATTCGTCATACTGATTAGCTGTTTTAGCTTCTTTGAATAGTTTTATTAGATTATTTATTAGTTCATTATAAGTTTGTCTCTTATATTTTCGTAAATTTTTCAATTCTTCTAGAGTTTCTTCTTGAATTTGAATTGTTGTAACGGACATTATATATCACCTATAGTTGCTATATAACTATCTTATATAAATCTTTTTGTTTTTTGTGTGGGTTTTTAATAATTTTTGAAAATAGTTTAATCAATAAATATTTTGCTTATGTATTTTAGAAAGGTATTTGTTATTTTTGAAATATTTCCGAATAATTGATTTTTATTTTATAAATATTTTTAAAGAAACATTGATTATTGATTATTATGAAACTTTCGTTAAAGATTAATAAAACAATTGAAGAGAATGCACAGGAGTATTTTAAGAAGGCTAAAAAGTTGAGAAGGAAAATTGATGGTTCAGAAAAAGCTATTGAAAGAACAAAGCAAAAATTAGCAAAAGCTGATAATTCTGAAAAAATTGAAATTAATCAGATTAAAAAAATTAAAACAAAACAAGATAAAAAATGGTTTGATAAATTTCATTGGTTTGTTACAAGTGCTGGCTTATTGGTTATTGCAGGTAGAGATGCAGTTACAAATGAGGAAATTATAAAAAAATATGCTCAACCAGGTGATATTGTCCTGCACACAGATATGTCTGGCAGTCCATTTGCAGTCATAAAAAAAGAGGATAATAAAGAAATTTCTAAAAAAGATATAGAAGAAGCTGCAGATTTTATTCTAGCTTATTCAAGAGCTTGGAAAAAAGGATTTGGGAGTGCAGATATTTTTTATGTAACTCCAGAGCAAGTTACAAAAACAGCAAATCCCGGAGAGCATTTGCCTAAAGGAGCTTTTATGATCAGAGGAAAAACAAATTATATTGCAAATAAAATTAATTTCTGTATTGGAATTTATAATAAAGAAGAAAGTGATTTTGCAGGAAGAATTTTTTCTGGTCCAGAGGAAGCTGCAAAAATACATTGTTCTAAATGTTTTAAACTTGTTCCGGGTAGGGAAAAAACAAGCCAGATTGCAAAAACAATTAAGAGCAAACTTGCTTCTGAAATTGATCTTGATGAGTTTATTAGAGTTATTCCTGCAAGTTCTGAAATTAAGAAATAATTGTTGTGTTTTTTTTTTATTTATATACTATAAGTTATAAAGCATTTTTTTGACAAAATTTATAAATATTATAGATACTTACATTGTAAGTATAATATATATTAGTTACTTTGCAAGAATTTTAATGATTTTTTTAGTAAAGTATCTTGCATTTAGTTATATATACTATATTAAGGCATATTATTCTATATTCTTTTAGCAAAAGATTTATAAATACTTACAATGTAAGTATTCTTGTTTTTGGGTGAATTAGTTTGTGGAATAAAAATTTAAACATATCTAGTGATAGCTATGTTAAAAAAAATAAGAAACATCTTGAAAATACTTCTGCACTAAATTTAATTCCACAACTAAGAGCACTCGAGGATAAAAGAGATTTATTAGCTAGTTCTTTCAATAATTTAAAACAAAAATTAAATAATTCTGAAATAAATATAAGAGAATATAATTCAATTATTGCATTAAAAAATAATTCTTATTTAGAAGAACAAACACTCAAAGCTTTAAACCAAAAAATTTCTGCAATAAAAGACAAACTAAGACACCACAAACAAACCAACAAACCCGCTGTAATTATCGCGTTTGCAATTATTGGCTTGGTACTTCTTTTAGTGATTTTCCAACAAGCCAATATTACCGGTTTGTTTTCATATCAAGAAAAACAATTACAAGTAATGCCTATTGAGAAAAACTTTACTCAAGATTCTGTAATGCACATAAATATTTCTAAACTTGATTCTCTGCAATTATCAGGAATTTTAAGTTATGAAGATAATTTTTCTTTTGAAGTTGTACTTATTACAGATAAAGGAAATTTTACAATTGCAAATGAAAAAAGTATTAATTCATTGCTTGAGCAACAAATAATTAAACCAAATCTTTTAACAGGACTTGTTATTGATGAGGAAAATGAAGCAATAAATATTTTTGATAACCCCACACAGAACATTATTCATGACATTTCTGAAAATATTACAGAAAACTTAACAAGTGAAACAAATGACTCTGAAAATCTTTCTCTTAACATAACTAACATAAATATTTCGGATAATATAACGAACATCTCACAAGATATTAGCACAAACCTAACAGTAAATGTTTCTGATAATATAACTAGCAATATAACAACCAATATCTTTACAAACACCACTCAAAATATTACTCAAAACATAACAGAAAACATTAGTGAAAATATTTCTTTAAACATAACAGAGACAAACATTAGCCAGAATATCACAATCAATGTTTCTGATAATATTACACAGAATATCTCTTTAGATACAACTGAAAATATTACCACAAACTTCACTAATATTTCAATTAACCAAACCCAAATTAATATTACAACAAATATAACAACAGAACTAAATCAATTATCCTTAGAAAATATTTGCAAAGACACATGCTCTCTTAAAGAAGTTAATGCATTTGCAATAATTGTAAAAGTGAAGAATGCAGAATTATATTTAGACAAAATTACTTACACAACTTTAGAAGAAAATAATCCTCCTGTTCAAATTAGGGAATTTGATAATATCTCAATCTTAATTAATGATTCTTTAACTTATGATTTAAATGAATACTTCAATGATGAAGATAATGATGAATTACTTTATGATTTTAAAGAAGTTGCTAACTTTAACATTTCTTTAAACCAAAGCATTGTAAATATAAGCTTTAACAACACAGGAGAATTTGATTATTATTTCTATGCTTCGGATCCCGAATCATTAGTGCAGTCTAATGTGTTCAAAATTAATGTTGTTAGTGTTGTTAATCAAACTAATGTAACTATTGATGAGGTTGTTTCTCCGGTTGTTATTAATGAGCCTGTTAAGTTGTTAAGAAAAGTTAAACTTGCTAATTCTCAAATAGATCTAAAAGTTAAGTTGCCTGAAAAGGCAACAAATATTAAAGTAAATAAGATTGTGAATAATGTTTCTACAGACATTTCTGATAATGTTTCTGTTACTAATGATATTGCAAGAGATAAAATAAGGAGCAACTTATTAACAGGTAAGGTTACTTTAGAAAAGCAAGAAGAGAGCAATAATGAAACAGAAATTATAATTGGAGAAGAAGTTCAAGAAATAGAAGTTGAATATGATCTTCCGGGGCCAGAATCTAAAGAAGAAGAAATAAATGAATATAAAAAACAAATTATTGTAAGTTCTGATATTCACTATGAAAATATTTTAGCTTACTCTTTTATTGAAAACACTCCAGAAAGCACAATAAATCTTTACTGGTATGATTACACTGATGTTAATTGGCCAAGTGAAGCAGAAAAAAAGAAAGTAGATTTTGATGCATATGATACAGATGAAGATGGATTAGTTGATTACATAGAATGGATAGTGCCCCATCTTTCTAATCAGACTTATGAAATTGCGATTGTTGTTTTGAATCCTTATTCTTATCTTAAAGATGGAGACACTTGGTATGTTAGATTTAATACAACAGGAACTGCAAACTTAACCATCTGGAGTAATAATTCTTATTGGGAAGAATTACAAACAGACATCAATACAACTATTGCTGAGATGAGGTTTATTAATATTAGTTGTGGTAATAATAGTTTGCAGAATGAATTAATTGTTATTGATGAAAATAATAATTCATATAATTATTCTGCAATACAAGAGAATGATTCTATAAAACCTGCAAAGTTCTTAATACTAAACTATAATTGCGATAATGCAACAGGGCAATTTGTAAATTACATGAATATTGCAGGATATGCAACACTTATATTTGAGTTCGCAAATCAGAATGCAAGTGTTGTTGATTATGCTTATGATCCTTATGACTGTCCAGGATATTCTGACAGAAATTACTGTTGGATAATGGGGGATATTAACCAGGATTGTAATACTGTTTGCAACAATGCAGGAAGCAGCTGCGTAGATGATGATTGGAATGATGATGAGAATTGTACAATCCTCGAGGCATTAGGAAATAAGTGCGAAACATGTGAACAAGGACCTGAAACTTATTACCCTGGATATATATTTGATGGGGGAGGTTACTGTTACATTAGAGGTGAAGAACGGGATTGCAGCGCATCAGAAAAAAATACTGCAAGAGCCTGTGCTTGTAACATAACTGACTTTGAGTACACTTCAATAACCAACTGCACAAACATAAATGAATCAGGAACATATTATTTAATTAATGATATAATAAACTCCTCAACATCTTACTGTATGAATATATCTGCAAACAATGTTGTATTAGACTGTCAAGGCAATACTATTGATGGTAATGATGTAGCAGATTATGGAATTTATGTTTCAAGAGTTGCTTCAACCAACACCAGCATAATAATAAGAAACTGTACTGTTACTGATTGGGATACTGCGGGGGTTTATCTTTACAAATCAGATAGTAATACTTTAGAAGATTTAAATTTTAGTTCTAATCCAACTAATGGGGCATACTTGTATTATTCGGACAACAATGCCCTTATAAATGGTTATGTAGATCATAATATTAATGGAATGTACGTGTATTATTCAAATAATAATACTTTTACGAACAATAATGTAGATTATAACACTAATGGAATTTACTTATCTAACTCAAAGAATAATAATCTCACAAATAACTATGTAGATTATAATAATTATGGAATTCGCTTAAGCTCTTCAAACAACAATAATCTCACAAATAACTATGTAGATTATAATTATATTGGAATCCGCTTAATTTCTTCAAACAATAATACACTTATAAACAATAGTGCACAAAATGATGGTTATGGAATTTACTTATTGAGTTCAAGTAGTAATGAGATGAATGGAAATTTATTAGAAAAAAATGAAAGAAGCCTTTATGATGATTCACAAAACGATTATTCAGATAATCAGTTTATAGACGATTCTATCAGTAAAATATTGAATGTTTCGTTAAATAAGCAACTGTTTAATCTAAATGATTTAATTGAATTTAATATCTCTGTTTATTATCCAAATGGAACTGCTTGCTCTTCTTTTACAACTAACATATCTACAAGGCCACATGAAATAATAAGCAGTTCTACAACCCAAAATAATATTTCTGGTAACTTCACTGCAACCAAACAAGGGATGTACTCATTAATCATAAACGTAACTGATAACTTCAATAATTCAGTAAAAAGGAAATATATGTTTTATGTTGACGCAGATTCAACAAAAACGGTAAATTATTATTTAAGGCCGGATGTAGGGCCAATACATGGCCAGCCAACAGAAAATGATGCTAGATCATTGCTTTTTGAAGCACCAACAAATGAGAGCTATTTCTTTTGCGGTACATGGGTTCAAGCATCTCCAGATAATGTAAATATAAACTTTCCAGTTTGCTTGAAAGATATAAATATTTCTTCTTGGTATAAAGTTGGTGGAACTCCGCTGATGGGTGTTGAAAGGTATGTAATCTATGATTATGGTGTAGATGAAAATCAATCAATTCCGACTGCTGTAGAATATGAATGGATTAAAGTAAATTTCACAAACCTAAATTGGTCATTAGATTATATAACAGATTGGTATTGGTTAAGTGTTAAACTAAAGGGAGATCTTATCTATTGGTACACAAACGCAACTCATCCTTCTTATGTAAACATTAGTTATCTTTACACAGATACTCCTGAGATTATGAATATCAGCAATGAAAATGCTCAAATATTATCAGCAACAATGGCTTCTGGAAGTAGTGATGCTTTAATACAATTAGATGGAACAAGCTCTACAAACATAACAGTCCAGATGCCGGATTCTGATTTATTCTATGCTGCAGAATATGATGGAACTGATTGTGGTAACACAAATGACTGCAACTTTACCCAGAGCAATGGACTATTAGAGTTCAGTTTGGCTTTAGGCTCTGAGCATAATTTAACAATTTCTCAAGGAACACCAGAAGAAAATAAATTTGAAATTAAAGATCCTAACGGAATAACAGTTGCAAGCATAGATAGCGTTGGAAATATGTTCATTAAAGGAACACTTGCACAATGTACAGGGGTTGACTCAGTCCCAACACAAAATTCATTTATTATAGAGAATAATGCAGGAACTCCTGTTGTATACATTAACTCTTCTGGTTATGCATTCATAGTAGGAAGCTTATATCAACATAGCATAATGACCTTAACAGGGTCTAATCTTGAAATAAGAGATAACACAAATTCATTAGTTGCATTTATCGATAGTTCAGGAAATATAAAATTAAGTGGTCAAATTGTAGAAAATTATGATAATCCTTAATGGATAAAAATAGAGGTGAATAAAAATCAAATGCACAAACAATCAAAAAACAATTGTTTTGTGGTTCACCAAAAACAGAGTTTTTGTTTGAAACAAAGTTTTTTGGCACGCTAAAAATCTTTGATTTTTATCGGATTTTTGGCACCCAAAACAAGTTTGGAGGTAAAAGAAATGAAAAAAGTAAAAAATTGGAATTTAGTTGTTGTATATGTTTTGTTAGCAGCTGTTATTGTAGTTTTAGCTGTGCAACAATTTACAACAACCCCTATAGAACAAGGAAAATGGGAATGTGCACAAACAGCATGCGCACGAACAATGACAGAACAAGAGATTGCAGCAAGTGTGTGTGCAGAAAATGAAGTAGGAGAAATGATTTGCAGTGTTAATGTGGATGGAGAAGAAACATTAGTTCCACTTAATCAACTAAATTTGACTGGCCTTAGTTTTTGTGCAGAATATGTTTGCATTAAAGAAGTAAGATCAAAAGATGTAAATTATGCTGTCAATGTAAGTTTTGCATAATTTTTTATTAATTTTTTTAGGTAAAAAATGGAAAAGGAAGAGCTATTGAATTGCAAAACTCAAACAAAAAAGATTCGGCAAAAAAAAAACAATAGAAGAATGATTGAACATTTAATAAGGAAAGTGTTTAATGATTTGCAAAGGTTGCTAGACGAAAATATTGTAAAGAAAAAAAGAGGTAAAAAAATTGAAACATTGGGGGTGAACAAAAATTCAAAAAAGATTTTTGGCACCCAAAACAAGTTAGGGGTAAAAAGAAATGAATAAAAAAGAGTTTGATTTTATTTTGCAAGAGGGTAAAGGGCAATATATAGAGTTTAAAGAATCTTTTGATAAGTCTTTAGTAAGAGAGATTGTAGCATTTGCAAATGCTTCTGGAGGAAAAATATTTTTAGGAATAAATGATAACAATGAAGTTAAAGGAATTAAAATAACAAATAAATTAAAATCCCAAATTTTAGACATTGCAAGAAATTGCGATC
>Ga0222697_1001274_pt1 | contig 9717 bp, 18 predicted proteins | sample AntAcemetage1402_FD_179835 | JGI IMG/M metagenome (GOLD analysis project Ga0222697, IMG submission 179835) | Saline water microbial communities from Ace Lake, Antarctica - #1402 | ecosystem: Environmental > Aquatic > Non-marine Saline and Alkaline > Saline | place: Antarctica: Ace Lake... | reverse complement strand
ATAGTACAAGTGTCGTTGTCTTGATCTACAAATTGTATTTCATCATCTCTAAATGAAATATAATTAATATCTTCATTGTAATAATATTTTTTATCTTTCCATGCTCTAAACTTAATTTCTCTCATATTATTTCTTACCACCTTTTCGCTTGGTTTTTGATATGGTTTTTAAAATATACTTGTCATCTCGTGAGGTGTAATTTCTCAATATCTCGGTAAAGTATGTGTGATTTTTCTCGGCTATGCAATCGAACATTCGCTTTGGATTGAAGTGGGCTTCCATGCCTAATTTGTATAGGTTTGGGTGTTCCTCTCTTAATTTTTCGTAGTCCACGTTCTTCTCGTATGCCCACAAAACTTTAGCCAACGCACCACGATCAATTTCCATTTCTTTAGATAACTCATTCTCAATCACTTCTCTTACAATGTCTTGCTTTACCTTTTCAAGTTCACTATAATCCCTCGCAATGTCATTCCTAACCTCAATCAGTTTCTTAATGTGTTCTTCTAATTTTGTCATTTATTATCATTCTCCTTATTAAAATGGTAGGTCATTTTCAGTAACCACAATTTTACCGTTACTTGAACGACTGTCTATACCAATAAATTCATCAAGGTAACTTCGTTCTTCATCGTTAAACATGATTACAGGAATTGAACCACTCGTAGTATGCCTCATGAGATTATCGTATGCAATGTCCATTTGTTTTTGAACTTCAACAGGATTGATAACGAATCTCTTAAAGTGGAAGTCCACATATTGAGGTTTCAGTCCTATATTTGTCATGATTTCTTCTACGTTAATTTTATCAACATCTAACATCGGTGTAACGACTATCTTGAGGTTCTTTTCAATATTTGGTGGGAAGAAAACGTATGCCATGATAAGAAAGTTTACCTTTGATAGCACTGCGAGTTGCATACCTTGTAGGACTTCTTCTTCTGGTAATTTGCCTTTCGTTACGATATAATCATAAGCACTTTGCGACTTGCTTTTAACCTCTACTGTGCATCTAAACTTTTCTGGACTTGTTACTGCAATATCACATACTCCACCGAATTTATCGTTGCCCCACTTGTAACTCATGTCAAATTGATCATACATCTTAAATTGCTTTGGTGTGAATGACTTCGTGATTAAATTAACACCTTGCGTTTCCTTGAATTGTTTTCTTAGCTCGTTGTTTACCATGTGTTCAGCGATAGCCCCACGAACAGTATAATACTTGTCAATCTCCTCAAACTCGATTAGTCGATTCCGCTCTAAGATAGCATACCCAATGCTGTTGAAGTTGTTCTTCCCAATCAAACATGGAAACATTCTACTCGATACTTTCTTAGGTTGCACATCTTTGCTGAACTCGAATGTGTAAGTCTTGCTTATTGCATTGTAATTTGCCTTTGTTCCTTTTATCAGTTTCATTTAATTTATTCTCCTTTATCCTAATAGTTTCATTTCGTTGTCAATACTTAGCATACCCTTGTTCACATTTTCTTGAATCAGTCTTGTATAGACTTTCTTGAACTCGTTTTTAAGGTATGTAAGTTGAGTGCTATCGCTAAACCACACCAAGAAATTCGAGGTGCAGTATTCGATTGACTTTGCGATTAAATGTTTGTTTTCTTTTTGATATGCCATGATTACATATTCCAATGAATGATTGTTTTGTCTTAAACGTTTCACAACTTCCTCGAAAATCTCATCAGCGTTTGTTGTTGATACTAATTTTATCTTAGCCCATTCAGTAATGTTCGAGGGTGCTTGTGGTGGATATACATTTTCTCTACAATAACCCCTAATCATCATTATAAAATCGGTATCATTGAAGTTTTGGAAGTGTTCATACCATACGATTGCTTTCAGAGTTTCAATAGGGTTTCCATCTTCATCATAAATAATATTCTTCTTGTCATCAACCTTGTATATGTCAAAGTTAAAGTTGTTGTAGAACGCACTTAGTTTCGCTAACCCATCTAATAGAAATACTTGTTTGTCTAACATTTTATTTATCAGTCCAATCTAATGCTTGTCCGCAACTTGAACAATAATAATCAAACCGTTTAACTATACTATTACATTTTGAACAAAGAAAAATAATATCATATTTGTTATATGTTTTAATATTCGCTTTCATAGGCTCATTACGTTTTACAAGTATTTCAAAACACTCAACATCATAAAGCCCAACCATTCCTATAATGTCATGTTCTACACGTTCTTCATAATCAAGTTTTGCTCTCTCATAGGCATCTCTAAATTCATCTTTGCTCATGGCTTTCAATCCCTTCATAAAACTTCACTATCATTTTAACTATATTTAATGGTAAAGCATGCTCAAAATCTATTGTATTGTCATATTGTAGTGTTGCAATATAACTTGAACCATCACCTAATTCGTTACGAAATTGATAATAAAAACTTCTATTGTAATAAGTAACTTTTCTATTAAGATACTCACTCAACGCCTCACAAACTTCTTCTTCTGTTGGTGGTGTTAGAAGTTTATCTAAATCGGTTGCTAATTCTCTTGATGTTTTTTCCCACATATCGCTCTCTGCACATTTATCAAAATATAACTTTGATGTTTGAGATTTTAAATATAGTTCTACTACTTCTATGCTTGGACTATTTCCCATTCCATAGGCTATTAAATAACCTTTAAGATTTGAAAACGCCTCTAATTCTTTACTCATTTTTTTTACCCTCATAAAATTTTACTACCATTTTTAATGTTTCGATTTTCAAGCGGCAATTAAATTCTAATCTATTAGTTTCGCCTAATCTTATAAGCCATTGTTCATCTATTCCAAAACGAAATTGCTTGTCTTGATAAACAACACTCCACTCTATATCCTCACTCAAAGCCTCACAAACTTCTTCTTGCGTTGGGGGTGGTAACTGTTTAATAAACATAGGCGGCATTGGTTCTAATAATTTTTTTTGAATTGCTGGTTGCATAAGGTGTTCTATTTGTATTTGTAGATTTATATTTTCTAATTTTAGATTTAAGATCCTACGACTTGTTCCATATATATCATCTTCAAAATTGTCATTTAAACGGCTTATTATTTCTTCCTTTACTCTTTCTAATTCTTTACTCATTTTTTTTACCCTCATAAAATCTTCCTATCATTGTGATTATGTGTGGTGGCAATTTAAACCAATTAAACCAAACAATATTATCTTCTTGTAAATAACAAATTGAAGGCTCATATTTTCCAACTTCAAATTTACCATTTTCATAATATACTTTCTTATTTGAATATTCACTCAACGCCTCACAAACTTCTTGTTCCGTTGGTGGTGTTAAGGCTTGTTCATAATGTATTAAAGTTTCTTCGAGTTCTTTAAAAAGTTTTTTGTCCCAATATCCTACTTTCAAAGCCCTTTCAATTTCATATATAAAGTATTTGCTTCCTTTATTCATTTCTTTTCTCCTCCAATCCCTCGTAGAACCAATATATCATTTTGCCTAGTTTTGGTGGTAATGCCCTATCTATATGAACAGTATTGTCATATTCTTTTGAGGCTATATAATAACTACCATCACCTAATTCGTTACGAAATTGATAATAAAAACTTCTATTGTAATAAGTAACTTTTCTATTAAGATACTCACCCAAAGCCTCACAAACTTCTTCTTGCGTTGGTGGTGTTAATGCTTTTAATAAATTATCATACTCTAAACATTTTATATCGCATCTACAATTTTTAAGAATTTTTTTACGCAACGCTTCTAATTCTTTATTCATTCCTTCGCCTCCGCTTCATCATATTTTTCTTTAAATGTCTTAATTCTCAGTCTAATTCCTTTATACATAGTCTGATTACCAATCCTCGATTTCTCGAATTTCTTACCCAGATTTCTACCGAATAACGTGTTACTCATTCTGAACTCTTTATTTTCCTCGATATATGATGTGATGTTTTTAAATAATTCGGTCGAGCTAGCAGCGTATGATTCATCAATTTCGCAGTTATCGTTTATCCATTTCTGGACTAAATCCATCTCGCTACGGTATTCTTTTACGGTCTCACCGATAATTTTCGGTTCTTTTAATCCATCTTTAAACCATTTCATCGAGCCTTCAATTAACCAGTTTAATATTTGCGGATATTCGTGAGCTAATTTCTCACCTAAATATCTGTCCTGTTTATCATCTGCAATAATAACGTTAAACGGTATGACTTTCATACGTCTCCATATACCGTGATCAGTGCCTCTGATAACTGGTCTGTGGTTCGTTGCCATGAATATTTTAAACTCAGGCTTGAATACGAACTCGTTACCGTATAGAAAACGTGCTGTTATCAGCCCATAATCCGATGTCATCGATTTTATGCCACTCTCACGCAGTCTGTCACCCATCTCGGTCTCATCTGTCACTACGGTTCTAATACGGTTTAAACGAGCAATTTCGCTCATATTACTTGAGTGATTTTTACGTTCAACTAATATCTCGACACTCGATGTCGTGGCATACGTTCCCATGATTTTCGTAACAGTTTCTAATAATAATGATTTACCATTCGCACCATCGCCTTGTAATATAAACATCGATTGTTCTTTAGTTGATGATGTCAGGGCATACCCTAATACACACTGCACGTAATCGATTAATTCATTATGTCCTGCGAATATTTCGTGTAGGAATTTCAACCATAATTTCGGTGTGCCTGAACGTACCTCGATATCCGTATAATGTGATAACATTTTTTCTTTTTCATGCGGTGATATAACGCCAGTGCGTAAACCGATTAATCCTGAACGTGTATTTAATGTATATTGATCCTTATCGAAATCCTGATTCGTAACTGGAATTGTTTTTAAATGCTGGGCCTCGCGTATCATCGCGTCCTTGCCACCACTGGATAGCATTCTCTTAATATTATATAGCAGTGCTTTTTTATGCTCACCACCAGCTGCGAGTGCTTCCTGTTTCATTTCCTCGATAACGATTTCAGCATAATTTTTTATCATGCCGTAAATATCGTGTTGCCAATATTTACCGTTATATGTCATCCACTGTTTATTATCGACATTATATTTAATTTGTTCTTCAAAATTATTCACGAACCTGTGTGCGTTTCCAGTGTCATTTAATTCAAACTCAGATACCTGAGTAATTTTATTTTTATGATATCTCGTGATAGATTTCTTAATAGTCTCCTCACGATAATCCGTACGTACGAGCCACTTATTTGTGTGCTTCGTATCCTTCGATAAGAAATACGGTGAGGTCTGAAATGCAGAATCAACCATCGCGTAATTACCCTCGAATACATCTGCGAGTATATTACATATCGTCAGGTCAGTTTCGCTCTCATCACCGTTCGAGCCTGATGCCTCTGAGTTCCATAGCTCTCTGAATTTCGAGCTGACACGTAATTTATTTTTTAATTTTATATCTGTGTTTTCTACTGGAGTTGCTGTAATTATTTTAGTATTATTCTTCTCCATATATTTATTAATAATATACGTAATATCGATATCTGCAATATCGAGTGAATGTAACGTATTTCCTGTAAGTGTTACAAATTTATTCGTGTTATCAGATATGTATATTTCTAATCCTAGATTACGGTTATTCACATAATGAGTTTCCTTATTGATCATCGTTGGTGTTTTAAATATAATGCGTATGCCATGTCCTGATGGCGAATACTCTGTATATGAATGTAAGTAATCCACGATATCGTTAGCTAGGTCTGATAACTGACCACCCTCAACACAATCATCGATGTCAACGGCTGAGTATCCGTTAAAGATACCCAGTCCGAGACCACCTATCATTTGCCCTTTATCATCAGTTCCATAATAATCAGGTAATGATTTTATAATCGTGTTATAAGGATGAAATGTATTTCGATTGTTAGATTGTGCATGGTATCCAGTCACAGGATTAAATGGTTCTTTTCCTTTTTCTGTTTTCTTCCATGTGCAAAATAACGCGTTTTGCTTTAATTCATTTGGGATGTTATCTAATTTCATCCTGTAAACCTCCAATTAGTCGTGTATGTTAGAACGGTGCGTCAGCGTCAGATGGTGTCGGTGCAGTTTCTGTGCGTCCTGCAACTACCTTATCCGTGTACTCCGCTTTCTCGCTATCTTCTTCAAATTTCGTTAATTCCTTACCTGATAATTTCTTAACATCCTTCGAGAATTTCAACGTGCCTTCTTCTAGATGTTTCTTAGAATGAATTTTAGTTAATCTGCATTTTACGATCGGATTACCGTTATCATCTGCAAATGGTATTTCTTCCAACTCGACTACTGCCACAAATATCTTACCAACTAAACTTCTAAAATCATAATGTGCAGTTTTGAAATTGTAATTCGCATTTGATTTTTCAATCGCCGTAATGAAGCCTTTGAAAAATGACATCGCTGTATCTTTATATGAACGGTATGTGAAACCGTCTGAAGGATAACTTCCAAATGCTTTTTCTTTACCTTGATAATAGTCCTTGAATTTACCATCAACGATATCAAACTTAATTTTTAATAATTGAGTTGCTTCGGTATCTTCAACACCTAAAATCTTACATACATAAATACCTGGTTCAATTTCTAAAAACCCTGTGTTAGCTTCCGTTCCTTCATATAAATCCTTATTAAATGGCATAATTAAAACGCTCCTTTTTCTGATGTGAATTGATAATACACACCTTTATTTGCTTGGCTAAAATTGGCCTTGACTAATTCTAACTGTTCTCCATCCACTTGGAACTGATTTCCAACCTCTAATAAATCTGTGCGATTCTTAACTACTGCATTACATTCAACTACTTTTTTAATATTATCTAAATATTTCTCAATCTTAATAACGCAGTTTATCCCTGTGTGATTTTCCCATTCCATCATTTCAATCCACCTTTTGAAAATTCTTCTTCTGCTAATGTATATATAGTATTTCTCGTTTCTACAATACCTTTTTCTCTGTCAAATTTAACTACATAAGATGTTGTGATCTGTTCCCCTTGCTCCCAATTCTTATCGTTGTAAATATTACCAACGATTGATTTTCCGTAAAAATACCAATTTCTTAATTCTCCACCTTGTCGTTTCATAGTCCGTAATACTCCTTAATTTTATTTTGTACAACTTTTAAATCGTTGTCAATTTCTTCACTCTCAAACATTCCTATCGGTGATTTCGTAACATCGAATCCATCAGTCTGAGTTCTGAAAATATACTTGCCCTCTTTTTTATTTGCATTTAATACAATCGTGAACATACCTGCAATATCAATTTTTTCATCTAGTAGCTTACCAATAGTCTTTGGCTTAACATATCCTAAATCATCAATTTCCTCGTGCATGAAAATATACACAACGATATTGCTTTCCATTTCTTTTTGAATGAACATTAATAAATTATAAAAATTACTCGCCATCTCAGTGAATTTTGCATATCCTTTTTCTTCACCTTTTCTCATAAATTCATCAGTGATCAAATAGCCTGCATCATCGATTACAATACAGTCTGTTTTCGTAGCATACGCTAATAGATTGCTTTTAACAGCTGGATATGAAATCGTCTTAGCATATTTTTTATCACTCTTAAATGGTAATTTCTTACCCATTACATTTATAAACCCATACTCGTTATTCGCAAAATTGCGTAAACTCGCACTCTTACCACTTCCAGATCTTCCAATCAGTAATACAGGAATCCCCATTTTTTATTCTCCTTTTTCTACTATTTTTTTATAATCACTTAAACTAATAACATCTTTTTTCATTAATTGTTTATAATATCCTAGAATATTTTCATCATACACATCCGTCATATAATATTCAACTATTTTATTTTGTGGGATAACTAAATCAACATCGTTTATATGGTCATATATGATAATACAATTTCTAATATAATCTACGTCAATTAATGTTACCATCACATTATAATAAGGTTTATTTTTATGTAACGCTATTCTTAATATGTTCATTTATTCTCCTTTTATATTTTTAACCAGTATATGCACTGCTTGTTCTAAATAATAATAATTTACCAGTATGTGTTACTTTACCTTTGTAGGTATCTTGCACATATTCCGTAAGTTCTTTTGAAAATGAATATTTCTCTTGATACCATTCTTTTGGTTTACGATATTCAGCTTTAATAACTTCAACATCATCACCCTCTTCTACTAATACTAAACATTCTCCAAAACTATCAGCATACGCTCTTGGTTGTCTGCAATAATCAAATAATACTTTCATTTTTATTCTCCTTTTTTATACATAACGTAGTTTCTGAAAAACTCGCTAAAATAACTTTTCAAATGTTCGCCATAACGAACCTCGATATACATTCCGTCCTTTAAATACTTCTCTGCCTCTGCTCTCGTATCACATAACTTTACAGCTCTCGTTGATCCATTTTTCATCACTGCATATTTATCGCCTGTGTACCATGATTCTGCGTGCGTGGGATACGGTAATTCATCGTCTTTATATTCCAGATAAAACTCAATTAATTTAATACGCTCTGTAATATAGTTTTCTATCTCAACCATGTCTATCGCTGATATCGTATGCTCGTAGATTCCGAACGCTGTATCAGGGTAATCAGTCTGGAATCGTTTGCGTGATAGCGAGTGGTCTTTCAAAAACATATAAAACACCAGTTTATCAACGTATAAGCCGTTTTTACGTAGCAACCAAGCATACATTAACCCCTGCTTTTTATAATCGCTGAAATCGCCATTCTGATATTTCCACACTGATGTCGTTTTATAATCGTATAACGTGTAATTCTCAAGCTTATCGTATCTACCTGACAGCGACACGCCATCTGATATCTCACGCTCAACGCGTTCCTCTGTACCACCTGTCGAGACCGATTCCATCATCGTGTGAAATGCTGTGCCAAACGCTGCTGTAACTAATTCCGATATATCCTGATTTATAATGTCGTAATACCTACGCCACAGGATAATTTCCTTAATCGGTTTTAATAACTCCGTCACACTGTAACGGTGTGGCTCTGGTCTGCGTTCGTTTAACTCAACGATTTTAATTAATTCAGTTGGTAAATTATATTTGTTTGTTATTCTCATTTAATCGCACGACCTCCAATAACTCAATTTCTAAATTATTTGATATAGATTTAATCACTTTACTGCCAGCTCGAATTTTATTATTCTCGATATTTGAGATTGTAACCTTTGTGATTCCTAATAATAATCCTAAATCCGTTTGAGTTAAAGCGTGATCGTTTCTGTAAGTTCTTAGGAATTGTCCTAAATTTTCCATATTGTACTCCTTTCTATTTGTGTATGTTCAGTATATAAAATATAGATTGATTTGTCAAGTGCAATTTTAACTTAATTTTATTAGAGTAACCCTAACGAAAGCACGAATAACATAATCGTAAATAGGTATACTTTTTTCATTTGGTTTCTACCTCATAACTTTCGTTTTCAATATCTTTTAATAATCTATCTACTTCTATCTCAAATGATACAATAGAACATCTACCCTCTATTTTTCCACCTGCAACCCTTGTGCCACTTCCATGATTATTATGTACTGTTAAACTATACATCTTTGTACCGTTTGATAATGTACCTGTATGATAAACGCCTATTGTTACCTTTTTCATTTACTTTTCTCCTTTATCATGTTTCTTAATATTGCCTCGAACACATCTACAACGATTGCGTTACCTGCTTGTTTGTAAAGTTGCGAATTGCTATTGACTGCTTGAGC
>Ga0222697_1001273_pt1 | contig 9721 bp, 15 predicted proteins | sample AntAcemetage1402_FD_179835 | JGI IMG/M metagenome (GOLD analysis project Ga0222697, IMG submission 179835) | Saline water microbial communities from Ace Lake, Antarctica - #1402 | ecosystem: Environmental > Aquatic > Non-marine Saline and Alkaline > Saline | place: Antarctica: Ace Lake... | reverse complement strand
GAATTTGAACATTTTATTTAAGACAAATTTCTGTAATAAAATTGCTATTCCCAATATCGCTAGTAACTTTGCGAATGCAATTGTAAGGGGAATAACTGCAAATCCTCCAGCTGTAAATATGGCTATTGCTGCAATTGCGATTAGGTCTTGTAATAATAATATTCCTAATACTAATCTTCCGTGTAGTGTGACCAACTCTCCACTATCTGACAACAATTTAATATCTACCATTGTGGAACCGAAGGCAAGAATAATTCCTATATAGGCAGCCTGTAAAAGATTTAAATTTAAGAATCCGCTTAAAAGTAAAACTGCGCCGACGATTATACCTACTTGTAATAATCCAATAATCGCTATCTTCTTTAAATTTGCTTCCTTAATTTTTTTAAAAGAAATTTCTAATCCCGCAATAAATAATAAAAAAGCTATTCCTATTTCTGAAAAGGCATAAATTAAATCCCAACTCTTAACAAAACCTAGTACAAGGGGACCAATAACTAATCCTGCTAAAACATATGCTGGTATTAAAGGTTGCCTTAATATTTTTGCTATAAATGCAAACATTGCAGACAATATCAAGATAATAGCTATATCAAAAATTATAATCTCGCTAGTTGGAAGACCACTAATATGTTGTCCAATTCCGCTCACCACATTTGTAATAAATCCACTTGTCGCAACCATTAAAATTATATGTTAAACATCTTTTATAAACTCTTTTAAAACTTAGTCGAATTAACGCTCTGCGAAGAGGACATTCCCAAGCTGACACCGATAGATTGCCGTCCTTTCTCGTCAACTAAATTTTTTTTTGTTTCTGCTAGGCTTGCGATTTTAATATTACAAAAAGCTTTTCTACAAATTTTTATATTTTGAATAATTCTCTCTAGTCTCAGGGCTCTTTCTTTTTCTTCTAATGTCCTAATTTCATTTATATTAATAATAATTGAAATCTTTTTTTCTTTTGCCAACTTTGCAACAAAATGATTTATCCCAGAATCTCTCTGCTTCAAAGTATCTTTCTTATCTCCTCTTTCTGGAGAAATTAAATAATCAATTTTTAAGCTTTCTATAGCTTTTCTATTTAAAGCATCGTCCCCTCCAATAAATCCAATTTTATAAGAAGCTTTTTTATCTTTCAATGAAGCAATAATTTTCCTTGCTTCTTTTTCAGAAGAGTCAATTAAAAATCCATCACATTCATCTTTCTCAGAAACTTCTGATTTAGATTTTACTCTCTTTAAATAAATAGAATCTTTGGATTGAAATAAATTTATGTCTTTCATAATATTCTGAAAGAAAAAGACTTTATATTTTTAAGTGAGGGCTAAAAAATCTTACTTTTCTCTCGTAGTAACCTTAATAAATATCCCAAAATTACTATGTATTATGGCTGTAGACTTAAAGCAATTGGTGATTGAAGAATTCTCTGGTAAAAATGCTCAACTTCAATATTCTCGTAAAGCAGAAGAAGGATTATGGATTCCTGAAAAACATTTTGTAAAGAAATATTTTACTAAAAAAGGTTCTAATGTCTTAGATATTGGATGTGGAACTGGAAGAACAACGATTCCTCTTTCAAAAATGAATTTTAAGATAATTGGTATTGATATCACTCCTGCAATGATTGAAAACGCGAAAAAAATTGCGAAAAGAAAAAAATTGAAGATTGATTACCGCGTAGATGACGCTACAAATCTCAACTTCAAAGATGCCTTATTTAATTATGCGATTTTTTCTAATCAGGGATGGACACAGATACCTGGAGATGAAAATAGATTAAAAGCGTTAAAGGAAATTTATAGAATTTTAAAAAAGAATGGAATTTATATTTTCACCGCTCATCCACGGGTTTTTACTAGACAATTCTCATATTTTTGGATTAAACAATGGATTCGGTTTTTCATTCTGAGGCCTTTAAGATTTAACATTGAGGAACTTGATTACGGTGATAGATTTTTTGACAGAGAAACCACAGATGCTCAGAAAACTTACATAAGTAAACAATATATCCATATTCCATCTATAAAAGAAGTTGAACGTGAAATTAAAAAAGCAGGATTTAAAGTTCTTGAAATAAACAGTAAAATGCAAATTTCAAAAAAAGATATAAGAAAACACCCGCCTGTTTTTTATGTATGTCAAAAACGATAGATTTACAATTTCTTATTCTCTAATCACTGTGCCCGTAAACTTTTTTTCTTTTAGAATATTATCTATAGCTTTTAACGAACCTACAATATAAGTTGTAATTTTTTTATTTTGAATCGTCTTCGCTGCAGATTGATCTAAAACAAAATGCTGACCCGCTTCATACTTTATTTTTTTTGTTATTTTTTCAAAATCTTCCCATGTTATTGTAGGAATAAACTTTGCTTTTTTATTTTTTATAGGGTCTGCAGTATAAAGCCCCTTGATGTTTGTTAAATTAATAAATGGACATTTCAAATAACTAGCAATTTTTGCGGCTGTTCCATCTGTTGTATTTTTATTAGTATATCTTAGAGCCCCACAAAAGACTATTTTATTTTTTCTTAATAAATTTTTGACTTTCTTCATACTTAGAGGTAATTTATCATTTGCAATTTTTCCGAAAAGGCTCATCATAAACTCAGCATGTAGTCTCGTGATAGCGATTCCTTCTTTTGATTGGGCCTTCGTTCTTTTGCCCAATTTTTTCAAAGCTGTAATATATTTTCTAGCTGTGGAACCACCTCCCGTAACAATTACAAATTTTTGTGAAGGATGTGCCTCAATTAATTTTTTAAAATTTAATAAAAACTTATCATCAACTTCTTCTGGGACAATTCTGGATCCACCTAAACTAATCACCCATGTTTTTTCCATATATTAAAAAGAAAAATCTGACTTATATATATTGCGGAATTAACACACAGTAAATAATTTATCATCATGCACATCAAATATTTTCAACCTTACTCCAGAATCTAACCACCCATGAGAATAATTTAAGGCTGCAAAAGCGTTTACCCAATCATCTTTATCTTCGAAGTGATGTGCATCTGAAACATAATTTTCAACCATATCTATAATCTCTTTTGCTTCTGATTCCTTGCCGTTAATAATATTTTTTTTAACTTCTGATAACGCTTTCTCGGTTAAATCAAAATATTTTTTTAATTTTTCGGAACTAATCTTATTATCCATTATTATTCAAAGAAATCTTATTTTTTAAAATTACCTTTTTGGCATTATATAATTTGGCTGCTTCCTAATTATAAATTTAGAACCAATTATATCAGAAATAGTTGCGTTAATTGCAAAATTATCTACCGCTGCCCTAAAAACTCCTTCTAATAAAGGAATATGTGCCTGATCTGAAACTCTGTCTAGAATATTTTTTATATCTTCGGCAGTTAAAATAATTCTTGTTATTTGTCTCTGTCCTCCTCTCATAACCATAATGGGTTTTCCAGTACCTTGACATTCAATCATAGAAACCGAAGGATCGTTGAGGAGTAAATTTATTTTATTATAGTATTGAGCCGGACCTACTTGAGTTCCTTCTGGTGCCATCGGAGGAGCCATTTGTGGAGCAATTGGGGCTATTGGTTGAGATGGAACTATTGGACTAGGAGAAGTTATCTGGGGAGATTGTATTATAGGTTGAGTTGGAATTTTTGGTTGGATTGTGCTTGCTGGAGTTAGAGGCTTGATAATATTTAAATTAGGATTAATAGGTCTGGGTATTATTCTTTTTGTATCTAGTTGCAAATTATTATTTATGTTCATAACTTTATTTTCTCCTAGTGAAGCTTCAATAATATTGGAAGAAAACTTTGGGACTAAATCAGCATGGATAACTTGTTTTTCTTTATAATTAAAATTTTTTGCGCGTATATTTTGTACAATTGCATATACAAACTCTTGGATGAATGGTTCCATTGCTATTGTGGAAATTTGTTGAGAATTCATAGATTAGGAAGAGGTCTTGGTCTAGCACGAGGCACTTCTATATTAGTATGAATCGGTTGAGGCTGTTCATTTCGTCCTCTTAGCTTCCCTTCCATTAGAATCAAACCTTTTGCTATAGTTTTATTTTGATCTAATAGTGAATCTATTTTGTTTAACATATCTTTGTCATTAGTTTTCCCTCCAGATACAAATCCCTTTGCAGCTTCTTCAAATACCTGTAATAATTTACTAATATTATCTGAAAGTGCTCCAAATTTAATAGACATATTTGTCATAGCATGTTGTAACCCAACAAAATTTTCAATTAGAAGTTCTTCTCTCTCCTTTGCAGTCATCTTTTTTTCTTTAGGTTTTTTCTCTACTGATTTTGGAGTTTTCTCTTTTATTATAGGTTTTTTGGGAATATCTTTGTCTTTAATCTCTGTTGATGATTTTTCTTCCACCTTCTTTACCATGCTAGAATTAGGACAACTTTGTTTATAAAAGTATTGGGAATATGGACTCGAGAGGAATGCTTTATCTATAAAATGGGCTCAGGAGGAATCAAACCCCCGCTTTCTCGGCTGGAGCGAGACAGACTATCATTATCCGATGAACCCAATAAATATTATTTGCATTCGACGTTTTTAAACCTAATTAAACTAACTTCTTCATCTCTTCAATTTCTACTGAAGATATTGCAGCACCTTTGAATTTTACACCGTAAAGTAATGCGTCGAGAAGCTCTTTGCTTTTTTTAACGGGTATTAAATTTTTCTTATATGCAATAAATAATAATTCGGCCGATCTAATAAACTTAAATTTCTTTAATTCATTCAACAAAGATAATTCGGCATCTAATGATGTATGTAATTTTTTTTCCATCATCGTTTCTAAATTTTGTGGAGCTTCTGTTAACATTCTTGTGGTTCTTTCATCAATAACAATAACATTATCTGCTCCACATAAATTTGAAAAAGCCAAGCAAGATGCTTCGCCATCATGAATAATTTTTATTTTTTCTCCTGTTTGTGTTGTTCGCAAAACTCCATTTGTTGTTTTTAAGATTTTTTTAGTTTCTATATCTAATTTTTGATTTGGTATAACTGCATTGGACATCTTAAAAACTCCTCGTTCTATCATGTCATTAACCTGAATTGCTTCTAGCTTGAATTTCTTAATTTTCATAGGTTTATCCACTACTTCTTTTCTAACATGTGGCGTCAAAATAAATTCTCCATCAAATATCCCTTTTAATTTTTCAATTATCGGAAGCATTCCATTCATAGTCATAGAAATTATTGGACCTGCGTCAAAAATTAGGTATTTCATCCGAATATATCCTCTGCGATTTTAACCCTTTTCGCTACTGGTATGCTAATCGCTACTTTTGAATCTCCTATTGATGATTGTCCAATATATGATGCTAAATCCCAAAGACTAACTCCAAGTAATTCTGCTGTTTGTTCCGATGATAAACCATGTTCATATAATTTGAATGCTTTATTTATTTCAGCTTTTCTAAAAACATCTTTGATATATCTTCCAAGGTCTCCGGAAATTTGATTTAGAGAGTTTCTAATTCTTCCTAGATAAATCCTCACGTTTTTTATGTTATTTTTTTCCAAAGAACCAATAGCTAAATCTAAATTTTTTATTACAGATGTGTAAAAATTGCTCCATCCTTCCATTTTTTTGTAATGCTCTCGTTCTAAAATTTTTCCTAAAGAATAAACTAAAACAGCAACTACTATATTATCTCCATCTTGTGAAATTGTGGCGGAATGAATCGTTTGTCCGGATAATGCTTTTAACTCCTGTGGCTTATCCTTTTTAATTAGACGTGACGTTTCACGTAGGATTCGTAGAATATTCTCAACCTCTTTCATAAATAATTAAGTAACCCAACTTATATAAATCTTCTCAATCTCTTACTTTTATGAGAATATTATTGGACACTAATTTTATTTTGACATGTGCTAAAGAGAAGATTGATTTTCCTAGTCTTGCTGACGAGATTATCGATGAGAAAATAGAATGGGTTGTCCCACAGGATGTTTTGAACGAACTGGGAAGTTTAAAAGATAAAGTTGGAATGAAAGTTGCAGATAAAGATTCTGCTAAATTGGGGTTTGAAATGCTTCAAAATTTAGATCCCGAGGTTATTCAGCTACCGGGTAAAAACCCAAATGTTGATATAAAAATTGTGAATTATGTCATGAATAAGAATATTGTTTTGGCAACTTTGGATAAGAACCTGAAATCTAGGATTAATAATAAAATTCTGACGATTCGTGGTAAAAATAATCTAAATTTGTTGTGACAAAAGCTTTTTAAATCAATTTTTTCTCACTAGAATATGTTCTACGAAGTTTTAGTAACAGACCATGTAAGGGTAGAGCCAAGTAAATTTGGCATGAATACTGATGAGGCTGTGCGTGTGCAATTGGAAGAGTCTTATTCTGGATTCCAGGATAAAGATGTTGGTACTGTTGTAGCTGTTCTTGATGTTCTCGACGTTAAAGAAGGAATTATAATCCCTGGAGATGGAGCTGCATATTACGAATCAACTTTCAAATTAATAATTTTCAAGCCTGAATTACAAGAATTAATTTATGGAACTATAGAAGAAATCACAAATTTCGGAGCTTTCATTAGTATGGGACCTATCCGAGGAATGATTCATATTTCTCAAACTATGGATGATTTTGTTTCTTTCTCTGATTCTGGAGTTCTTACAGGAAAAGATGGTAAGAAAAATTTAGTACAGGGCGACAAATGTATTGCTCGAATTGTTGCAGTTTCATACAAAGGAGAAGAGCCAAAAATAGGATTAACTATGAGACAACCTGGATTAGGAAAACTTGACTGGGTAAGTGCAGAACAAGAAAAGGATGCTAAGCAGGCAGAACAAGCTGCGGCAATTGAAGCTAAAGCTACTAAAAAGGAGAAAAAGAAATAATGGCTCCTAAGGAAAAATCTTGTTTGAATTGTAAGCATATTTATTTTGGAGACAAATGCCCTAACTGCGGAGAAACTCCAGCAAGCGAATCTTTTAAAGGGCGTGTCCATATTTTTAATTCAGATAAATCAGAGATTGCTGATAATATGAAAATAAATAGCAAAGGCGAATTTGCAATCAAATCAAAATAATGGAAAGTAAAATAATCAAACAAAATAAGAATCTTTTTTTAGAAAGAGAAGAAATAATTATAGAAATTAAAAACTCTGTTACACCTACTTTTGATGAAGTTAAAACCGAGATAGGAAAACCAGCTGAATTGATAGTTATAAAAAAAATTAATACAAATTTTGGGAAGCAATCTTTTATGATTGAGGCTGTTGTTTATGATAATGTTGAAGCTAAGGAAAAAATTGAAACAGTTCCACAAAAAGTTAAAAAGAAAATAGAGGCTGAGAAAAAGGATCAAGAGAAAGCTGAGAAAAAAGCTATTGAAGAAGCAAAAAAAACAGAAGAAGAAGCTAAGAAAGCAGAAGAAGAAGCTAAGGCTGCTGAGGAAACAGCTGAAGTTGTTGAAGAGACTCCTGCTGAAACAGTTGAACCAGAAGTTGAGGCTCCAACTGAAGCAGTTAAAGATGAGGAAAAAACCGAATAATGGCAATCAAATCTAAAATTAAGGGTAAGAAAAAACATACTAACAAACCTACTTCTGTAAAATACAAGAAATATACAGTTGAAGGCGATAAAATTATTAAGAAAGCGCGAAGTTGCCCAAGATGTGGACCAGGAATATTTTTATCTGTGGGAAAAGGTCGAGCCTACTGTGGACGATGCCATTTCACTGAGTTTGAAAAAAAGAAAGTTGAGATCGAATTGGAAAGCAAAGAATAGTTTTTTGAGTAGGTTTTGATTCTATGTGTTGATGTGTTACTAACAGTTAAAAACACATTCACAGTTCGGGGATTCCAAAGATTTATTAAGTTTGGGTGATCAAACATTTTATGGATAAAAGTAGATATTATAAAATTTTGAATCAGTTGGTTAAGGATTCTTTTCCTAAATTGAAAAAAGATAAAATCTATTTGATGAGAATGTATCTTTGGAAATTTACTGGAGCTGCATCTAGATTGCCCTTTAATAAATGGTTAATTTGTTTTCATCCTAAAATTAAAAAATGGGAAGAAAAACCAATAAAAGGGGTTTTTGCACATGAGTTATGCCATTTTGAAAATTATAAAAGAGATGGGTGGATAAAAAATTTCCTTCTTGGATTTACTTATTTTATATCTCCTAATCTAAGAAGAAAAATTGAAAGAAAAACTGATAAGTTAACAATAGAAAAAGGTTATGCAAAAGAACTTTATGAAGCGGCTGAGAAAAGACTATACAAAAATACAAAAACCGAAAGTTATTATCTCTCTCCAAAAGAAATTGAAAAGTATGCGAAATCTATAGGGAAATGGTGAGGTTGTTAAAATATTCTTCACTGCCCTAAACTTTTGTAGTCTATCTTGGGACTTATGTGATTTGAATTATTTGGAAGATATTGAAACCCTAGGAGATGCAGTAAAGCGATCAAAAAGTTGCCTTACCGCTCTCTCCTGGGGAAAAAGAGGTGATATTATAACTAACCAGTAATACTTTTTAAATGTTTCGGTGTGTTGTAATTGGCCAGTGACATCAGGATATGGATAATCTTTATTAACCTAGACTGTTATTTCTAGCGATGGAAAAAGGTGACAGAATTAATCAGGATCAATTTTTTAATTTGGTTTCTAGTGAAGAACTGGGTTGGCAAACTATTCTCTATGACCTTATTAAAACTGAGCAGTTGGACCCTTGGGATATTGACTTGGGAACTTTGGCCGACAAATATGTAGGAGTTATTCAACAAATGGAAGATGCGGATTTTTTCATTTCTTCCAAAATCTTGCTTGCTTGTTCTATTTTATTGAGACTTAAATCTGAAATATTAATTAATTCTTACATTCAGGATTTGAATAATGCGCTTTATGGGAACAAAGAAGAAAAGAAATATGAAATTGAAAAAATTACAATTGATGAAGATGAGCTGCCAATTTTGGTTCCGCGAACACCTATGGCGCGACACAGAAAGGTTACATTAAAAGAATTAATGGGTGCACTTGATACGGCGATTAATACTGAGAATCGTAGGATAAAAAGAGAAATTAAGGGACGTCAAGCGGAGAAATCTGCGCTGGCTGTTATACCAAGAAGTAGTTTTGTACCTTTGAAAGTAAGGGTTAAAAGCATTTTTAGTATTGTGAAAAATCATATTGGAGAAAATAATGACCATATGAAATTCTCACACCTTGCTCCAAGTAGGGAGGAGAAGCTTGCGTCATTTGTTCCAATATTACATTTATCAAACAATGGTGAAATCTTTTTGAGACAACCAAATCACTTCCAAGATATACATATGACACTTAAAATTCACGACGACGAACTCAAAGATATTGAAAGAGAGCTAGATTTATTAGAAATTTCTGAAACTTAATAATTTTTTCTACTATCTTTATATCCAATCTATCCCCTATATATTTTTAAAGAAAAAGCGTCTTCAAACTAAATGAATTACATTATTGAAAGGAGGTTTAAAAAAGAGAAAAAATGCCATTAGATTTTGCAAAAGAAGCAATTCAAAACGTTGAAGCTAACTCTATTAATTTTGATGATTTAAAAGCTGGAAAGGCTAATATTAAGGTTTTCGGATGTGGTGGATGTGGATGTAACATGGCGACCTGGCTTTTTAATAAGGGTATCAACGGAGCTACCATTTATGGTATCAACACCGATGCTCTTCATTTATCTATAACGAAGTCC
>Ga0222697_1001259_pt1 | contig 9765 bp, 13 predicted proteins | sample AntAcemetage1402_FD_179835 | JGI IMG/M metagenome (GOLD analysis project Ga0222697, IMG submission 179835) | Saline water microbial communities from Ace Lake, Antarctica - #1402 | ecosystem: Environmental > Aquatic > Non-marine Saline and Alkaline > Saline | place: Antarctica: Ace Lake... | reverse complement strand
ACTTTTCGGCAATGACCAAGGTAGTCTTCCACACCTAAGTTTCTAAATAAGGTTGGATTAAATGTATAGCCCTTGATAATATCCTGATCAAAAGATTCCATCTCTTCAATAGTTGGACCATCTGCGTAAATTTCAATTGGGGTCATCTACTTTTCTCCTACTATAACTATCTAAATACTCACAAATTGCATGTATAATAGTAATATGTGCTTCTTGGATATGAGATGTCACATAGGAGGGAACAACGATACATTCATGAGAAATCTTAGCTAATTCCCCACCTGACTTACCAACAATAGAGTATAACTTCAACCCCATTTCCAAAGCTTTCTTACCGGCCTCTACCAAATTCATTGAAGATCCTTTTTCACCACCACCTGTGGATATTAAAAAAAGCACATCTTCTGATTGCCCAAAAGCCTCTACTTGTCTTGTGAAATAGCCATCAAAACCAAAATCATTAGACCATGCTGTAATCGCAGCTGTACTAACAAGGGAAATAGCCGAAAAAGCCCTACGAGTAAAGTCTGCAAAAGTACATCTCATTTCACCTGCAAAATGCTCAGCTTGTGCACAAGAACCACCATTACCAGCAATAAGCAGTTTTTTACCATCTATTTGACTTTCATAAATACCCCATGCCATCCTATTAACTATAGCAATACTTTTTGTAATGCTATTTATAACGGCACTACTTTCCTTAAAATAATTTTTAATATCATTTTCTTTCATTTTATTTTCCTCTCAAGGTAATCATAGCATTTTTTCTGAAAAGACACAAGATCATTCTTTGTTATCTCATATGGTTTAAAATGAGGAGCAACAGCCCCAAGTTGCAAATCATCCATAGTCATATATGTCTCAATTTTAGATGAAATTAATTTATGTTTTACACAATAATCAAAAAGAGCTGTTCCTTTATACGGAGTTGCAAAGAATATCCCAAAATCATTTAAAGGTAATTCTGTAATCATTTCATAGGTTTCGTCTAATGTTTCTTTCGTTTCCTGTGGCATACCAATAATGAAAAACCCTTTCATCCACAGATTGGGGTACTTTGAGCACTCACCAACAACTTCATATATCTTTTTATTTGTAAGTCCTTTCCCAATTACTTTATTCCTAATATACCCCGAACCACTTTCAATAGCAAGAGATATTCTTACCATTCCTGCAGCAATCAACGCAGTAATTATTTCTTGATCCAGTTTCTTTATAGAAACACCATTTGGAGTATCAAACTGAATATCCATATTTCTCTTGAGAATTCCATTACATATCTCTAATATCCGCTTTTTATTAAAGGTGAGATTATCATCTATAAATTGAAAGTAGCGAACACCATACTCATTGTAAAGATGCTCCATTTCATCAAGAACATTAGCAGGTGATCTATACCTGATTTTTGGGCCATGCACTAATCGCATATTACAAAAATTACATCGCTGTGAGCAACTTCGACTTGAGATCATTGGAAACGCTTGACCAACTTTTATCTTTTTTGGTGAGTACCATTCTGACGTATCCATTTTGTACTCTTCTAAATCAAGAATACTATAATCAACCATTGGCATACTATCAAGATCTTGTTCAAATTTTGTTTTGGGGCTAACAATGATATTTCCATCTTGTCTGAAAGCAATTCCATCTATATGCTCATGCTCATACCCAATATTAAACAGACAATTCACTAATTGTATAAAAGTAGACTCTCCTTCACCAATAACAACGCAGTCAATAAAAGAGTATTCTTTCAAGATCTCTTCGGGGAACATAGTAGCGACAATACCACCTATAACTATAGGAATATCTGGAAATTTATCTTTAACTTTTTCAGCTATTATTCGTAAACCCTTGAAAGCACCTGAAAAGATAGCTCCTATCCCTACAACATCTGGGGCATATTGGTTAATATAAGGGCATAACTGAGTTTCAATATACTCTTGAAGCATATCTTCATTGATATCAAATATATTCGGGTAATAGTAATTATTGATATCGATTATCTTTACATCCATACCATTTGCTTTTGCAACTGTGGCACAATATAATAGCCCAAGAGGGAAATAGTTATCATTTCCGATGTACTCATTATGCATTGTTGGTGGGTTTATAAATAGTGCTTTTACCATATACTTCTCCCACCATCCATCACAATTTCTTGACCTGTCATATAGGAACTTGCATCAGAAGCCAAAAAAGCAACTGCTTCTTGGTACTCTGTCTTTTCGGCGAGCCTTTGTAGAGGTACTCTGGTTGAAATCTGATCAACTAAAGAATCAGACTGGTTATAAAGAACTGCACCTGGAATCAAACAGTTAACACGGACACCACGATGTGCCCAATACGTTGCAAGGTAACGGTTGAGGCCCAGCATTGCAGATTTGACAACAGGATAGCTTGCTGGCTTGAAATGCCTAACATCCTCTATTTTACCAGTAGAAGCGTACACACGTTGATCTGGTGCCTGTATAGCAAGATCAGAGGCAATGTTAACAATTGTGCCACTACCTCGCTCTGCCATTTGAGAGCCAAAGATTTTACAACAGAGAAAAGTTCCTGTAATACCAACCTTCAATTCTCTCTCCCATAGATCCATATCATAGTTTTCTACTGTCCCTGTTACTGCATCTTTAAACGAATCCATCTTTGGATTCAAAGCAGCATTATTGACCAAGATATCTACTATAGATCCTACTGCATGTAAACGTTCTCTCAAAGCATATAATGCCTCTTTCATGGTAATATCAACAATATATGTTTTAACAAAAGCTTCTGGAACCTGCGAAAGTACTCGTTTTTTAGCCACACGTAACCCATCTTGGTCAATATCTATAAGCACAATAGTAGCACCATAACGAACTAATCCTATTCCATGTTCAGGACCAAGCAACCCACCACCACCTGTAATTAATGCTATTTTGCCTGATAGATTAAATCTTGATTGCGTTTTCATATATTCTACTCCTCCAATTTTCTGCAATGGTCGAAAATCAGCTCGCCCAGTAAACTAACACTGACACCCCACTTCTGGGCGAGTTCCTTAAAGGTCAATCCAGTACAAAACCCACCAGTAAAGGTTTTACAATCCATCCTTGGGTTAACAGGCTGTGTGTGTATCTCATAACAAAGTATTTCACCAAAGCTCCCACCGCAACTTGTAGGCGCTATACGATATCGTTCTTCTACGATTTCTCGGAATTGACTTATTTGTTTTTTGCCCATGCCAAGTTTGCTCGTTGAATATCTATAAATCTTGAATCTTTTTTCATTTCTACTCCGTTATTGGTTCCATATACTGTTCCACAACATCTCTATTTTTAGTGAACACAACATCTGGATTTGTTTTCCAACCTTCATCTGTTGCAAAAATAAACATTCCATTCTTCCAAACAGAATCCAAATCAGCCCAATTAACACCCTTTTCATGCAACATTTCATGCATATCAGCAGTGTTTTTTCCGTGAAGTTGCATATGAGAATAGTGAGATTGTGATATCATTTGAATAGAATTTCGAAGCCAATCCTGCTGACGCCAGATAAAATAGTTACAAACTTCTTCTTTTGGGATATTGAAAGCCCTACTATCAAAAACAGCGTAACATTCTGGATTCCAATGGCATGAAAAATATGCAGAAGCAATACCAGCAGAGACGGATACAACCTTTTGTAAAGTATAATCAAACCATGCATCTGTAGTAAGTCTGTCAAAATCAGTTAATAGCACAGATATTTCATCTGATTGAACATAAGCACATTTTGCCCCTTGAATCTGAGAGCATAATTCTATTGCTGTACACTGCATTGTTGCTTGAAATATCTCATCAAACGGTTTCTGGCATCTTCGAGTTAGAGTATGAAAAGCCTTGCCATCTAAGCGTAAAATTACAGGCATCCGACGAGTAAGTTTCAACCTATACCTGTGCTCATAATTTTCTTTCATTCTATTACCTATTGAATCTTTTTTCATATTGTTCCTTCGTGTAGTTTTTTGTGTCGGATAGAGTAGCTAGTTAGACCACAACCCTTTTCTTGATTCGAAAAAGCATATCTTCACAGGGTTTATCCCCACGATGGCCTCTTTTTCCACACACTTTAAGCATATCGTTCCACTTTTGTAGTTCTTCACCCTTTCGTTTTTTCATAGCCTGGAACGCATCTATTTTCTTAAAGTGCAGGCTTATCGTTTCAAAAGCACTTTCAAATCTACATGGACAATATTCAAAGACATATATTATCATTCCATACCTCCAAATAACTTCGTACAAATGATAGATACTGTTTAGCTGTTTGGATGTCGTCATCACCACGTGCGCCTTGAATAATCAAAGTACCAGAATAGCCAATGTCCTTGATTGCTTCAAAACAACGATAAAAAAGAACATCTCCCTGACCAAGAGGAACAGTTGTACCAAATAGTTTAATTCTGTCTTTAATATGAATACCTCCAATTAAATCACCAAGTGAGCGAATTGCTTTTGGAGTATCCTCTCCATACGCACAACTATTACCAAGATCAAAATTAACTTTCAGATTTGGACTACCAACTCTATTGATGAATTCCCTAACATTAACAGCAGATAAAGAAGTTTCTAACGACAATATTATACCAAGTCTTTCTGCCACTTTTACACATTCTTTTACTGCATATATGGCTTGTGATCGCTGTTCTGGTGTGTTGATAGCACTACTGTCCTCAAAGGAGATACCAACTCTTGGAATTCCTATTTTAACACATGCACCAACCAACCTATTTACATCATAAATGCTGTTAGTCATAGACTTCCCAAAAAGAGGATTGCTTACTGTAAATTCAGCGCAGGCAGCAGTAATAGCAATACCTGCTTTATCTGCCCAATACCTAATTGCGTATACTTCATTAAAATCAAATAAAGGATTATCCCAACCATCAACTGTTAACTCTATTGCATCATACCCAATATCTGAAGCGATCTGAAATTCATCTTTCCATGTATCTTTTGGAAATCCTTGAATCATCCCATTAACAGGTGGGGATAATCGTCCTTGCATAATACCAACTTTGTTCATACCATATCCTCCTTATTATAAACACAGAAATCTCCTATTAAAGCCTTGAGGCACTGTTGACATAGCTCGCAACTAATACTGCTTCCATCCCCAAAAATAGATGAGTACCCTCCAATAAACCTGATACTATGTGTTTCTTGTAGTTCCATCTCACCTTTAACTTCTTTCTTACATCGATCACAAATAAATTTATCAAATATTTGGTGTTCAGCAATCTCTGTTTTATAAATTATCATTTCATCTCCAAATCAATGAATAATATCAATAATATCAATAATGTCAACTACTGTCACCTAAAGGAGACAGCTTGTAAGTGAACTCAAACGGTTACGCAATTGCCAATGGCCTTTGCAACCTCGTTCCTTACGATAGGCTTATTGACTGAAGCCCTACCTGGGGAGCGTATAGCGTCCAAGTAATTTTGCCGAATATTTCGGCTTGCGTTAAGATCAGCATTAAGAGAGAAACCACAATGTTTACACTTAAAAACAGCTTGAGACTGCCGATTAGAACGGGAGACGTACCCACATACGCTGCATTTCTGGGAAGTGTACCTGGCGTCAACGTATTCAATCTTTGCACCTCTGGCTTCAGCTTTATAGGTAAGAAACTGCCCAAACTGAAAAAAATTCCATTTGTGCAAGTCTTTTCGCTGTTTCTTACGAAGTCTTGCGGTTTGTCTAATTCCTGTCAGCTTTTCAAGTGCAATTACAGTTCCAGGTTCAAGAGATTCTACGATATGCTTCGTGATTACATGGTTACAATCGGCTCTAAAACGGTTCTCCTTTTTGGAAATTTTACGAAGGTGTCTTTTGGCCGATTTACTGCCACAGGATTGCAAGGCACTTCTCAGTTTTTCATAACGCTTGGAAACTTTTTTAATGTTGCCGCCACCAAAGAATTGATTCTCAGAAGTAACCGCAATCTTTTTAATTCCCCTGTCGATACCGACAACCTTGCCGGTAAGTTCAGGGTCAGCAATATCTTTAGTAAAAACTATAGACAAAAAGACTTTATCTTTTCTCAAAAACAAGTCTGCAGAACAGCGTTTCCAAGTAAGGTATTGCTTGAAATATTCAGGCACAGAAAGAGGGAAATGCTTTCTACCATCGATAGTAAGAATGGAAATCTCATTACGATCAAACCAGACATTATAACTTCTGTCATCGTAACGAATAGCAATTTGTCTGCTTGTTGGACATGTGGCTTTTTGTTTCTTTCTAATTTTTGTTTTGACCGCCTTAAGTGCTTCTGTGGCTTTCATTCTGGCAGAGATAGAAAGTTGAGAGGGAAGATATTCTCTAATATCAGAATATGTTTTATGGTGAAGCGATACGCCGTTAGAATCACTATCATTCCAGCCTACCTGGCAAACAAAGTTAAATGCTTTTGTATAAGCCTCAATGGTTGGCTTGACGGTTTCTATCGGAATATTAAGTTTAATTTTAATTGTTCTTGTTAACTTCATATTCATATATTAAACACTATAAACGTCTTTGTCAAGCATTATCTTAGAAAAGAGGGCGGCATTCCTCTACCACCTAAAGGAGGTAGTCTCCTGCCGCAATAATATGACTGCCTTTAAATTCAAAACACCAATCTAAATGACTGTATCCTAATGTATCTAACTTGCTAATATACTCATCAGCCTTTGAAGGTACTGCCATCATAAAAAAACCACCGCCTCCTGCACCAATAATCTTACCACCAGGAGAACCTAATGATTTCAATTCAGTATAAAGAGTATCAAACTTGTCATTGCTGATATTTTTAGAAAGAGTTTTCTTTAAATGCCAGTGCTCATCCATAACCTGCCCTAGACCAATGATATCTGCATCTTGAAGTAAAGCAACTGACTGATCCCCTAATTCTTTTATCCTGTCATAGACTTTAAATGTTTTCTCTATCAATTCCTGCTCTTGTGCCTGTACAATTTCACACGAATCTCTTTTTTCATTGGTGTAGATAAGCACTAATCCTCTTTCAAGCTTTTTACGTTTTTGTTCTTTTATCAATAAAGGCTGTGCTGTAACTTCTCCAGAAGTTGAAACAGTTAGAATTTGGATTCCACCTAAAGCAGAAATATATTGATCTTGTATACCCCCAGGGAGTCCAAGTGTATCTCTTTCTATGTAGTGCGCCAAAAACCCAATTTCCAACGGGGATAATGTCCGCCCAATAAATGTTGCTAACGCATTGACAAGACCAACCATGACAGTGCTTGATGTACCAAGTCCAATTCCACTGGGTATTGTAGTAAAAGTAGCAACCTGCACCGCTTTTAATAATTTAAAGTATCTTAACGCTTCTCGGACTAATACGTGATCAACCTCATCTATATTATCAACAAATTGAGTATCTGTTGTTTGTACTAAAATTGCGTTGTCTAAAATTCGTGGTGCAACTGTAACTTTAACATACTGATTAATTGTTGCTGATAGCAACCTGCCTCCTCTTTCTTTAAAATAAAAAGGCAGATCAGTACCACCACCACCCAATGAAATACGATATGGTGATTGTGAGATAACTAGTTTTTTCTTCATTTCTCTCCCAAACAATCCAACAAAGGTTCCATCAAATACTGATTAGATGCAATAATACCTCGCAAATTTCTATCAAATGGAGACAAAGACCCACTAAGAATCTTTATCTTCCCTGATGCTGACCCAATCATAAGTGAGCCAGCTACTGCATCCCACACTTTATCATCTGGGTTAACATACCCATCTAACCTACCACAAGCAACATAAGCTAACTCTAAATTTGCAGATTCGAATATCTTTACACGTCTTGTTATAGGAGGTGCAAAATTACGCACAAGATCAGCGATACACACACTATCTGTTGATTGGTTGCAATTTAATGCTATAATCGCCTCTCTTATATTTTTTGTATTAGATACATAGACTACCTTTCCATTAAGTGTGGTTTGTTTTCTATCAGCTAAAAATAACTCATCCCTACTCGAATCATATACCCCTGCATAGAGAACACCATCTGCATCCAAAATACTTAAAGAATGAACATAAAATGGGATACCTCTTGTATAATTTGTGGTACCACAAATAGGGTCCAAAATCCATAGGTATTTACCAGATGAAAGACTACCTACATAACTACTATCATCTTCTTCACTTAAAATCAAATCATCAGGGAAATGTAAGGATATCACACTCTTTAGATAATCATTCACAGCAGTATCACCCTCTGATAAATAGCCTTTGACAGCAGTGTAAGATGCATTTTCCTTACCAACAGCGTATCGTGCTGCATCTACAACAATCTGTTCCAAAAGAGCCTGTCTACACTCCAATATCTTGCTCCTCAATAATATGAGAGGAAGGCAAATCCTTTAAAGCAACTGAATCTAATACATGATAATAATATTCAGGGAGTAGCCCGCCTTCTTTTTTTGTAACCACTGTTCGGATCATATCACCTGTAATAACAGTACCTTTTTCAATCGGACAAAAAGTAACAATTCGTTTTGACAGAACACCATGCAATACCTTCTCAGATTCAAGAAATTCTTTGGTGCCATCTCCTAATGCAGTAACAATATTGTTGGATAGCCTGATAAGTTCAGCAAAATCAGCAAACTCTAATGAGGCTGCTTGATCTGGCCCACTCATCTTTTTACTTAGAGTAACATGCTTTTCAATTACATTTGCACCAAGAACAACAGCCCCTAATACGCCCTCAAACCCAACACCATGACCAGAAAAACCAATATCCATATTATATCTATGTAGCATATAAGGTATACAATTAAGATGTTTGTCTTCTAATGGGGAAGGATAAGCAGACGTGCAATGTAAAAACATCATCGGGCAATTATAAACAGTAAAAATATTCCAAACAATATCAAGTTGCTGGTAATTACACATACCTGTACTTACAATAGTGGGAATGCCCTGTTCTGCAATATATTCACAGAATTGATAATTAGTTGTATCAATACTTGCGAGTTTAATCACCTTTGCATTATAGTCAGCAAGGAAATTAACACTATGTTCTTCCCACGGACTCATGATAAAATCAAGATCTTTTGACTCTGCGTACTTCCATAACTGCAGAACTTGTTCATCTGTAAATTCTAACCGTTTATCAGGATAGGTCCATGTTCCAAAAGCCTTCTCTTCTGTCGGCAGATCGTTTTCATCTTTACTCAGATAACCAGTTGGTTTTGGAATAACTGTCCCTGGTAATAAAAGTGTGTCAAAATTACGTTTCTGAAATTTAACAGCATCTGCTCCAGCATCTTTAGAAGCATCAATCATTCTCTTTGCCAAATCCATTTGCCCATTATGATTTATGCCTATCTCAGCAATGAAATAAGGATACTTACCAGACTTGAGATACTTTTCTTTAAATCCCATGTTTTTGTTCCTCTTTTTTATACTCATTTATAATAGAATAGTCATGTAAAGCAACCAAAAGAGCAATAACGAAAAGAAAAACCCAAAATTGCCAATCTGCTAAAGAACTATCGTACAAAAAACCCAAACTAGCTCCTACCCATACCACCCACGAATACTTCATTAACCAGTTTTTAATCATTATCTGCCCTCCTTTCATTTGTTTTTCGCATTAATTCACCAACAGCTAAATCAATCTCCATTATTACAGAGTATATCTTAGTTGTTTTGCCACCAGGACAAGCAGGATTAGCAACAAAACGCTCTTCTACCTCTTCCTCAATTTCTTGGATTATTC
>Ga0222697_1001257_pt1 | contig 9790 bp, 14 predicted proteins | sample AntAcemetage1402_FD_179835 | JGI IMG/M metagenome (GOLD analysis project Ga0222697, IMG submission 179835) | Saline water microbial communities from Ace Lake, Antarctica - #1402 | ecosystem: Environmental > Aquatic > Non-marine Saline and Alkaline > Saline | place: Antarctica: Ace Lake... | reverse complement strand
GAAAATGGATCCTCAAGTCGTGAATATCTCAATTGACTTCAACGTCGACCCCCTGACGGCGACTTGCTGGGTCAAGGACGGTCAGCGCTCGATCGCTTTCGAGGAGTTCTTCCTTCATAACTCCTACACCGAGAGACTGATTGAAGTAATCAAGGGGCGTTTCCCAAACAAACCGATTATCTGTCACCCTGATATGACGGGGGTTGGTCGACATACAAGTCAAGGGGGAGCGTCGAGGTCTGACGTCGCTCAACTGAGGAATGCAGGGTTCACTATCAAGGGGACATCGAACCCCCTCCAGAGAGACCGTCTCGCTTGCATGAACAACGCTTTTTCAATGGGATTGATTCAGGTCATGGAAAGCTGTCCTCATTTAATCAAAGATTTCGAACAGGTAACCGTCAATAAATATGGAGAGATCGATCAACCTCCAGGAACTATGTTAACACACTCCAGCGATAATGCTGGATATTATGTCTCAAACACTTATCCAATAAGAGGACCGAGGGTTATCCAATTATGACAGAATTTAACAAACACGCTGAACAGGCTCAGATTGTGAGCTATCTCCAACAGAAAGGGCTCGCAAAAGCTGACCGAATGGAGAACGCTCAGGTCGCTCAGGATTTTCTCTCGAAGGACAAGCGAGCTATTAAGAGTTATTTGGTCGTCGATTTAGAGAACACATTCTCATCAAGTGACGTCGATGATTTCCAGCTGGCATATGTTAATCTCGTTCCAAAAGTCCTGAAAAACATCACTCTCCTCTATAAATCACCAGCAAAACGGGCGATTGAGGGAGATAAAGGCGGTTCTGAGCGACTTAATGACGCTCTGAATAAAACCTCATATGACAAATTCATGAGAGATATTCACAAAGGGGTCAAGCTTCACAACACGGTCTTAGGTGGAACTGTCCCTGACGGTCTTGGAGGGGTTCGTCACATGATCCTCAGACCTGACCTCGCTGACGTAACTGAGAACCCGAATAACTTCCTCGAGATTCAATCCCTCAAATATCCCGTCATGAGAATGATCGACGGTCATGAGGAGGTCGTCTATGAATACTGGTCAGACACCGAATATAAATGGTTGAATGCGAATGACGTCCAAATCGTCACTGACGGCGCTCCTATCGATAACGAGGGTCATCCTGGTTTCAACCCGTTCATGCCTTTCCGACTCGAGGATCAAAATGATTTTTGGGGTGACGGAATGGGTGACTTTGTCGACGCTAATCGATATATCAATTTTATCATGACTGGTGCTTTCGGTGAAAATATCACGATGAGCGCTTTCGGTCAGTTGGTGGGAACGAATCTCGGGAAAACTGAGATCAAGATCGGTCCCCGTCACCCGATTCTAGTCGATGAGGTCAATACTGATATGATCAAACCTGGACTCGAGAACATAACGGGAACCCCCATGATCAACGACATTCAGGGGGCTCTGGACTGGATGCAGAAAGTCCAGGGAATGCTCCAGGGAATGCCCGCCTCCTCTTTCTCAGAGACTCAGGAAATCATGTCAGGCTATGCGAAAATGATGGATTCTCTCGAGCTGATCGAGGATCGAGACGCTGACGCTCTGGTCTTTCGGGTTGCTGAAGCTCGCTATCTCGGGAAATTTGCTGGAGTCTATAACAAGACAGCTCAGGGTGAGAAGCCCCTCCCAGGTAGCAATGACGGGAAACCTATTGAGAATCTAATTATCGACTTTGCTCCAATCAGTTTCCCTCAGAATAGCACTGAGATCAATGAGAAATGGAGAGGCAGGATCGAAGCTGGGGTCGCAAATCAGCTTGATTGGATTCAAACTGATCTATATCCTGGGATAACCAGGGAGGAAGCTGAAAAGATATTCCTCAGAATACAGAAAGAAAATGTCAGACTCAAGCTCACAGCTCGAGGGAGCGCTCCCAACTCTGAAGATATTCCAGAGGACGAGTGATGATTCGAAACTTTAAATGTAAATGCGGAAAAACAACGCTCGTCGCTGGTCGGAGTGGTCCCCCGACGTGCAAAGTCTGTCCTGACTGTGGAACGACGCTCTCCAGGTACGGGAACCCCCCTCCCCGTCAGACGGCTCATGTCGTTTATCCTGTGAAAAATGGTATCACTCAGGAGGTCGATCACTATATTTGTAGAAATTGTAACACCCGACTCGAGAGGTCTGAGGTTGAAGTCTCCGAGGAGAATTCTGAATAATGGCAGTCAATCAGGACATTTATGACGCTCTGAGGCCCCTCCCTGGTCTGATCGACAACAAATTCAAGGCTGACAATCGAACGATTGATGCTTTCGAGAGGAATGTCATCAAGATCCAGAATGACCTCATGAGGAGAACCCTCTCCCTCGTGAGCAACCTGGAAATCGATTCAGCTGGGAACATCATTTCGAGTGCTGATAACATCGCCTTTGCTTCAAAGTCCCTGGGATCGCTCAGACGCTCCCTGACTCAGTCAGGATATGGAGACCTCGTCGCTGACTATGTCGTCGGGTATGAGGACCAAATTGAGAACATCGTCGCAATATCAAAGGGAATCGGGATCGATCTGAACCCCTCAGCTCTGAATCCTCAAGAGCTCCAGAGTCTCCAGGGGAATTATCTTTCAGAATTTGAGGCGATCGGTGATCGAGCGATGAGACAGCTCCAGACGGTCATCTATAATTCAACCCTGAACGGTTCTGAGCTAGGGACTATGATCGACGGTCTCGGGAAGGTCATTGTCGGGACTGATAAAAAGGGAGGCCAACTCAAGAACCATGCTAAGACATACGCTCAGACCTCTCTCATGGGATATGATCGCTTTGTCACGAATAGGCTCGGACAAGAAGCTGGTCTCGATAATTATCTCTATCTTGGACCAAATGACGCAGTTACACGGAAATTTTGCCGAAGGCATGTGAACAAATCATTCACCCTGGAAGAGATCAAAAATCTTGATAACGGCCAAGGGTTGCCAGTCCTCCAGTTTCAGGGTGGTTGGAACTGTCGGCACTTATGGCAGTTAATCACTAAGGCCACAGCTCAGGAAATCGGAAAGAATGGTCTTGTCATGATAGGACCTGACTCAATCCCCAAACCCCTCAAGGCTGCTGCTTAATGGTCGTCCAGGCAAAACCTGTCGGAGGGACTCAACTCTTCGCTGGGTTTAAAGTCAGCTCTAAGGTTATGAAAAAGATCATGATCAATGCTCAGAAGAATATCAGGATCAGGACACTCAGGGGAAAAGGGGTCTATGGTCCAGAGAACAACCCACGAGAACAGAAACACAAAAAGGGCTACTCTGAAGCCCCCGCGCTAGTCCCTATCACCTCAGCACCTCTCAGAAAACACTATCGAGCAGGTTTAAAGGGTGGCCGTCGCAAGGGGGGAATGAAAAAGGGTGAGTCAAAAGCAAAATTCGTCTACCTGGACGGAGGATATAAACAATATCGGAGGATCCACGGTCGGAACGTCTCTCAGGTGGACCACAGCTTCTCGGGATTCATGCTCGGGTCAATCAGGGTATTTGCTACAAACAGGACAGGAGAGCTCACAGTCCCCGCGTCACAGCTCAAAAAAGCATTTTACACAAACCAGCTCCGTCCCTGGTTCAAGATGACCAAACCCGAGATCGTTGTCGCTGGAGATATAATTGCAAAGGAGGCTGTGAGATTATACAAATAATCTCATTCCCTCGTTTATTTGAGGTAAAAACAAGGGACTCCTCACCCCATATTTAACCCATGTTATGTATTAACAGAAAAGGATCGTCATGAAATTGACAACTGAAGAGCTCTCTCAGCTCTCTAAACTCAAAGAGAAAAAGGCTGAGGAATTATCAGTCGAGGAAAAAGCTGAACTCGAAAAACTTCTGGAAAAAGAAAAAGCTCCAGAACCAAAGGACGAAGATTATAAAGGTCCTCTCGATCAAGAAGCTTTTAACCGTATGTTTGCCGAAAATAAAACTCATCAACGCAAAGCTTCAGAAGCTCGTGAAACGGCTGAAAAGCTTCAGAAAAAACTCGATGACGAGGAAGCTGAAGACAAGAAAAAGCGTGGAGAATTTGAGGCACTTTATACAACGGAAAAGGGAAAACGAGAAGCGCTGGAACTGATCGTCGCTAAATATCAGGCGATCGATGTCGGAAAGTGGGACAAGCTGAAAGCGAAACTCACTCCAGAAATCTCGAAATCCTTTCAGGAAGGTGACTCTCCTGAGATCATCTCCGCGAATATCGCGAAGCATGACGAATGGGTCGCTCTTGGTTTTATCAAAGACGGTGCAAAAGCTGGAGGAGGCGGTCCTGCTGGGGGTCATGAAAATGTGACCTGGGAAAAGATGGTCGCTGATCCGATTCTGATGGACAAGTTCCAAAGAGAGCACCCAAAACAGTTTGAAGAATTGAAACCAGGAAGAAAACGCTAATTCTAATTTCATAAACTGTCACTCATTGTGACAATGGAGATTTAACTCATGGCAAAGACAAAAATTGCTGATATCGTCAACCCCCAGGTGATCCAGGCTCTCGCGCTGGAACGGCTCGCTGTAAATTCCGCTTTTTTAGGGACTTCAGCTGTTCAGGAAGTCGATTCGGATATTGACAAGGGTGGTACTCACCTAACAATGACCTACATCAAAGAGGACGAAACGTCAATGGAGGCTCTCACAGAGACAACCTCTCTGACTCCCGTTGCTCTTGGTGAACAGGCTGAACTCGGTGTTGTTTGTAGACGTGGCCAGGCTGTTGGAAATGGAGATATCGCCAAGCTGGTCGCCTTACGGGACCTCAATTCTGATTTGGCGACGCGCTTCGCTGATAAGAGTGCAAAAGCTATCGACACCAGTTTCGTCAATGTTGTTGTCGGTGCAACACCCGCCGCTAACACCTCAACGGTCGGGACCAACACAGGAACCAAAGTCAACTTCTCAGCAAGCGCTGTCATCACAGCTGAAGGTTTGCTCGGTGATCAACAGGACGATCTTGACTTGATCGTAATGCACTCAAAAGTCTATAATGATGCTCGTCAAGCTGATCTGATCGACTTCCAGATGCCGTCTGAAGGTACAAAGCGAATCGCTTTTTATGGAACCAAGAGAGTCATCGTTTCTGATCGTCTCCCTGTTGATATTTCCGAGACAAACGATTTATTCGCAACATACATCGTCAGAAATGGCGCTCTGTTGTTCGACACTCAGGAAGAGCTTAACGTCGAGTTTGATCGTGATATCCTCGAGGGCGGTGGAACTGATTATATCGCTGGTACTGTTCACTATGTCTGTCACTTGGCGGGAATGGGTTTTGATTCTGCAATCGTGCTTCCAACTGATGAACAGCTCGCGGATTCTTCTAACTGGACTCTGAAGAAATACTCAGCGAAGTCTATCGGTTGTGTCAAGTTGATCACCAACTCCTCATTCGCTAACACCTAAACAAACCGATAATTTCACTGAGGAGGTGAAATCTTGTTATATGCCAAAAAAAACTTAGCTGATCGGATTCTCAAAGCTCATCCCAAACGATTCACACGGGATCAGTTGCTCGGGATGAATTTCGGCGCTCTGAAAGAGCTTGAGATTGAGCTCGCAAAACCAGCTGCTAAGAAGAAATCAAAACCAGCCCCTAAAAAGGAGCAGGTCAAGAAAGAATCAAAACCAGCTGATGTTGAAAAATAGTCATGGCTCTATCGATAGTCATAACTGATCAAGAACTCAAAGAGACCTCTGGATTGCTCGGGGGTCTCGATGAAGTTTTATGGCCTGGAGAAACTGACTGGGAGAAAATCAGAGAGGAAGCTGATCGTCAGGTCAAGAACAGCCTCACTCAGTCAGGTCTAGATCCAGACGACATCGCCGACGACGACGAAGCGCTGAAATATGCTATTATTTACAAAGCTCTCGAAGTCATGTTTTTCGGACTGATAAAGAATGAGGGAGACACTTGGCAACTTAGGTCTGAGAAAGCAAATGAACGATATCAGGAGAATATCAGACAGGCAATAATCACCTTGACGACTGGGGCTGAGGTTCGGGTCGGACAGGGAAGGGCGATCCGTTGAGTGAATATTCAGACGCCGTCACGAAGATCGACGCCGTTATGTCAGCTCAGAGCACCCCCTATCTACCGTCAGCGTTTCTCGCTCTCGAAGATCAATCACCAAACTCTCACGGAGATCGACATTATACTGTTCTCGTTAGTTCTTTTCCTGACCAGGATCAACTCGTTTCAGCTCATATGTCTGATTCCCTTTTTGACGAAATCCGACTTGATATCTCCATGCTTTGCCAAACTCGGCAAAACTACATAGACAGGATTGCAGAGCTTGAGCAAATTCTGAGGGATATATCACTGAAATTCGAGTTCGTCAGTGGTGAGGTAGATGACCCAATCGGTCAATACTTCATGGCTAACATTCTATTAAACACATCAAGGACCAGGAGGTCTTAAATGGCACAAGATAAAACCAAAGAAATTCGTGGACCAATGAGTTTCAGTTTCGGAACAGAGCCGATCGCAGTCACCCCTGTCAATGAATCTTTCGTCAGCTTTACAATTGAGACGAAGGAAGCATCACGCGAGCGCTCAGACGGTCGAGAAGCTAATTCGATCACAGGCTACAAGCTAACCGTCGAGATGACATATGATGAAGTCCTTGAGACTGCCATCGACCTGTTACTCGCTAAGGTCAACGAGCCTCTGGTCATTACTCAGCTTGATAAGGTGGCGAATAATACTTACACTTTCACCCCCGAGCACATGGTCGCGAATGTTGCGAATATGCAGACGACGATCAAGGCTTTGATCACAGTCGATGCTGAAGGTGATATCGGTGACTTGTGGACGACCTCAACCGTTTAATTTTTAGCAATTAAGGAGGTCATAAAATGGCCCAAACTAAGACAAAAGAAATACGTGGACCCATGAGTTTCAGCTATGGGTCAGCGCCGATTGTTGTGACCCCTATCAATGAATCATTCGTCAGCTTTGCGGTTGAGACAAAAGAGGGAACCAGAGAACGATCAGACGGTCGTGAAGCGAACTCGACGACAGGGTTTAAACTCACGGTCGAAATGACGTTTGATGAGGTTGACGAAGATGATATCTCCGCAATCGTGGCGAAAGCTGGTCAAGCTCTCGTTATCACTCAGCTCGATAAAACTGTGAACGATATTATCACCCTCACTCCTGAGTTTATGTCGGGGAGTGTTGCGAATATGCAGACGACTATCAAGGCGATAGTCACTGTTGACGCTGGGGGCAATATCGGTAATCTGTGGACAACCACAACGACCGATGCGGAATAATTCTCAATCTTAACGGAGGGAAGTGAACCCTCTTCATGAATAAGGAACAAATATCATGAAACGATTATTTTCAACTATGCTGATCCTGGTTGTTTTGGCGACTTTCGCTTTCTCAACAGGGACACTCACAAAACCCTCAGAGCGCCAGGGGAACATCATAAACGGGAAAGAGATTGCGAACGTCTATAACCTGTTAAAAGGTGATTCGACCTATTCAGATATCTCTATCAATGGAGCTGTATTCTCTGAAACTGGGAATATTACTGTTGACACCCTGACCGTCTCGGTCACTGTCGCCGATACTACTTTGACGACCTTGACGGCTGACAGTGTAATCACTGGAGCTGTGACGGTTTCTGGTAATGCGACAGCAGATTCAATGACAATCGCCGTCTTGACCATCTCAGGAGCTTCAGGATTCACGGGAGCGCTGGTTGCTGATTCAATCGATGTACGATTGATGACAGCCGACTCTATTTTCGTTGACTCGCTCTCTGTCACTGGACTATCTGTATTCAGTGGGATCATGGACGCTGGGACTCTCGACGCTGATTCCCTAAATATTAGCGGGATATCAGTATTCGGGGCAGGTATATCGGGAACGACTGGAGCATTCACGGGAGACTTCTCGGTCGCTGACACTCTCAGCGTGACAGACGGCTTCATAGCCCCAACTCAAACCCCCTCAAGCTCTTCTGATACTGGGACGCTGGGTCAAATGTCCTGGGATGCAAGTTTTATATATATTTGCACAGCGACGGACACCTGGGAACGTGTAGCAATAGCGACATGGTAAAAGGTCAATGATTTTCAACACTGAGGGAGGCTTAAACCCCTCCCTCTCCCTTTGAGGTTATCTCATGGCACTTCCTTTGTCACGTCAAGATCGTGAGCAAGCCAAGTTCGGTGAGTGGTCTGACGGGACCACAGCTGTCAAGCTCGTTTTTGCTACTCATGACCCGTCGAAACTCTTCGACAATTTAAAAGATTATGAATATGATAAATTTGTCCTGAATGATGCTGGTGAAACAGCGATTCGGGCTTTCGCTAAGGAGGCGATATAATGGCACTAACTCCAAGTCGTCGCGATCGGGAAATGGAAAAATTCGGTGAAACCTCAACGGGGAAAGCTGGAATCAGAGCCATCATTGAAGGTCTCAACCCCTCTGGTGATTTGTTGGGTTATACTCTCGAAGCTGGGATCACAGCTGAACCCGCTGGGATCCAGGGAGACGTCCCTCTCACGAAAACGATGAATATCATCGAAACTGTTGGCACAGCGAACGATTCAGCGACGCTCGCCTCGATCCCTGATGACTCATTCAGCTATGTTCAGATCGTTGTGAATGATAGCGATAAAGTTGCGAAGCTATTCCCAGCTCTGGGAAACAATGCTGGAGCTGGTCTAAATCTGGGAGTCCTGGTCGGTCCTGGTTCAATAACAAAATTTAATTCAATCAGTTTAACGGAATGGAAGGTCGGTTAATTATGAGAAGATTGATTCTCATTCTCTTAATGGTCTCGGCTTTATTCTCAGGTGGTTTAAGTGATTTATTCACAGGTGACAAGGTTTGGGATGATCCGGTTCTAGTTGATGTGGTTGAGGGCGTTATCGTCAATGACAGTCTTTCTGACTGTGGTATGATCGAGCTGATATATAAGCAAAATTCTAAACGACAGTTACCGAATAACGAGCCTCTTTTTGATGAGCTTTTTTACAAGATCATTTATATTTGGGACGGTGAAAAATGGTGTAAGTCAGACAGAATATATGTGACGCTCGAACAAGAAATATTAACCACGTATCAACCAATTGCGAGGTATTAAATGAAAAAACTATTAATTCTCTTCATGCTGGTTTCAATAAGTTATGGCCAGTGGGCTTATGATCCATCAACAACCCCACCAACAATTAAAATCTACGCTGATATTTGGGGGCAGTCGATAGTTGCCGAAGATGATTTGCTGGTTAGCGATTCGCTAACCGTGACTGAAGCCGCTTCATTCGGTGGAGATGTTACAGCAAGCGCAGAAGTTCATATTGCCGACTCCCTAATAGTTGCGGGTGCGAGTACATTTGCAGGTGCTATTACACTGTCAGGTGACTTAAACATATTAGCAACTAATAAACTCTATCTTGATGATGGTGGGAATACTTACATAACTGAGGCAAGTGCAGATGCAGTTTCAGTTTATACAAATGGTGGACTTTCTGCTATTGTAGACGATGATGCCATGCTCGACCTCTATGGTGGCACAATCTCAATTCTGGCTGGGGCGCAGGATGGATTAAAAACTCGTACTAATAATCAAGTTAAATTCATGCGTTTCGGAATGCCACACAGGTCAAACAACACGATTGACCCCGTAGCTATTATTTTTGCTGAGGCTGAAAACGGTGCCAATATCTTAAATATTGGTGGTGGGTCAAGTGCTATGACAACAGCGACACTCGTTAAAATATTTGCCGCAGATAATTCATTGACAACCACAGGAACC
>Ga0222697_1001253_pt1 | contig 9803 bp, 9 predicted proteins | sample AntAcemetage1402_FD_179835 | JGI IMG/M metagenome (GOLD analysis project Ga0222697, IMG submission 179835) | Saline water microbial communities from Ace Lake, Antarctica - #1402 | ecosystem: Environmental > Aquatic > Non-marine Saline and Alkaline > Saline | place: Antarctica: Ace Lake | collected... | reverse complement strand
GATAACACGGTTACATTTACTATAAAAGCAGATGATGGAACACACAGCAATGAAAAAGAATATTCATATTCTTATGTTCTGGAGTATAAGGCTTTACTTGGTGTTGTTAGTGATTTGTATTCTCATGAACCTATAACCAATTTTAATATAATAAGTCCGAATGCAATAAATATTAAACAAGAAGATGAACAATTTATGGCATTTTATAGTAATAGTGAAAATGCAAGAATAAATATTTCTATAGATAATTATTATGAAAGTTTAAGATATATAGATTTTGATAATGATTTTGAATATAAATTTACCATAATCCCATACCAATATGAAACAGGATTTGGGGGAGATCCTTATGAATACGGATTCAATGAAACATTTAGATTCAAAACTGGCGGACAAGCAATGGTAAGATGGGAAACCACACCAATCTTCTGTATGGATGATAGTGGGAATAATGGTTATGACCCTCTTATTACAGACATACAAAAAGTGTATAATTCTTTAGAATACGCAGATGAATTCACACTTAACCTATCAAATCCAATGCAAAATAATAATGAACTAATAGTAGATCCAATATGCTATGATCATGCAATAAATCAGGATTTAGGATACATAATTATAACATGGGATCCTTCTATCCCTTTTGCAGGGGCCAATGGTGTTGCTTATGATGAAACAAATGGGTTAATAATAATAAGAGGAGTATCAATATTAAAAGATCAATATACAGCTCAGAGTACTTATTCTCAAGAGATTTTTCAAACTTTTGGGGTTAGAGAAGATTTAAGAGACCCTTCTTATGGCCAATATTTTAATTATAATAGTGTTTTTTGTGACCAAGGATGCACTAGTTCACCATTACCATCCGATTGGGATATTTCTTCTGGTCAAAGATTGTATAATAGGGAATTAGGTAATCTACCATTTGATGAAGACCCAAGTTATTTCGGGGATAAAAATAGAATTAATAAAAATGTTTATACTGAAGTAAGACTTAATTATGAAACTTTCATTAATAATAAAAAAGTTCGCATTACTAAACTAGAAGGTTATGCCCAAGAAGGTATTATTTATAATAGAAGTGAAATTGTAGATGAAGTTCCAAAAGAGGCGATCCTAATTAAATATCCTACTAATGCATTAGAATTAAAAATAAAAAGTAATATTAATAAAGAAAAAATCAAAGCATTAAATCTTAATAAGATAAAAAAATTATTTAATCAGGAATTATCTCCTCTTGCCAAGTTAAAGTATTAATATCACAATAATAATTACCAAAATCACCAAATCTTTCTATATTCCAACAACAAGATTGTTGAAGATTCCATTTTACACAGTTAGGTTGATCAAAATATTCCTTTTCAAAAAGTTTAATAGGTCTACCATTAGCATCAAGATCAGGTAAATAACACTTTGTTTCATCATCTTGGATAAAACCACATTCTTCAGATGTTAAACATAATCCATAATTCTTGTTATAATATTCTCTGGGGTAACAGCATCCACCTTCTTCATCATCTGGGTCTTGCAAATCATCTATTCCAAAACTGCAATAATATAGTTCTCCCTCTATCATGATGTAACCCGGTTCTGTGCATACTCCTTCATAACTTATGCAGTCTGTCTGTTGCTCTGGCTTATAGCATATTGATACCATATCAACTGCATCAAATGTTCTGTTGCAGTTCCAGATATGGCTGTTGTAGAAGCCATACCCTTCTGTGTCTAATGGTGATGCTTTTGCTATGCAATTCCATCCTACAGGACATTCTCCTGCTACATATTCCACATAATTGCCTATTCTTGTTTCTAATGCAAAAAAATCTCCATCATTAACGACATTATTAGCAAAAATATGGCTACCATAAACTTTAGTGTTCTCAGGATTACCAGTACTAGAATCAGTACCAGTATAAAATAGAGAAAAATCTCTACACCCACCATTATCAGATCCTAAAATGTTTTTGCAACACATTCTTAATTCAAAATCATCATTATCAACTTCTGCAACATGACCCCCACCAAAACTAAAAAAATCATAATTAACCCTAAACATCTCTATTGTTTCTTCACAAGGACAAGTGTCATCATAAACAAAACAACCACCAACATCCCCGCTAATAACATGTTCAGGAATAATAAGACTATCACAACCCAGAGGAATAACAGGATCATTACCCTGAGCACCAAAACCAGTTAACAAGTTATCCCCAGAAACACTACCACTTACAGAAACCCCATTATCAGAAAAATGCAATAAATAAGAAGAAACAACCAAAACCAAAACAACAACACTCAGCATAATATAACTTTTCTTCATATACATAGATTATATATTAATTTGTTTAAAAAATTTATGATTATTTGTAAGATGTTTGCGAATATCTTTGATTTCAAAAATTTTGAATTTTTGCATACTTTAACTTTTAAGTTAAAGATGAGCTTCTTGCAAGGTCAAAAATTGATCCTATAATGTGAATCAATTTTTGTCATATTCTTAAATAATAAAGAAATTTAATTAGATTGCTAATCCTGCAAACACACCAGATAACATGTTCATTGCAACAATATATGCTATTATTGATGCAGTTAAGAATACAGGGATGTATTTAAGGCCTGATTTTATATCACCTTTATTTATTATGGAAATTATCATAGAAGCAAAAACAGATATTATCCCTATTGCAAAAAATGAAAATGTTTTAAAATTTTGAGGGTTAATATTGTTTTCTCCAGATAAAGATATTGCCATGTTTGGAATGTTTAACCCTGCAAATCTTCCCATAAACCCAATCATTACTTGTAATAATTGAAAAGATAATGCAAACAGGACAGGAGCTATGACAATAACTATTGCTGAAATAAAAATTACATAAGTTAAAGTAGATGCTGCCATTTCTTGTTTTAATAATCTTGTTTTTTTCAAGTCTTCTATTACTCTATCCATTATTTCAGTTATTTTTCCTCCACTTTCAATTTCACTTGTTATAAGATTCATTGATCTTCTTAGTATTGGTGAAGGATACTTTTTTGCAAAATCACTTAAAGATTCTATTAAATCACCACCAGTCATTACTTTTTTTGAAACAAGCCCCATTTCTTCTGCTAATAATCCAAATTCAGGTCTTATTGCAGACCATAAAGAGTTTTCAAAAGACATTCCTCCTTTTAGATTTGTTGAAACAAATGTTAGGTAATCTGCTAGTTTTTCTTCCATATTCTTAGCCCTATTAAAGACTTTTATATCCAAGTAAAAATAAATACCCAACATTATTACTACGGATAATAATAAAGGAATAATAACCCAAACTAAAAAAGTAGAAAATAAAAATAATATCGGAATATAATTATTAATAGTAGTGTAAACAGTTGGGAAATAAATAAAATAAGTGATTATTAATGTAAGATAAAATAACATTCCAAACAAGGTGTATGGAACTCCATTTATCCCAGCTCTATAAAATTGTTGAGCTATAACAGGTATTAATTTTTTAGGTATAAATGCTTTACCAAAAACTGAAAATATTCTTATATCTTTCATTTGTTCCTCTTAAATATTAACATTAGGCCTTGCCCCTTTAAACATGAAAACAAATACAAATTGAATAATAATAACTAACACACCAAAAACCCAAAAGATTGCATTTGCTAAGGATCCTGTATTAGGTAATAAACTTAGTATAACAACTGCCATTGTCATGCCTAATGAAGGCAAGATTATTCCTATGAGCATATAAAACATTGTCATGCTGTTAAGTTTTTTACCATATCTTTGTATTTCTATTAATTGTTCTTCTGCAATTTCATCTAGGATTGAACCCAAAGTTTTTGTAACATCAATACCTATCTTAATTGCATTATTAAGATTATACAATATTTTTTTAAATCTTTTAGATGCACTATATCTTGCTGCTTTATCAAGTGCTTCTTCTAAAGGTGTTCCCAACTCTATATCTTTAACTATTTCTTTAAAGTATTTGTTTGCAACACCAAATGATTTTGATGCATCAATGATTGCATTAATTAGTGGCTGACCACTATTTAATTTTATCAATAAATATCTTCCTGCAAAAAGAACTTCCTTATCAATATCCTTTCCTCTTTTTATAATTGCTGTATCAACTCTTCTTAAATTTATTGAGTATAAAAATAGTGTAATAAATACTGAACCAAAAATTAAAATAATAAGAAAATTTGGATTTTTATTAAAAAGCAGAAAAATAACAACTATTACCAAAATTGAATTAATCACTGTTTTTTTAAGAACTTCTGACATGTATATTTTAGGAGTTTTATTTATTTTAGCTATCTCTAACTTCTTTCTTAATTTAGGATTTTTATGCATTAAATATTCTACTAATTTCATTTTAGAATTAAACTATTTTAAGTTTTCCCCTGTAATATTTGGACATTATTGCACCAACATCATCCACATTTTCAATATTATTTTTTATTAACCATTTTAGGACTTTTACTTTCTTTTGCAAATCTTTGTTTAAATCATCACCGCTCATTCCAGTGTATAATTTTAATCTTTCAATAAGCACTTTTGATTGTTTTATTTTTTCTAATTTATCTTTATGGATATCAAACTGCATTAAAGTATTTGCATCCCCATTTGGTAAAACTTCAGATATTTGCAATGTTCTTCTTTTTCCGGTTCTTCTATTTCTATTTTGAACAAGGATCATAGATATGGTTCCTAACATTGGCTTTGGTAAATCAATTGGAGGATTTGTTAATCTTATAATTGTTTCTTCTGCATTATTAGCGTGGATGGTTCCATAAACTGAATGCCCAGTATGCATTGCTTCCATAAGAACTTGTGCTTCTTCTTTTCTTCTTATTTCTCCCATAATGATCCTGTCTGGTCTCATTCTTAATGAGTTAACAACCAGATCAAGCATTGTAATGCCCCCTCTTCCTTCCGGATTAGGAAGTCTTGTTTCCATAGGAACCCAATGTAATGATTTTGGGAGAACCAACTCTCGAGTATCTTCTATGGAAATAATTCTTTGATTTGGTGGGAAAAAATTAGATATAACATTTAACATGGAGGTTTTACCCGAACCAGTTCCTCCAGCAATAAGCATTGATAATTCATTTTCTATTGCTAACCATATCAATGCAGCTGCTTCAATTGTAAGAACATTATTTTTAATAAATTTTGTAATGGTCCATGGATCTTTTGAAAATTTTCTAATTGTTATTGTATTTCCATTACTCGAAATTGGGTTTAATGTGGCATTAACTCTGTCCCCTGTTAATAAATGTGCATCCATTAAAGGATTAAGATTGGTTATTTCTTTTCCTACTTGTCTTCCAATCATTGTTGCATAATGCCTTATTCTTGCTTCAGTATAAATGTGGACATTTGTTTCAAGCCAGCCATGTTTTCTATGGTAAACCCAGATAACATTTTCATGATTATTAATAACAATTTCTTCAAGTCTTGGATCTTTAAGCATAATTTCTATTTTTCCAAGACCAAGATTTTCTTCTATTAAATAATTAGTAAGCATATCAACTGTTTTAGAATCAATGTTAGGAAAATTTTTATTAACTAATTCTCTTATCTCATCTTTAAACCTATCTTTAATATTGTAATCTTTCCCTTCTTGAACAGCTTCAAGAGTTTCCACAGACATTTTTGAGATAAATCTTTGCCTAATCTTTTCAAGAATTAATTTTGTTGTTTCGCTAATATTAGAAATAGAAATAACATATTGAGGAACAGGTCTTGATTCATCATTAACAATATTAATTTCTGTTATAATATTATTTACATTAAGAGAATAAGTATCCAATACATCTGCTTTATTAAATTCTCTTTTTTCAAGTTTTTCCATAGCTCACCCCTATGTTTTTGCTTTTATTTGTTCTAACCTTATGATTGCAGGTTTATAAAATGGATTAATATTTAATATCTTTTCAAAATAATTTTTAGCTTTCTCTTTTTCATTTCCAAATAAATTCTTTAATCCTTTTGAATATAATCTTTTTATTAATTCTTTGTTAGTATATAATTCTGTGTTAGCAATTGGTGATTTTTCATTATCGTCTATTTTTATCTTTTGTAGTTTTTTTATTTTGGATAGTCCCTTATCATGTTGTAATCTCTCAATTTTTGCTAATTCTTTTATCCTATCAACATCTAGATCTGGTGCTTTATCAAAGTTTGTTTTGACAACATTCTTTAATGTTTCTTTCTTGTTTATATTATTTTTCATATCTTCTATTTCAAAATCTAATTTCTTTTGTTCTATCTCAAATCTTCTTGCTTGAGCATTAAGTAATTCTCTGTGTTTTTCTTCTAGTAATTCATTATCCTTATCAACATTTTTTACTTTTTTAAGATATTCTTCTAATTTGTGAATACTAAAATTTGCAGATAATACTTCTGAGTAAAGTTCAATTTTTTCTTCATAATAATCAGAAGGATATTTTTGAAATAATATCTTTAGCTCATTATATTCCTTATGAGCTTCACTTAAATTCTCACTAATTAATGCCCTATTTATTTGTCTTATTTTTGTTTTAATCTGCATTTTTAATGTTTGCAGATAAGGGTTTTTTGCAGATAGTTCATTCTGATTAGAATGAGTTTCTTCTTTCACATCGGCTTTTATCTCTTCTTGTTTTTCTATTGGTCCTTCATACTCTTCTTCATCATTTAAAGACGAACCATCTTGATCTTTAAAGAATTCAACATTTGATTTTTCTCCTTTAATCTCTTTTGGAAGAATATTATTATTATTAATTATCTCTTTATATTTTTTAAATTCATTTTCAAATATTATTTCTTGACCATCTTCTCTAATATTTGATTTTATTAAATCTGTAACCCTATTCAAAATTGTTAACAATCTTATTGCAACATCTCTCTCAAGTTTTTGTTCAAACTTTTCTAATAATTCTCTATAAACTCTTTTAGCACTAACAAATTCTCCTTTTGTTATGTGTTTTTTAATTTCTTCTTCATAATCTTTGTTTGAATCTAATAAATTATATTCTTCATCCCTAATTTTAGGATTTGATTCTTCTTTTGAAGTCATTATATTATCAATAAACTCAATAACCCTATTTTTTAAGAATAATGACAAATCCATTAAATTTCACCTTTAATCTTTTCACAAAACTCTTTCCACAATAATTCAATATTATTTAATTTCTTTACTTCAGCATATCTAAAAAAATAATCTTTATGCCTATTCACTTCAATATTCAATGTTCTTTTCCATAATAATTCAATCTGTTCTTGTGAGAAATTCTTTTTTTTAGCTCTTTCAAAAAAGTCATTTTTTATTTCTTCAAGTGAAACAAGATGTTTTTCTTGTTTTTTCTCTTCTTCAACTCTATTAATATAAATATATGGCTGAGTAAACTTATATTCAACACTTATAACCTTTTCTTCTACTAAAAAATCAACCCAGGTTTGGAGTATCTTTAAGGGAATCTTGAGCTTTGCAGCTGCATCCTGCAAAGGGATTTTATCATAGCCCTTTAATAAGTTAAGAAGGTCATCCACCCCTGTTTTTATAGTATTATCTACCATAATCCTATTACTTATCAATATAATATATAAATATTAGTAACTATTTTAAAGTAGAGATACTAAATATTATATGTATAAATAGTACATAAATCTTATAAATTCCCTTATATTTTAATAAAATATGACTAATTCAGAAAATAGAAGATCAGAAAATAGAAGAATAATGATAATCGGAGACTTAATGCTTGATAAATACACTTTTGGAAAAGTAGATAGGGTAAATCCAGAAGCACCGGTTTCTTTGTTATCTATTGAAAAAGAAGAATATCAATTGGGTGGTGCAGGCAATGTTTTAAAGAATCTTTTAAGTTTGAAGTTAGACTGTTCTTTTGCAAGTTTGATTAATCCTAAAGATTTTGCAGGTAAACATTTATTGAAATTATTTAGAAACAAAAAAATTAATTTTTTATTTGTTAGCGATAATAGACCAACAACTTTAAAACAGAGATTTATTGCAGATCCTTATAAACAACAAGTTTTAAGAGTAGATTATGAGAAAAAACATATTATTTCTAAAAAAGATTCTGATAAAATTATTAATTTTATTAAAAAAGAAAACCTTCCTTATTAATAATTTCAGATTATGCAAAAGGGGTTGTTAATAAATATTTAATGAAAAAAATAAAGATGAATTTTAATGGAAAAATACTTGTGGATCCAAAACCAAAAAACATTGAGATTTTCAATGATACATTTCTTATAACTCCAAATAAAAAAGAAGCATCAGACATTCTTAATCATCCCATCAGTAAAGATAATCTCATGAGTTCAGCAAAAGAATTATCAAAAAAATTAAATACAAATGTTATAATAACACTTGGAGAAGGGGTTCTATTCTTTATGATAAAGAACAAGACAAGATTTTTAGAGTTCATTCAAAACCAAAACAATTACATGATGTTTCTGGTGCAGGTGACACTTATATTGCAACAATAGCTTATGCTTTAGCAAATAATTTAAATTTGGAAGTAGCAGTAGAATTAGCTAATAAAGCTGCAGAAATTGTTGTTGGAAAAATTGGAACTGCACCCATAACCCACAGAGAATTATTTAATTAAGAACACCTTTCACTTTATTATATACATCCTCAACACTTATTAAGTCCATACATTTTCCATTATATGGACATTTTCTAAATTTCCCTTGAAAAGGAATTATGCAAGGAGAACATTTTAATTTATTTGCTTTATAGATCGTAATATTATTTTCCCCTAATGGCCCATACCTTTTTGGAAGATTAGGACCAAATAAACCAATTGTTCTGGTTCCCATTGCAGCAGATAAATGCATTGGGCCTGTATCATTAGAAATATACAATTTAAATTTAGTCATAAGATAGGCTAATTCTCCAACAGCTGTTCCCGCAATATCTATTACTCTTGGCAATTTTAATTTTTTAATTAATTCTTTATTTGTTATTGATTCTGTTTTACTTCCTGTTAATACAATAATTGTGTTCTTGTAATTTTCATGAATTTTTTTAATTAACTCTTCAAAATTATTTAATTTCCACATCCTGTATTTTGAAGTTTCTGCCATACTTAAATGCAGCCCTATAAACTTTTTATTTTTATATTTTTTTATAATGGTATCAATCTTTTTTTTGTTTTCTTGGGAATATTTTAAGGGAATTAATTTTTCTGGCTTAAAATCAATATTTAAAGGTTTTAATAATTTAGAAAAGTTTTCAGAAACATGCTTGTTTTTATCCCATTTTACTTTGTAATTATACAAAAGTTTTCTATATAAGTTAGAGTAACCAATTGCTTTTTTAGACATATAAAAAGATATTAGTGTTGCAAAATTATAATAGGGTTCAGTATCTATAACATAATCATAATATAAAGGTTTAAAGATGAATTTAGGGAAACTTATTATTCTATCTGCAATATTAGATAATTCTAAAACAGGTCTTGCTCTAAAACTAGTGTAAATATCTAATTTATAGCCCTTTTCTTTAAGTTTTTTTAGAGTTGGCAATAATGTAATGGTATCTCCTAAAGTCCAGATTCTAGTGATTGCAATTCTTTTATTATTTTTCTTTTTAAATAAGAATTTAAAAGGTTTAAATATTACTAAAATTGTTATTAAGATAATTCCTAAGTATTTATCTATAAAACGAGTTAATTTTATCATTTTTTTATTTAATCTATATTGATATTATTTGCAAGATATTTGCGAATATCTTTGATTTCAAAAATTTTGAATTTTTGCATACTTTAACTTTTAAGTTAAAGATGAGCTTTTT
>Ga0222697_1001248_pt1 | contig 9849 bp, 9 predicted proteins | sample AntAcemetage1402_FD_179835 | JGI IMG/M metagenome (GOLD analysis project Ga0222697, IMG submission 179835) | Saline water microbial communities from Ace Lake, Antarctica - #1402 | ecosystem: Environmental > Aquatic > Non-marine Saline and Alkaline > Saline | place: Antarctica: Ace Lake | collected... | reverse complement strand
CGGTATAGTTAGCAACAAGGGTTTCGGTTAGTTCAAGAATCTCACGGATCAGGATGGCGACTTCAGGGGAAACAGTGTCGGCAACGGCGATACTGTCGGTTATCGATTTCGGCCAGGCTATGGCAAGCCGGCCAATAAGCCCTATGAGGGATTCAACCTCTTCCGTTCCGGTATAGTTAGCAACAAGGGTTTCGGTTAGTTCAAGAATCTCACGGATCAGGATGGCGACTTCAGGGGAAACAGTGTCGGCAACGGCGATACTGTCGGTTATCGATTTCGGCCAGGCTATGGCAAGACGGCCAATAAGCCCTATAACTGATTCAAGCGCTTCCGTTCCGGTATAGTTAGCAACAAGGGTCTCTCCGAGATCGAGGATCTCACGGATCAGGATGGCGACCTCAGGGGAAACAGTGTCGGCAACGGTAATACTGTCGGTTATTGATTTCGGCCAGGCTATGGCAAGACGCCCGGCAAGTCCTATAAGAGACTCAACCTCTTCTGTTCCGGTATAGTTCGCGACAAGGGTCCCGGCCAGATCAAGGGTTTCCCGCACGATCCTGCCAAAATGAGGGGCGGCGGCATCGGTAAAGTCTACACCGTCGGCTATGGTCTTTTCCCATGAAGTCAAGGCCGCGTCAAGGGCCTCAAGGATAGATTCTATCTCTTCCGTGCCGGTCCAGTTGCTGACCGTGGTCTCCCGGAGGGTTAAGGTTTCATTGATCCCCATCGAGACATCCGCCACAACGGTTTCGGTGAAATCGATTGCATCTGCCGCGGTCTTACCCCATGCCCAGCCGAGGGTTTCGTAGAACGTGAGGATTTCGGTTATTGAAACGGGATCCCCTGAGCCTGCCGCATCATCAGCGGCAACGCCATCAGTAATACCGAGGTTATACTCGTTAAAAACCTCTCCCGTGTCTCCCATACCCACGGCTTCGGTCAGGGATACCTCATATTCAAACCCGCCCCTTATAACATCGTCAAGGTCAACCGCTTCCGCATTAACTCCCAATATGGACGCCCAGGCCTCTGCCGTATCACCAAACTCGGCGTCTTCCGTCAAAAAGAAAGGTATGGCGAACATATCGTCGTCCATACCTACGCTTTCTGTCAGGTATGCGGTATAATTTTGACCCCAGGCTACATCATCGAGGGCAGCGTCTTCAGTTTGGTACCCGGTATAAATCTGCCCCCAGGTGTCATCGTCAAGGGATACGCCTTCGACCTGTTCGGCAAAACCAAGATCGTACTCTGCTGATGGCGGTGTGAAATCCGCTGTCCATCGGGCAGCGCCCTTGCAGGTTCTAAGTTCATCCACCTGGCCCTGGAAAGGATTCGAGTATGCCGGACTCGGGTCCCAGCACTTAATTCCAACATAACTTATCCCGGTCGTATCAACATCTCTGTTTCGGTTGTTTGTAATCCCAATCTGAGTTCCATCAATAAAAACCCTTACATCTTTCGAGGCATCTCTGGTAACTGCAACATGGTACCAGGTATCTACTGAAGGAGACCAGGTGTAGTCATTAGAAAAATTGCCGGGGAAAAACACCTTAATATTATTGTTGGCTAAAATACTTATCCCAAAATACTGGGTAGGAGCTTGGGAACATAACTGGACCAGCATCTGTAAGGCATCAATCTCTCCAAGACGCAGCCTGAAATCAATGCAAAACTCTCCATAACCAAAATGAAAGTCAGCATGATCAGGTGTGGAAATAAAATCACCGGCGCCGTCAAACAGACCCGACGCAGAGCCAAAGACCTTCTGCGCCGTGTCTAATTGAGCATTACCCCCGGCAGTCCAGACTTTTTCACGGTCGTCGTCAAAGACGGTGGTGCCATCGATACCGTTGAAATGGACCAGACTTACGGTATAGGCGTCCTCTATTGCCATCAGTTATCCTTTACTTTTTTACGCATCTGCTGATGTCAGTGTAATACTCACCTTCAGCGAATCTCCGCTAATGACTGCTTTGCTGCTCGAAAACTTGCTGGCGCAATACATAAGCGCATCTGCCAGGGCTACATCGCCCTTTGTACTTGCTGCCGCACCGCCTTTACCAACAAGAGCCGCGCCATAGATGGTCTTTGTGTCATTCATCGTAAAGGTTGCTTTATTTGCCGCGTTAGTCAGGCTCTGACTTGAAGCCGCAGCCTCTACAAACTCAACCCTGGTCGCCTCATCATAGGCGGCGTTGGTCTCCGTAAAGACGGGAACGGCGTAGGTTGTCCCTGCGGCAGGGGTCGTGTCAGTCTCAAAAATAAGGACGTACCATGTCGTAACCTGGGTAGCCGCATGGAACATGATATCGAGAAGCGCATCCAACCCCTCATTTGTTACGATATTATGGTCCCTGGTCAGGGACAAAAGCAGGCCCTGACGCCAGTGCTCCACGTCCCAGATTGAACGTATAAGCGCTTTCTGTGGCCGGATGATTGCAGGTCGTTCAACCTGGGCCTCTATATGTGCTCCAAAATGTGATTTTTCCATTGTCTAATCTCTCCCCCGGCCAATAAAAAAGCCGGTATGCGTGCCGGGCCATACCAGCCTTGTTTTTGTTGACCAAAGAAGGGATCAAGTTCTTTGGTGTCTGCTTAATTCAATCTAATATCAGAAACCTGAAACTCTAATTTAAAAGAGTACCAATGTGCCCCGGCGTATCCGTGCACACCACAGTTATAAAGTCTGTCGAGCCAATCAATAATACACTCCTCCGATTTCACAGCAGCTGCAATAACTATTGGGGCTTTCGCAGTCACCTTCTCACCATCTTCAAGGGCCTCATCGAAATCCGAAAGAGTTAAAACATGATTACCTTCCCCTAAGATAGGGCGTAGACCAGGACGATAGAGATAATCCCCATTCTTAGCTCCGCTTACCTCCACCCCCGGGTCCGAGCTGTATATATAACCGACAAACGTCCCGTCACTTCCATCCTCTCTCGTATAAGGTACAAGGACGGCGGCATAAGAACCCGAACCGGCCACCCCTGAAAACTCGACCTTTGGAATCTGGATACTTATTTTCGAAAAAGAATAATCACGGCTTTCCGTTGCCCATCCGACCTGTTGTGTGGCTTCACCGTCGCTTTGATCGCTTACGATTAATCCTTTTAGCCACAGATAAGGGTCTTCTATTGTTGCCGTCTTTTGTCGATGTACGAAGTGTCCATGAGCGGTGAAAAAACGCCTTTCCCAATTTGGTTCATAGTGCTCTACCGAAACTCCAGTTTCGACGCGGATAATTCAGGCTTCATGCATTAACCCGGTACCCGGTCCAAATTGAAGAATACATTTCAGGGCAACATCCGGCTCGTCTTCCGCGACGGGGACAAACTTGACACTGCCTATACCGTCTCCGAATAGCTCGGGTTCAAGAGGGCTTTCATCGCAACAATACAAAACACCTCCTGCACTTACTGTTGGATACGAATGACTGCTGTCGGCTCCTCGGTCGTACCCGGACCCCGAGAGGGAATAAACCCAAAAGTTGTCAAGACACCCATCGCCGCTAAATGGTTCATGATATCCACAACCCTTTATCCCATCCACAAAACCCACAATCCGCACAGGGTCGCCGTCAACCTCCAACATAACTATCACTTCATCATCTATCGAAAACGCAGACGCGGCGCCCTCAATGGCGCCGTTATCTCGTTCTTCCGAGTCAGCCTCGCAATGATAGAACAGGGGAACATCAGAACCACTCTTGTAGCCCGCAACTGTCACATCGGCCACATCGTTCAGGGTATCAATCTTTGTTATAATACCCTTTGCAAAGATATGATCCTGAACATCCCCGAAGTTGTCATGGTTGTATTTTGGCATTTATCTCATATCGCATGGTGCGGAGCGCATGGCGTTTACTTCGCGCTTACCGCCATGCGCTCTGCGTCTTAGCTTGTGGTTGCGCTGATTGTGTAGGTCACGTACAGGATATCGTCATCAATCACAGCCCTCGCCGCCGTAAACTTCTTGGCAGCCATCAGATACCCGGTTGTTGCTGTCTTGGCCGCCATGGTACTCAGGAACGCCCCATAGACCGTAATACCGGCCGCAATGGTAAACTCCGCCTTACCTGCAACACTGTTTGTAATACTCGCCGTTGCAGTATCGGCAGTGGTGTATGCCGGTTTGTCTGTGGCCGGATCATCATAGTCTGCATCCTGGCACTCGCCATACGTCCCGGCAGCACCGAGATGCACAGGCGCTGTATTGCCTACGGCCGGGGTTATGTTATTCTTAAAAATTCCCACATACCAGATCTCACTTGCCGCCTTGGCGATATCGTGAAACATGATATTCAACAGCCGGGCCATACCCTCGGTCGTAAACGTGTTTGGCGGTTCCGGGTACCCGCCGCTGATCAACTGGCCATTCCTGACCTGGTCGCACTGCCAGATCCCCTGAAAACCGAGATGGCTTTCAAGGGGGTGTTTGGCCGCATACCTCAGATTCGGATTATCCCTCAAGGATGCAATCATTTCATTACTTGGTATTGCTATTCTATTTTCCATTGCCTATCTCCTCATTCTCCGCGCTTCCGATCACCGATCACTGACCACTGACCACTGCGCTGGTTTGGTCGGAGCATAAAAAAAGGTCTGTATGGAGTATGGCCTCCATACAGACCTTAATTTCTCTCAAGAGTGATCAGCCCCTGACAGTGCCCCGATATTTATTGGTTTTAGTTAGTCATCAAATCATTAAACACTCCGTGTCCTCTGTGCCCCTGTGGCCATCCCTTCACTCTAAAATCTTTTCTCTGTGTCCTCTGTGCCTCTGTGAGAGACATTAGTTAAATCACCGCTCCATTCCGCATAACCTCTACGGTCGCATCATCACTCATCCCCAGGCCGTCCTGCTCCCCGCCCTTGGGAAATGAGGTCAGAAATTGAAACTGTCCGTCTTTGTTTCGATATAAACTTGCCCCGATATTCCCGGGGGCAAACTTGACCTTCTGCTGTGACAGACTGAAAAGACGCCCCACCGCATTCCCGACCACAATCCCTTCCTGTGACACCCACACGGGTACACTGACATGCTTCTTTTCAGGCGGGGATATGGTGTCTCCGAGTTCGATAATGTCATTACAATATGATAGGGTTCCGGGTATAGCCCCGGTACCTACATCCAACTGCTTCATCTCTTCCGGTTTTGTTCCGAGCAGACAGTAGGTCCGGTCTTCGCAACCTATAAAGAGCCCGGTCTTTACCTTGGCGATCATGGTGCCATTGGTGGCGAATTCAAAAGAATTGGTCCCGAGTTTCCACCAATCAAGATGAAAAGACTCCGAATAGTAGAGGATCTTATCTCTCATGCCCCACATCCGGCCAAAGGCATGGGTGATATGCTCCATATAGGGCGGAGGCGAGCAGAACAGAGAGGGCAGGGGCTCAACAGTGGTCACGTTGACAACAGTGTCTGTTTCACCTATCCGGTAGAATATGTCGCCGTTCGGGTCCGTATACCAGACAATGGCCCCTGAGGGCCGGTTGCTGATGGAGATCCCTCCCTCAGTTGAGAGTGTAATCGCCAATATAGGCCCGTTACCGCTGATATCATCCCCTGAAGTCCCGGTAAAACAGACATGATATGTCCCTGCCGGCAGATTACCTGATGTCGAACTAAGAACAGGACCCACAGGGAGGGCAATACCCCAGGCTGATATCGTGTCAGTCTCAGGGTCGAATATGCCGTTGTAATATTTATTGCTGAGATAAACCTTATCCGCCACCTCCGCGTAATACATCGGGGTAACCGGACCGCCTATATTTTCAATCGTGGTAGCAGTCTCCCCGGATATCCGTTTAAGGGTCGTCCCGTCCATAACCAGGTGACACGTGGTACCTGCCCATTCAGAATGCCCGTCAGTAAGGGATATGATCTTCTCATTCCCCTCCCGCTTAAGAAGTCTTCCTTCTTTCGACACGTCCGCATTTAGAATGATCCGCGGCTCCACAACACCGCCCTCGGCCACAAACAATCCCTCCGAGGCCTTGACGTTGTTCATACCCGTAAACGAATTCATTTTGACTGTTTTTGGCATGGTTTACCTGTCTAATGTTTATATTCACCGCAGAGGCGCAGAGGACGCAGAGTTGACTTTTTTTGTTGTTTTCCTTTGAGAGGAAGGAAAACAACAACCAACATGCCTTATGGAGCAAGTCTTTTCTTTTCCGGCCTCTCACCGGAAAAGAAAAAATATTGTCTCCCTGCGCTCTCTGCGTCTCTGCGGTGAATATAATTTTTCATCCCTTAACCCCTCGTGGAATATCTCCCGCCCTGCAGCCGCTTCAGCGCGGTCTCCCGGTTCACCCGGACAATTTCCTCCAAATAGAGATTATGCAGGTTTTCAAACCGCTCCAGACCCTCCTCGTAATCCGCGTTAAAGAGCCAGCCCGCCTCGTAGCAGATGGCCCGGCAGCTCATGGGTGGAAAACGCCAGGTGTCATAATCCGAATAGACAGGGGAGGGCATACAGAGATATGGCACATAAAGGGTCTGGTCGGCCGTGGCCGACGGTGCATCAAGATAGATCTGGTAGTTGGCCGCCGGTGTGATCACATAGTCATCGCTACTCGTCCAGTCATCATCGGTCCCGCCGAAAAGGGCGCAGACGAGATGGGTGTCATCGGTTATGGATAAAACCACCCCGTCCGATCCGTCCGTGGTGTTGTGGATGATATCCCGGACCTCCACCGTGGTCTCGAAAGCCGCCGCCGTATCGGTCAGGATACATCGACCCGCCGTGACCGTACCCGCAGAGGTGGCCGTCCCGGTCACCGAACTTTCGCCTGTAGGCTTGTCCCTAACGGCAAAACGGGCGGGAATATCCTTACTGTCCGTATAATTTGCACGATAGAGGTGTTCAAAGGACGTGAGATACGGCCAGGAGTAGTAAGTCCCGTCATAATACTTGGCCACAAACCGCTGGTTCCGGTCCTTGAGATAAGGCTCGATATAATTCGCCGGGAGATTATAGACCTGCTGGTCCTCAACCGTGGTGATAGCGGTGATCGCCGTCAGGATCCTGGTCTGACGCACAAAATCCAGGGCCGCGGCATCGAGACAATCATAAAAAAACTTCTTATCCTCGTCCGCGATCCCGCCCATAGCCTTCGCGGCGTAATTATAAAGCGTCTTCCCGTCCATATCAGCCTCCGGCTGAGTTATTAGTTATTAGTTATTAGTTATTGGTTGTTTCTTTTCATTCGATGTTCGTCTTTTTAACGTTCATCTTTTAACCTTTGCGCCTTTGCGCCTTTGCGAGAGACTTTTTCCTTTCATTCATCATCGGAGTCTTCGCTTACCTCGACGTTCATCTTTTGCCTTCGTTTTCGCCTTTGCTATCTTCCATCGCCGCGTCTTCTTCCTCCCAGCTCTCCGTCCCATGCGCTCCCTTCAATATTCAATATTCAATATCAGGGTCCGGCTTCCCCTCATACTCCGGAGACCCGGCCCTGACCCCGCAGTGCGGGCACCGGTCCACATCTTCATACATCTGCGAATCCTCCATCCAGACGCCCCCGCACCTGTTACACACCCGTAAGGGTAAATCCGCTACTCCACTCATAATTATCTCTCGCAAAGACGCAAAGACGCAAAGGGTAAAAATTCAAAACTAAAACGTCCCTTCCTCCGGCGCCGCTTCTTCTGACTTCTGATCTCCGGTCTCTGGCTTCTGATCTGTATCTTCCGGCTCCTCCGCCTCTTCCTTCTCATAATGATACGCGCCCAACTCGATCATTCCCGCATTTCCCCACCACTCGGGTCGGACCTTAAACCCGAACTCGGGCCATGTGCTGGCCTCTGAAAAGGCTTTTTTGCGCTTGTCCTTGACCGGTCTGCGGATATAGACCATAGCATCTAAGTTACTCACATCCCCATCTACCGGTACCGGTACCCCCTCCAACTGTCTGCGCTCGATTTCCTTTTCCCGGGCATCGTAAAACCCTGCCGACATCTCCTTACCTGTCCGGTCCCACCAGTTAAGGGCCAGCCGGTGCTGTGTAGGATCGCTGATAATATTAAGATCCTCTTTTTTCAATACCGGACTTTCGTCCTTGTACCCGTACACCCCGTTGGTATGGAGGAAAATCTGCCGCCCGTCGCTCTCCTGCCACGACCTGATCACATTGATCTCCTTCTGCCCGGTCGTCCCGTCCGGGTTCGTCACTTTGATAAACAGTTTCTGTGCCATATTCTTCTCCCTCTTGGATTGTTGACTGTTGATTGTTGACTGATGATTGAAAAAACGATTATCAACCGGGCTGAACCCCAATCGACAATCATCAATCATCAATCATCAATCCGATTACTCCCCTACAAACAACATCTTCAACGTGGTTGCCGCCGGTGCCGCGGTATTGGCGAGTTCCGCCAATGCAGCCGCAGCCACGGCCGACCCGGTCAGGGTACTCACGATGCTCCCGGCCGGGGTTCCTCCGCTCACACTGGAGGTTGCACCCTGGTCAAAGTCCACCACATACTGGACCTCCACATCGGCCCCGTCCGCAGTGGTCCCCACCGCAATGGTCTTGTTGGTAACATTCACGATGGATGAGATAGTGACATCCGCGGCATCCACCGTGAGCTTGGTAAAGTCGGCCTCGGCCCCCGTATCCGAGTCCACCGGATATCCCAATAAGGACCCCGGTGCCACGGACGCCTTGAGGTTCCCGGCCGCGCCATTGGTATAGGTGATACCCGTGACGGTATCGAAGGGTTCCACACCGGCGAGATACCTGAACTTTGTGTTGGCAACCGACTTATTACCGGCCGTGGATGTCCAGGTCAGGGTCTCTTCCTGGGCCGCACCCCTGAAGGTACCTGTGATGGTGTAAACGGTGTCTCCCTCGTACAGGTCCAAAGCACCGCCCGAATCATTATGGACCACAATAATTACATTTCGCGGTACATCCGGACTCAGGGCTATGCTCTTGGTGCCGGCCATAGCCGTAAAGGTCTGCTCGGCCCCGATAAGCGCAGCATTAACCGGTCCGGCGGCCTCATCCGCGGCCGCCTCGGTCCCGGCCGGCTCAGTGGCGCCCTTGATATCGCCGCCTCCCGGGCTCCATGTATAGATCCGGCTCCCATCTGTCAGATCATGGGCATGCCCGGCCAAAGCGCTCCCGGTAAAGGCACTCGCGATGCTCCCGGCCGGGGTAAGTCCGGCCGAGGTATAAATCAAGACCTTGTGGTTGGCACGGTCATACTTATACACATACCCGTCACCAGGTGGCGGTTCCACGATCCCGATGTCCACCTGTCTCTGGAGACCAAACCGGCCAATGGCCGGCAGCGGGACCCCGCCGGTGGGGTAAGTCAGCGCTGCATCGCCAAAGGCGATGGACGCGACCCCCATAAATTTACTCAATGCCCCGTGACCGATATCCTTATCCCTGGAATTCACGGTCACCGTGACATCAGTGCTCGCTAAAGCTGTCATGATAAAATTCCTCCTCGGTTTTAAGTTTGGAGTGCCTAAAGTGTGGAGTGCCTGAAGTGTGGAGTGCCTAACTCCCCACGCCACACTCCAAACCTCACACTCCACACTGTCTTCTAAGTCGTTGCAACCAGGTCCGTCATATTGGCCTTGGTTTCGGGCATTTGCTGGACCAGAAGCTCCGGTCTGAAATGCCCGGTAGGTGAACCGGTCGCGGCAGTCGTCAACTGGACAACCACCTCTTCGCCCGGTTCTAAGACCGTGCCTACGGCCACTTCGTCGTAAAGCACCTTGCCCTGGGCCGTGGTGCCCATGATAAAGTGGGCGATATCCGCGGCGCCCCGGGACCCGTCCGACCCCAATGTGGGCCGTTTGTCAAAATCCACCACGGGCGTGGT
>Ga0222697_1001237_pt1 | contig 9886 bp, 13 predicted proteins | sample AntAcemetage1402_FD_179835 | JGI IMG/M metagenome (GOLD analysis project Ga0222697, IMG submission 179835) | Saline water microbial communities from Ace Lake, Antarctica - #1402 | ecosystem: Environmental > Aquatic > Non-marine Saline and Alkaline > Saline | place: Antarctica: Ace Lake... | reverse complement strand
AGAATTTCATCCATGACGCCTATGGTATCCTTGAGTTTGGTGGACACCCAGCTGTTCCTGCCTTTGGGGTAGGGTGCTTGAGAAATCCCTATAAGGCTATTGTTGATGCTGGATGTGGGGATATCTTGCATGGTGGGGCCTGGGGGGCTGTGCATAATTACTGTCTAGCCCGGCCTCTTGAGTATCCCAATGACCCAGTGAATACAGAGGGCGTGCCCATCACCCAAGAGGAATGGGAATTCTTTGGTGGGATGTGGGCCTGGGAAATGGGTTGTGATGAGGTCAATGAAGCCCGGCAGAAATTCAAGCAGCCCGATGCCGATATTCTCACCGACGCTACCTGTTTCCGTGCTTTTGAGCAGGTCAATCATTATGTGGTAGAGGCATGTGGGCATTCAATCCCGTTGATGATGACTGAGGGCGGCTACAATGTAGGACAGCGTGGTGGGACCACCTTTGGGGATGATCCTCGGTATCCCAAGCTTACACCTCAGTATACATCTGATATGAGCTTAAGGATGTTCAGATATATGCAAGGCGATGTTTCCATCTTGGGCAAGATGGTACCCAATTATCTCTTTGCCGTAATGCCTTGGTTAATTGCCAATTTTCGTATGCATGTCTATCAGCCCTCAGCAGAAGAGCAAGGGCCTTGGTTTACACACAAATATGATGACGAGTGGGGATTGCATGGTCAACTTCCCCTGGTTCAGATGTTGAAGAATCTTCCCTCTCATATTCGCCAAGATGGGCCGGCCCCCGAGCCCTGGCTGTTGGTGCGTGAATCAGATGTCCTTGGCGACAGCTGGGATTCGCGGTTAGATTTCATAGGAGTTACCTATGCCCCCTTCGTGGGTGTTCCTGTCTGGCGACTAGTAGAAGCCAGGTGGTTGGATGAACGTGAATCAGCTGGGGCATGTGCTATCTTTGTCAGGGCATTAGATACGCAGGGGGACCCCTTGCCAGATGTGGAATTTGTTGTTAGCCATGGTAATGACAAAGATAAAGCCTTTACCAAGGGGGCGGTAGATAGCTATTGGGGTGACTACCCCATGCATGGCGGCCTTGGCTCGTTTACTGTGTCTATGGGTGGATTGAGTGATAGTATGGTAGGACTGGGCAGTGGGGTAGAAGAACCCCCACACGCACCAGCCTCAACATCTTTTCGATTAACATTTCAGATGATAGTGGAAACAGAGTTGCCAATTGAGATACCCCTAGAATATACCTTGTCTGGTAGCCAGAAACAAGCCCTCTTTACTAAGGTACGGGACCTGGAACAAAGATGGTTACAGGAAACTGTTATTCCATTGCGGCTTCTTCAGCGATCTTAGCAACCAGCCGTACTGTTTCGGTGTCGCTCATTGTCCGGCTTTCCTCACTGGGTTGAAGGTTGTCTGCGTCCACCGGATTCTCGATGTATGCCCAGATGGATTCCCAGTCTGCTACAGGGAGTCTTGGGGGTAGCACTGGGCGAATTTCCCCATTCTCTGCAAAGTATTTCTTGTCAAGCAGCGTGCTCTTCTTGACCTCTGCTGTGGGCTTGCCAACGCCTTCCCCTTTTTGAAGCACGAAGAATACGGCAACGAATTGATACACTACATCTTTTAGCCGTGGTTCCAATAGGCCAGATGGTCTACTACCAATGTACTTCGCTCTCATATGAGAGGTGATGGTGACAACATCTGCGTAGCCCTTCAGTTTGTTGAGCACGGTCAGCTCACGCTTCTTCATTTCGCCCCATGCAGCGGCAGAATCTTTGGCAAATCGGTTGGCTTCCGGTTGGCTGATTGATTCACCATAGAGACTTGTCCCGGCACGGACATCTTGAAAGAGCCAATCCTCAATAGGGGCCACGGTATCTATGATAATGTGGCCTATCTCTCTATTCTTGAGAGCAGCCAGGCCCTGGCGGAAATCATCTATTGAGTTGACTTCAATGCGATCTACATCATAGAGCGCTGCATAGTTGGCCCCACTGGCCTCAGTGTGGAACCAAACAACTTCCCCAACTACTGGGCGCGTTAGAGCAAACAGTGTTTTGCCTGTTCCCCATGGGCCAGCGACAGCAACGGCTGGCAATTCCTCATTCAGCTGCTGGATCTGTTCCTTGGTAAACTTCATTCTGAGCTTCCTCCTTGGGTTGGTTGAGTCGCCGGTAGTACTCTGGTCGATTGATAGCCCGAACCTTGCCAGTGGCTAAGTTTTTTGCTAGCAAGGTACCATCTTTATTGGTATGGACTATGTGATAGATGGGCAGCGTTGATTTATGTCTTGGCTTACGGTATTTTGGTGTGATTAACATGTCTCCCATTTCCGTATCTTGCCACCCAGAGCTACTGCTTCCCCTGCCATTGGGCTGATGGTAGCAATTTCATCTGGTGACAGGTGTTGAATTGGCCGAGTACTGTAGTCTTGCAGGTACTTTCTAATCTCGGGTTCTCGTCGGGAACCCTCATCCCGGTGCCAGTTAGAGGCCCAGACAAAGGTGAGCGTATCCCCTACCTTGATTGCCAGTACCCCGCGTAGCAGTCCAGCTAGTGAGCGATCTATTAGGGCAATCTTAGAAATCCACTCTCTCGTACTCATTACACGCATCCAGTACCCCCTTGGGGCAGAAACGGCACATCCACTGGTTCTCTCGCTCAATCTTGGGTGGCATGTCTGTATCTGCATGGTACAGGATATTGGCATTGTCGGTGACAAAGTTCTTTATTCTTTGTTCATCCCACTTGCGGATATTCTTTATTACTACGCCATCATGGTCACCATTCCTTGCGGGACCAGTGAGGTCGATGTAGACAATCTGAAGATGTTCTGTGTCATAGGCGGGGCCTATTTCATTCTTCTCAAGTAACCATCGGTACACGTTTACCTGTGCTCTATGCGTACCGTATGGAAGATTGGCTGGTTTAAGCCAGCGTGTCGTTTTGTAGTCAGATAATGTACTGTGTTCCAGATCTACGTGATCTGCGTGACCTGTAACCACAACCCCCTCTGATGTGGTTCTTTGTAATGCCAGTTCGGTTAACCCTTGGTATGTGCCATTGGTAGGAGGTTGCTCAAGTAGCCAATGAGTAAACGTGCCCATCATCAGAGGCAGCCACTTTCCCGGCTTCTCGAAGTAGTCAATGTGACGCTTCAGATATGCAGCCCGCAAGCAACCACAGATCTGTGATGCACTGACAAGATCATGGTCCTCGAGAGAGAATTCTCGAATGGCTTGCAAGACGGGGAGTGGGATGCCGTCAATATGCCCGGCTTCTTCGGCTATGTCGAAAACCCTATTCCAAGTAAGGTTCTTATCGTTGCTTACAATCCCTGCTAACATTATCTAACCCCTCTTATCCAGAGAATGTCATTCTTGATCTCATTGATTAGTTGTTGTCCTTGGTGGGCTATCCAATCACGAATGGCTTTGATGGGGATGGGCCAAATGGTGTATATTGTTGACCCGGGGGCTATTCCGACAAAGAACATACCCTCCCATCTTCCCCAAGAAATAATGCCGTGATAACTCTGCCATTTGAAATCCTGGGTAATACCGTTTAAGAAGCAAACCAAGTTCATTTGCCATCCCTTGAAAGTAGTGGATAGATACTTGAACATAAATACCTTGAACTTGATAGGTCCCTTTTTATCACTAACTGGTTCGTTCTTGAGTTGGTCAAATACTGAGCAAACTTTCATCGTTACCTCCTAAAATAGTGGTAGCTGAGCTCTGGCTGTAGCTAGATTAGACTTGAAGTTTTTGAAGGCTAGCCTTAGTATTTCCTCGTTCTCGGGTGAGGGGTAGATTTTCCACAGGTGGTTGAGTTCTGGGTCATATTCCCTTTCTGCAAAGGGGATGGATTTGACAGTGCGTAGGGCTGTTTCAAAGCTCTCGCATTTCCCGAAGCGGAACTTCCATTCAGTTTCTGTGCCGTCCATTGTACGGTGTAAGATAAAATCCAACATGAGATTACCTACAAGCTCACCCATTTTGTTTCTCCAAACTTCTGATGTGGCCACAATCTCTGCGCCAGGCACATTTAGCTGTTCCAACTTCCCCATCTCGGTTCTTTGCTATGATGAGGTCATATGGCTCCCACCCCTCTTGGAAGTTCTTCTGTACCTTCTTGCGTTCGGTTTCTGAGGCATACTGAAGTGTGGGGTAGGTGAATATGACTATATCTGAGTCTTGTTCAAGAGAGCCACTAGCCCTTAAGTCAGCAAGCATTGGGCGTTTGTCAGCACGTCCTTCTGGGTTGCGGTTCAGCTGGGACACCATAAGAATGGGGCAATCAAGGTCATCCTCAAGGCTCATCAGCTTGAGGGTCCGGCTAACCTCGCCTACTTGTAACTCACGCTGTGAAGACGCTGTTAGCGGCGTGGGGGGAATCAATTGGGCATAGTCTACCACGATTGTAGCTAGGTCTTTACCGGTTTCCCTCTTACATCTGGATTTAACTTGTCTGGCATGGGCGCGGAATTCCAAAATGTTCTTCCCCCCAAATGTAAAGTAGAAGGGGTACTTGTGATCCAAGAACATGCCCAGTTCCTGTTGTACCCGTTCTAGTTGCTCGGGTAGCAGCTTGGATGGATGGTCCCTGATGGTCTTAGAGTTGATGCCGGTAGCTAGAGAGACTAGCCGGTACATCATTTGGGTTCTGGACATTTCCATCGAGATGAAGTAGATCGGTTTACCCTGCTTGAGCAGCTGAAATGCAATAAACGTAGCTAGCTGCGTCTTGCCCAGTCCTGGGCGCCCAGCGAGGGTGATGAGGCGGCTTGGCTCGAAGTTAATCATTTTATCCAGATTGATGATGCTAGAGCTGAATCCCGGGATGTAATCTGGGTTATCTATCTTTATGGCAAGGTGGCGCTGGACTAGCATTGCCATATCTCGCCCAGTAGCAATGTCGGCGGGCCTGTCAAGGCGAATATCTGTTACCGCTTGCTCTAAGACAGCCAGGGCTTGTTCTGGGTTGTCCTGATGCCCAAATGCTTGGCTGATGGCGTCTGAGGCTATCTCTACGATACGCCGCGAAGTATATGAATCCTGGACGCCCTTAGCATAGTCAGTGATGTTGGACGAGATGATGTCACCCAGGTATGGTTCAATCCAATTCTCGCCGAGAACATCCAGCAGTGTCTGGTTGCGGTTGTGTGATTGTTTCTTACTGAGGTAATCGTTGACAGTTATGGGGTCTACTGCAATGTTGTGGGTATCCAGGGCAACGATGGCTTCATAGACTATCCCGGCGTTGGTGGCAAACTTGTCACGGGTAATGCCTAGAATGGGGATTATCTGGGGAAGCGTAGAAGAATCAATAATCAGGGCTCCTATGACTGCATCTTCTGCGCTCTTGTTTTCCATATTCTGTGCCATCATTCCTCCTCGCCATTTTGTGTGATGATATAGAGACGATCTGGGAAGCGACGGCGTAGCATATCCATTTGGTCTTGCGAAGCTTCAAACCTAACTCGGTACAATATATTCTCGCCGATGATTTCCCCATCAGTGTCAATGATGTTCCTTTTGAATCGAGTGGCCAACATATTTATCTCAGGTGTGCTGGTTGAGGATAGAACACCCTCTTCTAAATCAGATGAGGTCATAGTCTCCGCGGCACCCAAGATATGTTCTATGATTGCCGTGTTTGAATCCCCGGCCTCTTTTCTCAAATGTGCCAGGTCGCTCTTTACCTTGTCTGAGAACACCTTGTGGTCTGGGTCTGTAAGAGGGCGCAGATACTTGGTGATCCGGCGGCGCTTGGTTTTGTTCAGTTTCAGCCATATGTCAGTGGGGCTAAGGCTAAGGTGTTCTTCGAGATAGGGGTAGATGTGGTTCTCCCAAGCCATCAGGTCCGAGCGTTCCGATTTACTAACTCCGGCTTCGTGCAGCAACTCATCCAAGCTACCAGGGCTTGAGGGATGTGCGGCCCAGAGGTCTCCCTTGTCGAGTTCTGTAATTATCTGCCCCCGGATGCGTGTGTAGGTGTAGTCAATGGGACCAGTGAGAATCTCAAGCTGCTTGGTCAATACGGCAGCTTGCTTTTGGGTACTGTTGAGATGTAGTTCGCCCATATCTTGCTCTACGTAATGCGCGGCCATCTCTTCGGTTGAGGCCTTGACGGCCCATAGGCTTTGGCTTAATTCCTTGCTTACAAGCTGGTTCATTTCTTTTCCCCGATGCTGTCCATTTCATGTAACGCTGACAAAGTATCTCCCATAGCCTGGGATAGGCGGGCTAAATAGATAGCCCCTGCTTTCCCATTAGGGTGTTCGAGAAAGAGGCCCAAGCACTCTCGGGCTTTGGCATTGGTTTCCTTTGCCTTTGCCAGTTGCTCTTTCCATATGTATCCTCCCATCCGGGGTTTGTCTGCCACGTTATCCTCCTTGCTGATAAGATAATGAATAATAAATAATGGCGTTGCGGCAAGAAGGATGTAGGCTAGTTTCATGCTTTTTGATTCCTTTTGCTTGAAAGGATATGCAATATGTGGTATGCTATGAGTACATAGAGAGGATGCGATGAATCAAGCGGTGGTAGTCACTAGCACGAAAACAGATCAAGGTATCATCATAGTCCATGCCGGGTCGGTGGATAGCAATGGATGGAATCTTATCACGCTCTTCCACCTCTTGGGCACCCTCAAGGATCTGGGCCAGGAAATTGGTCCAGAGGTAGGCACCGATAGATTTTCGGGATTTGACTTCGATGAACCAGATGGGGGTATCGAGGTCGGTCCCCTTGCGTCCCAAGAGAGGGACTCGGGTTCCATCGAGGCGCTTGGCAATCTCTCTCTCAGCTCGTTTCCAACGCATGAAGTATTCCTTCCGCTGCATCTCGGTTTGTATCTGTGGGGTCAGCTACCATCTTGAGTTGTTCACGATTTTGTTCAATGGTTTCGTTAGTAAGGCGGCGGGCGCAAGCACGTAGGTAGCTGATTAGTGTATGTCGTGTTTCGCTGTTTACGTGTTTGGCCATTTTGACCAGAGCGTTGGTGTCTGGTTCGATGAAGTGGTAAGTGAGGCGGTAGTAGTACTCATCGTGCAATGCTTTGGATACCTGATAGTACAGTTTTCGTTGGGAACCGAATGGTTCAAGAATACCAAGGGCAGTTAGAATTGGTTCGGGGATAACACTAGGCATAGTCGCCTCCTTTGGATAATTATACATCATCTTAACCAGTTGGTCAAGATGACAACTAGAACCAGGGGGCTAAATGATGACAAAGTTTCAGAAGTGGATTACGGATCTCGTTAATCACGCTGGGGGTTGGCGTAAGGCTGCCAGCCTAGCTGGATTATCTCATGCTACTTTGATGAAAGCGGCGGGGAAAATCGAGGGGGATATGGACCTCAAAACTTTAGTCGCTATCAGTGAGTGGACCAAAGCCCCATTAGCATACGTGCTCAACTTGTATGTTGGGGGCATTGAGATAGATCAGCTGCTAGCAATGAATGTCGAGCGTCTACGTCAGACACATCCAGAGCTGACAGATGCGTTGATTACCGCGGCTGAGCTGGGACAGGAAGAGCTACAAGATGTTCTCGAGTACATTCAATTCAAGGTGTCTCGCCGAACGTGAATGGCAGAGTGTCAATTGCCTTTCTTTTCTGTGTGAAGTCCAACTTCAAGTAGCGCATAGTTGTGGCAATGTTGGAATGCCCTAACAGCTGTTGTATTGTGAACAGGTCTGCTCCGTTGTTAAGTAACATTGAGGCAAATGAATGGCGAAGGGCATGGGTGCTACACGCTATATCCAATTGGCGTACATGCTGTCTGAACAAGTGGCCATATGTGTCTGGCAGCATGGTTCCCCATGTGTTGTGAAAACGTGATGGGAATAGCGCTGGTAGTGTCCTCACCGGCACTGGAACGAATGACAATCTCTGTTTGAGGTATAGCTCAAGTTGCTTCTTGAGTTGTGAGTGTAGGGGGATGACTCTTTGTTCATCCCCCTTCGTCTTTCTGAGCAAGACTGTATTCTCAATGAAGTCAAGGTCGTCGAGCTGTACATTGGCAAGCTCAATACTTCGGGCGCCAGTCATGGCACAGAACATAAACATTGTTTTGTTGCGAACCCGAAGGTAGCTACCCATCGTACTGTTAATAGTGTTGGTAGCAGTATTGACAATGGTTTCAACGATTTCCTGGGACAGGGCTCGGGGTGCAAGCACGGGCATTTTAGGATACTTGATTTTCTTTGAGAAGTCATCTGGAATAATCTCATTCTCAGAAGCTATCCTAATTGCTCGGCGGATGTTGGCTACGTCATTGTAAGTGGTTCCTATTTGCACTCCCTTCTTCCGACGATAGGCCAGGAATTCGTGGATCTGGGGTAACGCGAGATTGGTAATGGGGATGTTCCCTAAACAGCGGATGACTTGTGTCCAGTGATACTCGAAGCTCGATATTGTGGCGGGGCTTTTCCCCTCGACGTACAGAGTGTTGACAACCAGTTTGCCTGTCTCTTCAAGTGTCACGGTATTCTCCATTTGGTTGTCTGGATTACCGGGTGTTAGGCGGTTGAGACGACAACCATATGGTTAGTATTATACCATCTAATCATGTGGCATAGTGGTGATTATATCTGAAAGAGGGGGGTGCGCAAATGGAAACGCCCGCCGAAGCGGGCGCTTCCGATTCCGGGTGGCCATTCCCGGGGGCACTAAGCTGAGGTAGAGAGACACATAGCGACTCTCCCCTCGCAAACTGGTTGATTAGTATTGGCTCAACCAGCAAAGCCTTTGGGAGTCCCCTACTGTAAGTAGAGGATCAACTACCCGAGGTGGGGCAGACTCCCCTGCTTCGGACTGGCCACCATTATTGGGGGCCGTTACTGTTCCTACACATGGCAGGTCAGCTGCTGCGCCGCCCATAAGGCGGTGCGATCTCTTTCTGCGCTTGGCAGATGAGTCCAACCAGGCTGATTATAGCGGCTCAGCCTGCGAAGCCTCTGAAGGTCCCCTGCTATGAGCAGGGGCTCAGCCGATACCCGCGCTCGGGGTATCCACCTCCGTCTGGTACTTGGCTGGCTTCGAACCAGCGACTTCTGGTGCCCCGGTACTCTCTCCTGAGTTACAAATACCAGACGGATTAACTGCATTATAACACACTTGTGGTTAATGTTCAAGAACACTGTTATCATCGACACGTCGCAATGACATGTCCATGCCGTGAACTCATCTTCTCCTGCGAGTTGGGTGACACAGACTACGACAATGCCTTGTGTGACACTTATCGTAGTTCGTGTCACACAAACAGGGTTATCTGGATTAGGCTAATCATAACTATCTCTCTAGTGGGGCTTCTATCCCCCGCTCTATGCCACTCTTGATGGTGGCTACGATTTCGTTATCTGTGAGCCCAATACCTTTAGCTATGGCCTCTAGGGATGTCTCTGCAACTGCTTGATTGAGCCGCCCAGCACCAACGAGGCCGCCCATTGTGTACGCTGCTCGGTTAAGTTGGTCATTCCGGGCACCTTCAGGAGAGGTAACTAGCAATTGTACTTGATGTAGATAGGTAGCATCACTGCTTCCTGCGTCTCTAGGCCTGGGAGGTGTAGCAGGCTTTCGAGGACGCAGGAGAGCAGTGAGCTCAAAAGGAGGTGACAATAAGGAACTCACGGACAGGACGCGTACCCATCGGTAAGTCCTTTTATTCGGGTGGATGCTTGGCGGGGCAACTACATACCCACCTTCTGCCCGCAAGTCTAGGCCGGGCATCTTGTGAACGAAGTTCCGTACTGGAAAGTCGGGGTGAGCAAAATAAGCTTGCCATCCATTTCCGGTTCTTACTATTGGTGTTTCATTTGAGATGCCGCCAAGGCGTATTATCGAATCCTTTCCCTCTTGGCCATCAATATCTAGGACAACAAGGTTACTTATTTTC
>Ga0222697_1001227_pt1 | contig 9946 bp, 5 predicted proteins | sample AntAcemetage1402_FD_179835 | JGI IMG/M metagenome (GOLD analysis project Ga0222697, IMG submission 179835) | Saline water microbial communities from Ace Lake, Antarctica - #1402 | ecosystem: Environmental > Aquatic > Non-marine Saline and Alkaline > Saline | place: Antarctica: Ace Lake | collected... | reverse complement strand
CGATACGGACTTTCTAGCCGAGGTTACCTGGGGTACCGGGGCTATCATGCCCATTGCCAGCAACGCCACGTGTTCTTTTCAGATAGAATTTTCACATGAGGTTTTGGGGCATCGTCCGGAGTTACGGCGTGCTGTTGTTGAACATTCAGAAACGGAGCAAGATATAGCATGAGAAATTACAGTATTATTTTCGTCCTGGCAATGTTACTTTTTTGTAACGTAGTGACGTCCTTCGCGGTCTTCTCTACACCTCACGTATGGGGGCCGACGGACAAAGCATTCCGTACTTGGTTCAACGCTAACTTTGCGGCCATTGAAGCGGCACTCGGGACCGATGCCATCACCACGGCACAGATACTTGACGGCACGATTCTGAACGAAGACATAGACGCTTCGGCCGCCATCGTCCTTACCAAACTGTCCGAGTCCGTTATCCAGGCCGACGGCGGGCAGGCATTCACCGGTTCCGTCAGTCACGGTGATTTCAACATCACTAACCTCGGCACCCTGGCCCTGGATGAAATAGGCGCTGACGACGCCACCAAAGGGATCACCATCGAACTTTCCGATAACCTCACCATATCCGCTCAGTTTAAGGAAGCCACAAACGAGTATATGGCGTTCGTGACCACCGATGCCGGGGAACAGATACGACTCTCCCAACACGTGAACATAGACGGCGGGACGCTCACGTTCAATAACTCCGAAGCGGATCTTGACTGGCGGTTTGCCGGGTCCGGAGAGACGAACCTGTTTTACGGCGACTCCGGGAATGACCGTATTGGTATAGGCACCACCACTCCCGGGTATCTGTTCGAAGTCGCCGGGGACGCATACGTGTCCGGGGTACTTTACGCCGGGACCACGGCCACTTATTTCGATACTGACGGGAACCTGATTACAAAAGATACCGGGACTGTGGGTATCTTGAGCGGCGGCCACATAATGTTCGATGACACTACCAATGACGAAATAAACCTGTGGGATGCCCGAGTAGTTATCAGCGACTCGGACGACGCTCTCAGCCCGAGTAATTTATTTCTGATATATAGTGACGATAATGTTGCTTCGATGAACCTTAGTACTGGTTCAAGCTCCGCCGATTCTTTTGTCAGATATGACGTTTTTACCGGGTTCACAACTAAATCGTGGGTTTCCGGTGTTGATAATAGCAATGGCGATGCGTTCGTCATCACAGACTCAACGGCTCCGACTACTTCTACAAATTTTCTAATTGAAGCTAACGGTTTCGTTGGTATAGGGACAAGTAATGCGGCGTCAGAAATGGACGTAGGAGGCGGAACCGTAAGTAGCATCGACGGGACCGATGACTTGCTCGTTAAGGACGATGCCGAAATCAACGGGAAACTATTCGTGGATGAAACGGCTGACATTACCGGGGACATTAATTCCGCTGGGTCTATTTTCTCAGACAATGTTTATGTTGAGGACTGGACGACATGTAACGGTGGAGGAAATGTTTACACAATAACTCATAACCTAGCAACCACCCATGTGCAGGTACAAATAATGATAAGCGAAACAGCTAATTTCACGGGTGACGAATTCATAGTAGGTGGAACAATGACCATCGATTCCGGGTCGAATAGATATGGCGTTACCGTATGTGATATTGACACGAACGCCATTAAGATCGTGACGGGGGCCAACATCTACCTTGGTTACGATTCTGCCGGTTCTACGAAATCAATAACAAACGGCTACATGCGCGTAACCGTATTCGCTTGGGAGTAAATAATTGAACGTACTAGAAAAAATTGAAGGCATCATGAAGTGGGGCACCGGACCCGCGGGTAAGATCCAACGGAACTTTGAAAAGATCTTCAGTCACGGGCTCAGTCTTACGGACCTCAGGGGACACTTCCTGAACGATGCGACGCCGGTAGACTTCCAGGCAAAAGACCCGGTCACGTTCACAACCGCCGATACGAGCCAGACATTCCCACACTCCCTGGGCCGGACACCGATCGGGTTCATCCAGTGCGCTACCGGTCTTGCCGGTGACCCGGTACGTGGCCTGCCCGACGGGTCCGCAACGAACCAGGGTGCCGCATGGGACGCGGATGAAATAACCCTTGTAGCAACAGTCAACACTCAAGTAGTCTTAATATATGTGTTCTAAGAAAACGGAGGCTCAGTTATGCCAGTAAGACCGAAGAATGATCTTATCGATTTTGTGGGGGACTTCGCTCCGATAGCGGCCCCCTTTCTTCCTCCCGGGACAGGAGCCATCGTAGCGGCAGCGGGCGGTCTTGCTAACTCGCAACGGGGCGGCGGCGGAGCTCCCGGTGGAGGTATCCAGTATCCGGGTTTCCCACCCCAGACAATAGACCCGATCTTTCAGAACCTCCCCAACTACTACAACCCGACGTACCGGCCACCGGACATTTATCAGAATCAAATACTGCCGAACGTGGAACAGTCCCTGCAGCCCCGTCCGACCCCCGGTCTCGATCTTCCCGTAGCCACACAACCGGAAGCCGGCCGGGAACTGTACGAGGGTATACTGGGCGGTCAGTTGTCATCCCAACTCCCGGGAAAGACTGCACTCGGCACGCAGGTAGAAGGCCTGTTGTCGTCCCGTCTCGCCACCGGTGGTGGACCCGACCCGGCTCTGCTTGCCCGGGGACGTGAACTGATAGCCCGTCAGACAGCACAGGAGCGGGACCGTGGCCGGCTGGCCGCAACCGAAGACCTGTCCGCCCGTGGGTTAGCTACGGAGGGCATGCAATTCGATCCCCGGTTCATGGACCTTGAGGAACGGTTACAACTCCAGGCCGGGCAGCAGCAACTAGAACTTGAAATCTTTCAGGAAACGCAACGGGAGAACAGCGCACAGGTAGACATCCAGAACGCTATCGCCATGTCCGACTACGACCGTGCGGCACAGATAGAGAATGACCGGTACAACCGGAACCAACAGCTCGGCGCCGCCGGGATACTATCCGCACAGGAATCGAACGTGCAGAATATCAACCAGCAACGGGTACTTGCAGAACGCGGGTTCATCAGGGATGCGGACATGCAGGACGTGGCGCGGATAAGTGAAACTTCACTGGCTCTGATGGAATACTTTGATAACCGGTCGGCTGCTGACCAGGCGCAGAGCTTGAGTACGATGCTTACGGTCCTGGGTGACTACCTGGGGGTGTCGGCTTCAAACGCTCAGACTCAACTTCAAGCGTGGACACAGTCCGAGAAGTTCGTTCGTGCCGATGATCAAAGTTACATGAACATGATGTCAAATCTCGGCGCGGCTTACACACAACCGAAACAGCCTGCGGCTTCGACACCAACACCAACACATACTCCGGTACCCTACGCATCCTACGGTAATTATGGTATACAGTCAGATCCCGGTGGCAGCCGGTTTGGACCGAGGTGACCAAAATGGGAATGTCAAAGAAACAGCGGCTGGTCGGTGGACTGATCGCCTTTATAACTGGTCGCGATGCCGCACAGAAGAAACTCGACCAGCAAGACGTCCAGAACCAGCAGAACCAACAGCAGGTCGATATCTCCCAACAGCGGGCAGACGACACGGGCAGTTATTACGAGTTCCAGCGGGAACGTGCCCAGCGGGAAGAAGAGCGAAAGAAAAGATTTGAACAGGACCCGGTGCCGAAAGGGTACAGTAAGTTTGGTGGCAAACTTGTCAGAAATCCGGACCCCCCGGCGCCTAATGTAAAGAGCCAATTTGACCCCGAGACGGGACGGGAACGTAAGGTTATTTTAGATCCCGAGACTGGGGAGTTCGTTCCGTTTGGCGGGACAAAGGCTCTGCCTGCCAAGAGTCAGAGGACAGCGCAACGTGACGGCACGATCTATCCCGTACCAGACATAATCCCCGAAGAAGGGTTCACTATCCCGGGTGGGACCAAGAAGAACGCGCCTCCGGCACCGCTCGTGGATGCTTTGAGTCAGTTCCTATCCGAAGGGCGCATGAACGATACTCAGCCCGGGCCGGTCGGAGCCAGCGGCAAGGCAGGTAAGCCGATACCGTTCTTCTCCAAGGATGATGTTGATGCGATCAAGAAAGTTCTCAACGGTAAAGGAAGCAAGGCACAAAAGAACATAGTGGCCGGGATACTTGCCGCACCAGGCGGTGATGATCTCCTGCCTGCGGAACAGTACGAAGAGGTTTTGTTTTGGTTAACCGGTACCGTTCAGCAAAAGCCGCTTACCTCCGAAAACCCGCTGCTTCGTGGTGGCGGAACGGGTGCGGTGCCTGCCGGGATTCTACCGGCGTCCACCGCACCCAGACAGGACCCGTTAGGAATCTTCTAATATGCCGATGACGTTGGAGCAGTTCGGACAGACAGTAAAAAAAAAGTACCCGCAGTATGATTCTGTCTCGGATACCGAACTCGGACAACGTATACTCGATAAGTACCCTTCCTATCAGTCCCAAATAACGGCACCACAGATCGATGCGGGTCCGCAAGTTGCCCCAAGAGGTCTACCCCTCACGGATACGCCACAGACTCCGTTCCCGGCACGTCCTGGCCCGCAGGCGGGTCCGCTCATACCCCCGGCCACGGGTTCCATTGCCGGACAGATACCGTCAGGCACTCCGATACCCGGTCAAATAGCGGGTCCAGTAACAGGCATCAAGACCGGACTATCCCGGCATCAACCGGTAGGAGTACCCGGACAGCCGCAGTTTCCCATCGAGCAGAAAGAAGAAGAATACGTTCCACCCCTTCCGCTCCGCGCGCTCAAAGGGTTCTTTGACGTAGGAGAAGAGATAGTCCAGGCTCCGGTCCGTGGAGCGTCACTTGGATACATTGATCCCGGACGAAGGTTCCCTGAAGAGAAACGGAGCACGGCAGTAGAAGCCGGCGCCCTGGCTGGTGAGTTTGGCGGGATGATGGTTCCTTTTAATATGCTCGGTAAGATACTGTCACCTGTTTTTGGATCCATCAACGTAGCCAAAAAACTTCCCAGGTCCGCGAGGTTCCTTGCCCGGGCATCAAAGCTCGGACTTGAAGCTGGTATCATCCGTGCCGCGGAAAAGAACGATACTCAGCTCAGCCGGTTAGAAAAGTTTCAAGAAGGGACGGTATGGGGGACCGCATTCGGACTGGTAGGGGAGGCCGTTGGTGAAGGTCTCAGCAGGACAGGATGGGGCAAGAAACGGTTATACGATAAAGCCGCGGATGCTCTGCTGAGACATTATAAGAGTTGGGGGCTGAACGACCAGCAAGCAAGAGAAGTAACGAACGCCGCTTTGTACGCCGCCGAACGCCGTGCCGCAGGCGGTGCCGCTGGTAAGAAACTTGGCCGGGAAGCATTAAGAGAAATTGTGACGTCGACCTACGAAGCCGCACGCACCGGAACATTGCTGAAGCCCCGTATTGAAGATGTTCCGGCAACGGTACCCACTGGCCCACCACCTGTCGGTCCCGCGCCCTCTGGACTCGGGCAGCAACCCCTCAACTTCCCCGTAGCTACCCGTCCCCCCGGACCCGCTCCGACCGGTCAGGTGCCGGTCACGCAACCGCCGGTACCGCGTTCCCCGCTTGCCCTGCCTGACATAGCGAGACCGAAGACAGCCATCGAAGCGGCACTACCGGAAATGACACGGGAACGAGCGGGACGGATACAACGGGACGAAGAGACCGCAAGTATCTTAGCCAAGCGGCGCCAAGGTGTACCACTGACCGCCCAGGAACGGGCCCTCATCAACGTGTCAACAAAGACTCCGGCACCGTCCGCAGTCACGCAGCGGATACCGGACGGAACGGGACAGATACTTGAACCGCAACAACTCCCGGCATGGGAACCACGGATACAGCTCGCCGTACCCGATGCTATCAAGACGGCACCGCAGGACGGACAGTTGACCCACCTCATGCCCGACGGGTCTGTTATGGCCGGACCCGAACATCCCCGGGCAGTGCCGGGTAGTGAGACCGTGGCAGCCTCGAAAGCACAGGAAAAAGTAACAGTGTTCCGAGGTTCATCCCGTCACGGTCAAGAAAAAGTAACGGATGATGTAGGTGCCTTTGGGGTCCACTTCGGAACGGAAGAACAGGCACTAACAGCCGCTTCACAGACTCCAGGTGGTACTGTAAGGAAGTACGAACTCGATTTAAAGAACCCTCTACAGGTAACGGACGAGCAAGCCAATAGCCCTTACAAATTGGCCCTCAAGTTAAAAGAAATGGGACTTATCGATCAGGAAAGAGTAGACGAAGTAGACCAGTGGAAAACGTCACGGATAAATGACCGACGTGTGGTAAACCTGGTAAAATCCCTTGGGTACGATTCCCTTGTTTATGAAAACACAGCAGAAGGACCCGGCAGGAGTTACGTTGCTTTGGATGACGGACTTTTGCCTGTCCCGGCGGTCATGACCTCCCCGCTGGTAGAACGGGTAGACGGCACGGACTCGGACTTTGAGCGGGACAATATCCTCCTGGCAGCCGGAAGGAAAGCGGTCCCGGGGATACGGATGCAGGAAGCCCGGGAAGCGGGACGGATGCAGTACCTGGTTGACAAGGGCCAAATTAAGCAAGCGGACTTTGACGAATGGAAGGGACAGATGGTAGCCGAGGGCCTGGTACAAACTGTGGAACCGAAGGTGACGGAACCGCCTACCACAGAGCCAGTAGAGTCGGTCAATGTGCTACCAGTGCCCGGAGCCTTTGAACCGGCACTAATATTAGATACCAAACCTGAAGTTCTTCCCCTTGTAACACAACCGGGCCTACCAACACAGGCCATTAAAGCGCCTCCGTTGCCGGTAAAGACACAAGGGGTACCAGCGCTCCCGGTACCGAAGGAACGCGGCAAGGACGTTCTCCCACCGGCAACACCAATTGAATTGCCGAGTTCCGTAGAACCTGATATCTCAAAACTAAAAAGATCACCGTCACCGACTCGTATTCTCGGACTTGAACCACTACCAAGAAAATCTTTAACCGAGATATCTCTACTGAAAAAGAAACTACGCGACGAAGCCCGCGGGGCCAGAGCCGGGGTACGCATCGGTAGGATCGAGACCAGAGAAAAGATGCTTGCCAAAGTTAAAGCCAAGCGACTTGATATCAAAGGGTTTAAGGAGCAGGTAAAAAAATATGCCAAAGAGAACCTGACTACTATTGACCGGGAACGGATACTCCTGGAGGTGGAGCGGGTCAAAGGGAAAGGTTCGATGCAGTCCGTCATGGATAAGTTGACCGACATGGAAGACCGGTACCTGGCCGACATATCACGGGACGATCTGAAAGCAACCCTCAAGGGTATCCGTAAAAGCCTCCGTAGTGGACTGGTACGACCCGAATACAAAGCCAAAATAAGCGAAGTAATTGGAGAAGTAGACCCGGTTAAGATGACGGACAAAACGAAACTTCGGTTAGGGAAACTCGCTACCTTCATCGAACAGAACCCGGACCATAACGTACCTGATTACGTTCTCCGTGACCTGAACCGTCTTGACCGGAAACCCCTCGGAGAGATGACGAAAGAAGAAGTCGATAACGTAAAGTTTTCTTTGAAACATCTGAAACATCTTAACGACTTAAAGAACAAGATCATTGTCAACCGAAGGCAGCGTGATTTCGATAAAGTAGAATCGGAAGCCATAGATAACGTCAATCTCCGTCCGGTACGTAAAGGGTTTGACGAAGCCTTAGTAGAAAAAGAAGCCGGGTTACTGAAACGGTTAGCAACGACCGGATCGCTTAACGCCGAGACGATAGTCAGGAAACTTGATCAGTCCGATAACGGGATTATCAAGAAGGTTTTCTATGACGGGATCGATCAGGGTACCAGCGATACGCTAAAGATACAGCAAGAAGCCCGGGATATATTTGAAGAAAGCACAAAGGACATTGACGTATCCCGGTGGAGTCGGGCATTCCATCCTGAGAATAAATGGGACAAGGGAGTTGATGTAGAAACATTTAAACTAGATAGCGGCCGGTCATTGCGGATTTCTGTAGGCGAAAAGATAGCCCTGTATCTTCATTCACTTAACAAGGCAAGCCGTCGACATATTTTCAAAGGAGGTATGAATACTGCGGTCAAGCCGTCCGCCGATCCTTTCCAGATCACCCAAAACGACCTCATTCAAATCAGTAAGTCTATGACTCCTGACCAGAAGAAGATTGCAGAGGATATGTATCAATATTTAAATGTCACTCAAAAAGACCACTTGAATGAAACATCTGTAAAAATAATGGGAGTTGACGTTGCTACCGAAAGTGATTACTTCCCGATCCGGGTCAAGAAAACAGATGTCAAAAAGGATTATCTCGGGGAGGCGATTACCCCAAAAACAATTAAGGGGTTTACAGAGAGTACCTTAGAAGGGCGGGGAATGTTCAAGTCTCGTGTCGACGCTGAAAACACGCTCCTTCTTGAAGACGCTTTCTCCGCCGTGTATAAGAGCATCAAACTTGCTTCTGCTTATTCTGGGATGGCCGAACCGTTACGAAGCGCAAAGCAACTATTTCACAGCGGTCAATTCCGGTCTGAGATATCTAAGCGGTATGGGGCTCATTACTGGAATGAACTCGGCGGATATTTGCGGGACGTTGAAGGAGAACGGAAGAACGTGAAAGGTATTGATGAATTGGCCTTAAGGGCATTGAATAGACTTGATGCCAGTGTACTCGGGTTGAATCCGTGGGTGATGGGAAAACAATGGATATCAATGATTGCGGCCAATACTGAAATAAGTGAGAAGTATTTGCTCAAATCTTTAAATAAACCAGCAGATAAGGACCTTATCAGTAAGTTTTCACCACAGCTCCGACAACGGTTCACGGGCAGGATAAATCAGGAACTCGGTGAAAGTTTCTCTATAGGTGAAACCCGCGGCTTCTGGACTGACAAATCGAGTCTAAGCTCAAAAATGCTATCAGGCATCAAGGCGTTTGACTCACAAGTTATAACTCGTATCTGGACTGCTGTGGAATTTGAAACCAAAGCTAATTTTCCTAATCTTTCCGGAGACGATTTCTACGAGAAGGTAGCCAAACGCACTGAAGAAATTGTGCGATTAACGCAACCGACGTATGACGTTAAGGACCGGTCTGGAATAACTCGTGTAGGAAGCACTGTCGCAAAGATAGCAACACGTTATTCATCTCAACGTAACAAGTATTATAATATGATTGTCAGGTCTGTCGATAGATATAATTCTAAAAAGAATCCGACCGGTAAGGATAAGGCAAAGCTTTTAAAAGACCTGGCAACTATAGGTATATTTTCTTCCCTTGGAATTACGTTGATAAATGCTCTGCGAGATAAAGTTTACCGCAAAAAACCAAAGAAACACCCTATACGATCTGCTGCTATAGCCACGCTTTCTAATAATCTTTCTTTTGTGTATGTACTCGGAGATTTTACGTCTTCAGTGTTTAGTAAGATGGAGAGAGGTACCTACCGGGGATATGAAATGCAAGACATACTTACCTCTAATCTAAAGGTTGGCGGTAACTTGTTAGCCGATATCGGCATCGCTCTTAGCGAGATAAACGAGTCCGGTCTCAAAACCATGGACGAAGCCAAGTTCCAGAAACGTGTATCCCGGATAGTTGACGGGACACTCAAGGTAGGATCAAAAATAAAAGGTATCCCATATGAGACATTGAAGAAACTTACCGTTGACCAGTTTCTCGCTGAACGGGAAAGACTATCGAAAGAACTACCCACGGCACCACCGACCAGTACCCGCAGCCGGGGCCGCACGCTCCCGACACGGACACGGGGCCGCACACTCCCGCCACGGACACGGGGAGGCAACCTGCCGGGTCGGCGTGGGGGTCGGACGTTACCGCCTCGAAATCGGAAGGGTAATTAATATGGCAGACTCAATAAACGCATCTAAACTTTTATCAGCCATCAGGAAAATGAATACGGACCAGACATGTGTATTGCGCTCGGAACTGAAAGAATTTAAAACCGAGCTCCG
>Ga0222697_1001226_pt1 | contig 9946 bp, 20 predicted proteins | sample AntAcemetage1402_FD_179835 | JGI IMG/M metagenome (GOLD analysis project Ga0222697, IMG submission 179835) | Saline water microbial communities from Ace Lake, Antarctica - #1402 | ecosystem: Environmental > Aquatic > Non-marine Saline and Alkaline > Saline | place: Antarctica: Ace Lake... | reverse complement strand
TTCACAGGAGTAGAAAGACCAACGCCTAAGAAACCAGATGTTAAATAAATTATATTGGGAAAAAGTCTCTTTGTTATTGAAAAAATGTATTAAACATATTGATAAGTGCGTGTATCATATGGAATGGCAAAGAGACTGTGTTAAAGAAAATTTAGAAAAGGAGAATAAATCATGATAACAGGAATAATTTTATTAGTAATAGCTAATTTATTAAGTGGGATAGCTATTTATACTAAGTATACTTCTAAAGATACTAAAGAAGCAGGATTAGCTACATTTTTCACTGGTATGTTAGTAATACCACTTACTATAAGCGGAGTAGTATTAGCAAGAAGTATAGGTATAAATTTAATTTACTTTTTAATATTAACAGGCTATGTTACATTTGATTTTGTAAATGCATTATCAGGGAGATAATTAATGATTTTAAAATTATTTATAATTGCTTTAATAGGAATAGTATGCGGTTTACTTGGCAGTTATGCTGGTTCTGCTGGCACTTTAAAATTATGGAGGCGAGCAGGAATACCTATTATTTTAACCACGTTTGCATGTTTATATTTATGGCATTTAGCACCATTAAGTTTAGTATTATTATTCTTAGTGCTATCTCAAGGATATGGAATTCCTTGTTATAATGATAGTGGCAGTCTTGTTGGTAGATTTATTTATAATTTATTAAAAAAATATGCAGATTTTTTATCAGAATTTGAAACCCAAAAATATGCTTCTATACTAACAAGAGGGATTATAGGATTATTAGTATGTTTAGTAACTAGTTCTATTCCTATAATAACAGGTCATTGGATAAGTTATGTTCTTTGTAGTATAAGTATTATTTCAATTTATGCAGGGCTATCTTGGAGAAGTTTAGGTTCTTTTACATTTCTAAAAAAGAGTTTAACAGTATCAGAGTTAATCATATATTTAGCAATCGGTGTAGGTATTACAACCACTATTTTATTTTAAAGGATAATTATGAAGAAAATTGCACTTTATAAAATTGATTTAAAAAATGTTCTTGATATAATGTATAACCCTGATAAAAATAGATATTCTATTTTAGAATATAATGGACATAGAAAAGAAATAACAAGAGAAGAATTTCTAAGTGTATTAAAAATATTTCGTAGGAAAGAATTAGGAGGATAAAATAATGGAAACTATTAAACAAATGAGAGAAAGGCACGAAAAAGAAATAAAGGAATTACAAGATAATTGTATACATAAAATTTTATCTGATTGGGTAACTGAATATTGGAGTATGGCTCATGCGACAGGTTGTCAAATAAAAATTTGTAATTTTTGTGGAAAGATTGTAAAGAAAAAAGGAGAATTATTATGATTTGTCCTTGTGGTCAACCATTAGAAGGAACAAGTGCTTTACATTATACTATTAGACATTATAATGATAAGAATGAAGTAATATACGAAATGTGTATACATGGTCATATAACAGTGGATAAAAGAGATACAGAAACTTATAGAAAAGAGGAATAATGCTTAAATTAAAACAGCGAATAATTTGGTTTTTATTTTTAACTAATGCTTTTTTAATATTACTAATTTCTTATGGATGTAAATATGATTATTTTATTAATTTAATAAGAAATTATAAAGAATTATTAAAAATTAATTCTAAATATATAATAGATAGTGATTATAATTTAGTGCATAAAAAGGATATATTATGAAAAAGAGATATACAATCTGCTTTGATATGGACGCTACTATTTGCGAACATATAAGGCATTATCATCCAGAAGATATTTTAAAAGTTAAACCTTTGGCTTGTTCTCAAACATCTAATGTATTATGGATAGATATAATTAATGAACTTTATGATATGGGTTATGAAATAGTAATTTTTACTAGAAGAGGAATATTACCAAATGGTAGGGTATTAACTAAACAATGGTTAAAAAATTATAAAGTAAAATACCATAAACTTATTACTAAAAAACCTCACTATAATCTCTTTGTGGGAGATAGAGTGGAATCCTGTTATCATGGTTTTTGGTCGGCAGAACAAGTAATTGCTCAATTAGAATTTGTGCAAAGAGAAATGAAGAAAAGAAAATATAAATCAAGGAGAAAAAATGATTAAAGTATTAACTTTTATGGTAGGTGATATTTTTCATATTGGACATCTCAATTTTTTAGATAAAGCTTCTAAATTAGGAGATTATTTAATAGTAGGGATACCTAGTTCGTGGACTATTAAAGAACATATAAAAAATAAAGAACCTTTATTTAATGCAGAAGAAAGATTAAGAATAGTCCAAGCTATAAAATATGTAGATTTTGCCTTTGTTTATACTGATAATAATGCGTTAAATGAATCTATTAAACTCTTAAAACCAAATATTGTTTGCAGAGGAGATGATAATAAAAAATTTATAGGAAGAAAAATGTCAGAAAAAATGGGTGCAAAGATAGTATTTTTTCCTTATACTAAAGGTATTTCAACAACTAAATTAAAAAAACGATTAATAGGAGAATAAAACTATGGAAAAAGTATTGATTACAGGTGGAAACGGAACAATGGCGAAAGCTATAGCAAATAAACTAATAGATTGGGAATATGAAGTTGTAGCTCCAGGTAAAGAAATATTAAATGTTGCTGACGAGCCTCAGACTAAAACAATTATGATGCTTTATCATCCAGATATTTTAATTAACTGTGCTGGATATATTATTCCAGAAAGCATAAAAAATAGTAGTTATGAACAATGGAAAAAACATATAGATATTAATTGTAATGGAGTGTTTTTATGCAGTAAGTATGCAATATGTAATGGATGCACTACTATAATAAATATAGGGTCTACTTCTGCATTTGAAGGAAGAAAAAATTGGGGGGCTTATTGTGCTTCTAAAGTATCTACATTGAGCATAACAGAAACTTTAGCAGAAGAAGGTATTTTAGCTTACAGTTTAAATCCTGCAAGAACTAATACAAAAATGAGAGACCGATTATTTCCAAATGAAGATAAAAATACTTTAATGAATTCTAAAAGAGTAGCAGAATTTGTATTGAAAATATTGTTAGGGGAATTTGTAAGTGGTAGTCATATAATTTTAAAAAAAGACAGATATTTTGTATTGCCAAGTAGAAAATGTCCAAAATAAAAAGGAGAATATAATGATTAGAAAACAATGGAAAATAATACCAAAACTGGAATATACCAATATTACAGATAAAATACAACAATTTATAGATGATAATTCTATAAAAGATGGAATTTGTTTAATTTATACTAAGCATACTACAGCATGTATTAGACTATTAGAACCCGAAACTTTACTTAAACAAGATATGCACGATTTTATGGAAAGATTAGCTTCCTCTAATTGCTTATATAGACATGACGATTTAGAACATAGAGACGTGCCACCTGAAGAAAGAAGAAACGGATATAGCCATTTAAGGGCTATGCTATTGAATCATCAAGAAACTGTTCCTATTATTAATGGTAAATTAGATTTGGGTAAATGGCAACAAATTTTCTATATTGAATGTGATTTAGGAAAAGAAAATAGAACTTTTAATGTTTTGCTTATAAATTAAGAAAGGTGCAAAATGAAAGAAAAATTATCACAAGAAGAGCTTTTAATAAAATTTAAACAGTTAATGAGTTGTTTTAATATAGATTTTTGTTTAATGTCAGGAACTTTATTAGGAGCATATAGAGATAAACAATTTATATCTTGGGATAACAAAGATATTGACCTTGCTATAGATGCAAAATATTATTGGAAAGTAAAAGAAATTCTTAAAAAATCTAATTGGAAATTTAAAGCCATTTGGAGAAGAGAAATTTCTATATACCAAGATAATAATATACATCCCCATATAGATATATTTTTTTATGAAGTAGTTAATAATAAAATTTATTTATATTCTAATAGTATAGATAAAGGATTTACTAATAGATGGAATGTAGAAAGAAAACACATATTTGATAAGGATATGATATTGCCTTTGAAAAATTTTAAATTTTTAAACACTACTTTTAAAATTCCAAAAAAGACTTCTCAAGTTTTAGAATTTTTATATAGTAATAATTGGAAAATACCTGATGATAAATGGAATGGAAGCAAAACTCCTAATATAGATTATAATCATAGACAAATAGCAGTAATTATACCTTCGTTTATTCGTTGGGAAAAAACTAAAACAGAAATACAAACACTTTTAAATACTTATAATCCTAATAAATATAGATTTTATATTGGCAATCAGGGAAAAATTAATATAAAAGACATTCCTTTTTTTCATAATTTAGAAATAGATGGGCATAAAATACTTAATTTACCTTTTGATTGTGGATTATCTTATGCTAGAAATTTTTTAATAAAACAAACTATAGAACCTTATATTATGATAATGGATAATGATTTTTTATTTTCTAAAAATAATAATTTAGATGCTTTTGCCCAAATATTAGAAGATAATGAAAATATTGGATTAGTAGGTGGAAAATTAAAACAAAGAGAAAGTTATACTTATAATTTAATTTATAATAAAAAACAAAAAAATATTATTTATTTAAGAACCCCCCTTATAAATTTAAAAACCCAAAAAACAGCCCATAGATTACAATATGATTATTTTTATACTGAATTAACTTTAAATTTCTTTTTAGCTAAACGAGAAATATTTAATGATATTTTGTGGGATAATGCATTAAAATTAGTAGAACATACAGATTTTTTTATGCGATTTAAATCTACAAAATGGAAAGTAGTATATACTGCTCAAGTTATTGCAGAGCATCAGGATATACATACTAATTCTGAAGAATATATTTCTTATCGTTCAAAAATAAATAAAAAAATTGGTTGGGATTTATTTTTAGAAAAATGGGGATTAACTTCAATAAAAGATATAAAAACTATAGAAGATAATATATTAACATTTAAACCAAAATCTGAATATGGTTTTTTAAATAAAGAAGATATTAAAAGAGAATTTGAAACAGAAAAGAAAAAAGATAAATCTAATTTTCTAACTAATAAAAAAATAATATCTATTTTAGTTAATAAAGGATATAAAATTTGTTTAATGAAATCTACTTGTTATCAAGCAGTTAAAAAAAGAGAATTAAAGGAAACAGAATTGCATTTAGGAGTAGAAAATATAAAAGAAGTAAAACAACTATTTAATTTAGAAAAATTAAAAATATATTCTATGCCTCAAAAAACTAAAGCTTGGGGAGTTTATGGATTTTCTTTATTAGTGCCTTACCCTGTTATATTTTATTTAAAAAAAGAAGGATATACCGATATTTAAGAGGAGTGCTATGGATTATTTTAAAGATATATCTATGGAAAATAAACAAGAATATCTAAAAGAAATGAAAAAATACGAAAAAATATTAAATAGCTTAGGTTATGTAATGGCTTTAACAGGTGGAACTATGTTAGGGGCTATCAGAGATGGTAAATTTATAGACCACGATAACGATATAGACTTAGCAGTTATAATGAAAGGAGAAGATATAGAACAAATAAGATTAGAAAAAGATTATATTGTTAATTATTTAATTAAACTTAAATATACTTTGGGAAAAAATAATGGGTCTCAATTCAAAACAATGCCTCCCAATATAGATAATTTTTGTTTAGATACTTTTACTTATTATTTTAATAGACACAATAAAGCTTATTTTTACCCTTATAACGGATGTTTTAATAAATCTGATATATTACCTTTAATAACTGTTAAATTATATGATGTTGAATTTTTTGCTCTTAAAGATTATAATAAAATTTTTACTGTTTTATACGATAATTGGAAAATTCCGCAAACTAAACAAGAGATGTTAAAACGAAAATTACATAGTGGTTCTATAACTAATTTAAAACAAATAAGTTGGGATAAATATAATGATTAAAATAGCAATTTTAATAACTTCTTTTTTAAGAGATAAATTATTGTATGAATCGGTGCAATCTATTATAAGGCATTATACAAATAATTATATAATATTAGTGGCAAATCAAAGTTATAAAACAGACGAAGAAAGATTAAAAGGATTTTCTGATTTTAATGTAAATATAGATAATACTGTTCATGCTCCTATACATTATTATAACTTGCCTTTTGACTGCGGATTAAGCTATGCTCGCAATTTTTTGGTTGAAAAGGCTAATAGTTTAGGTTGTAAGTATTGTTGGTTATCTGCTGATAGTATTATGTTTATTAATGAATATAATGTAAATCCTATAATAAATTTTTTAGAAGAAGATAGTAAACGAGGTATAGTAGGGGTAGAGCTTTATGGTAGACCTGAATGGCATCGAGATATAGATTTAGTAAAAGGAAAGCATTTTCATTTAAAAATACCTACAAGACCTATTATTACTTTTCAAGATGTTAAGTTTATACCTTGTGATGTTATAAAAAATATTTTTATAGCTAAAACCGAATGTTTGATAAATAATAAATGGGATAACGAATTAAAGTTATTAGAACATGAGGATTTCTTTTGGAGATTGAAGAATAGTAATAATTCTTATCAAGTATTTTTTACTGATTATATAACTACTAAATATAAAGATTTTAAACCTAATGAATATAATAAATATAGAAGGCGTATGCATGTCGAATTTAGGAAAAAATTACAAGAAAAATATAAAATAGAAGGATGGTGTAAATATGATAAGAGGTAAAAAATGAACCAATTTGATATATTACTTGTTCATACTAAATATGACCCTATAGCATGGTTGGTTAGAAAATATACCCATAGCGATTGGAATCACTGTGCTTTTATTTTAAATGAAAAAGAAATTATAGATTGTAAATCAATAGGAATTAAAATAAGACCATTAAAAGTATATTTAAATAAATATCTATATAAAACTAAATTAATGCGATTAGAAGGGCTTACACAACAAGATAAAGCAAATTTATATTATTATATTAGTATTTTAGCTCCTGCATTAAAAACTAATTATTTTAGATTTTTATTAACATTGTATTTGATTTATACACAAAACGATAAACTACTCCCAGCGTTTACATGCTCAGGTTTTGTCGCAACTTGTTTATCTTTAGCAACAGGTATAGCTGTTAAATTAGGAAAAATGGATGGAAGAGTAACTCCAGAAGATATAAACAGTAATCCTAACTTTAAAGAGGTAAAATCATGAAAACATGTCTTTTAATTCCTATTTATAATGAAGAAAAAATTATAGAAAATTTAATTAAAAAATTAAAAGAAACAAATTATGATTATCTTATTGTAGATGATGGTTCTACAGATAATACTCTTAATTTATTAGGATATTCTTATAATGCTAACCATATTAGTTATATGAATAATAGAGGAAAGGGTTATGCTATTAAAATAGGAGCAGGTTGTTTAATTGAAAGAGGTTATACACACATACTTATTATGGATGGAGATGGTCAACATTTAATCTCAGATATAGATATATTCTTACAACGTATCAAAAAGCATCCAAATACGGACATAATAGTAGGTAATAGGCTCTTAAATCATCGTTTTATGCCCTTAATACGCTATTTAACGAATGTTTTTATGTCAAAGGTCATATCCCTTATAATAGGACAAAAAGTGTCAGATTCTCAATGTGGCATGAAATTGATTAATTTAGAAGCATTTAAAAAGCTATCTTTAAAGTGTAATAGATTTGATTTTGAATCTGAATTATTATTAGAAGTTGGTAAGCATAATCTTAAAATTAAAAATGTTCCTATTCATACAATTTATAGTAAAAATCGGATAAGTAAAATAAAACCTATATCCGATACAATACTATTTATTAAACTTTTATGGAGGTATTATGGGAAGAAAACTTAAATTATCTAATTTTAGATGTAAAAAATGCGGAACTTTACTATGGCAAAATGGAAAAGAGTTAGAGGGTAAATATTTTTTTATGTGTTTAAGTAAAAACAAAGGATGTTGTAATGGGATATGGATAGATATTAAGAATAGAATAGACCAACAAGGTAGAAAATATGAATAATCAACTTATAATTTTGGGAGGAGGATATTCAATTAAACAAGGATTAGAAGAAGGATTATACCCTAAACTAGCTAATCGTTTAATTTGTGGTATCAATTATTCCTTTATATACCTTCCGCAAACTTATTTATGCTGTATGAATTATACTGATTTCTATAATGAAAATAGAATTGAGCTTTCTAAACTACCTTTAATAGTAACGTGTAATAGACCTCATTATTCTCGTTGGCTAACTAATACTATACTTATTAATAAAAACTTTGCTTTAAGTGGTATATTAGCATTGTATGTGGGGTTATTATTAGAACCAAAAGAAATATTTCTTTTAGGGTTCGATTATAAAGCAATTAATCATCATACTCATTTTTATCAAGGAGCAATAAGTCATAGAGGAATTGGTAAAACTAAATATTATGATTATCAAGGACATGCGGAAAGAGACTTTGGTCAATTTAAAGATAGTAAAATAAAGATTTGGAATGTTTCTCCTGATAGTAAAATTGAAAGCTTTGAAAAAATAAATTATCAAAGCTTCTTTAAGAAATTAGATAATAAAAACATTAACCAAGATGAAATGAGAAAAGAAATTAAACAAAGATTGGAGAAATTATGAGTAAAGGTGAGGGATTTAAATATTTAAAGGAAATGCAAAGGAAATCTAGTATTTTTCTATCTAATGCTTTCAAAAAAGACCCTAATAATGTTCCTAACCCACCTAAAAGAATGAGTTATTTAGAAATTATAGAAGAAGCGGTAAGGAGAGAACAAGAATGATACAACCAAATGAACTTATTATAATAGGTGGCGGTGCAAGTCTTAAAAAAGGCATCTCTATGGGTCTATGGGATAATCTCAGTAATAAGTTTGTTATTTCATGTAATTATACTTATAATGATTTCCCTACAGCTACTTTATCTACATTTGTAGACCAAGATTATTATAAAGCTGAAAGTAAAAAAACACTTTTTCAAAATTTACCTTTAATAACAGGTAAAATACATCCCATGAAACCATTACCTAATACCATAATGCTTAATACAGGAGCAAAATATAATAGAAATTTAAAAAATGGAGTGTTTAAATCGAGTCTTTGCGGTCTTTTTTCATTATCATTAGGAATATATCTTTTAAATATAGGAACTATATATTTATTAGGGTTTGATTATGGCAATATAAAGAATGAAAAGGACAGTGATAACAAATTTAAAACCCATTATTATCAAGAAGATAAAACAAGAAAACATCGAGGCATAGGTAGGGTTAATTATTATTGCACCAAAAATAGAGCAGATAAAGATTTTGGTAATTATGTTAATGAAACTAAAGTAAAAATTTATAATGTTAGTTTAAATAGTAACATAAATGTCCTGTCAAAGTTGTCATATGAACAGTTTTTTCAACTATTAAGTAATAAAACTTATAATCAAAAAGAATTGAGAAATTCTATAAAACATAAATTGGAGGTATTAAGATGAGCAGAAGAAAATATTTAATAAAGATATACCAAACATGTATTTTGTGTGATGGTAAGGGTAGGAGAACACATGTAGAAGTAGCCTGTGGATATGAGAATATAGGAAGTTCAACTATGAAAAAATGTGGCTTTTGTAATGGAACAGGTAAAGAAGAGATTACTCCTTCTAATAAAGATTTTAAGAAACTCTACATAAAGACATTGAAGAGAAATATAGGAAGATTAAATCTTGAATTATACGATGCAAATAATATAGTAAACAATATAAGGAAGGATATGAAAAAATATTGTAAAGAGTTTGATAAGGTTGTAAACAAAAAATAGGAAGGAATTTATGGAAATTAAATTAGGAGATATATTATTAGTAAGGAATTATGGATTATTAGGTTTATTAATAAGAAAAGTTACTAAATCTAAATATAACCACTGTTGTATATACGTTGGAAATAATATATTAGTAGATACTGA
>Ga0222697_1001224_pt1 | contig 9959 bp, 8 predicted proteins | sample AntAcemetage1402_FD_179835 | JGI IMG/M metagenome (GOLD analysis project Ga0222697, IMG submission 179835) | Saline water microbial communities from Ace Lake, Antarctica - #1402 | ecosystem: Environmental > Aquatic > Non-marine Saline and Alkaline > Saline | place: Antarctica: Ace Lake | collected... | reverse complement strand
CAATAACTTCTGGTTCAATAATAACTTCTTCTGCTTTTATTGGTTTTTCTAGTAAATCATTCGGTAAAGGTTTCCAATCTGAATAAACAAATATTGCTATTAAAGTCATAACTAAAATTGTTCCTAATATTGGTATTTTATTTATTTTCATATATATATTAATTTATTTAGTTAAAAAATTGAAAGAAAGCTCCTGTGTCTGAAGGTTCTGGTTCTCCTTCTATAGTTCCTATAACTGATTCTCCATAATCAGCTCCTCCATCATCTTTATAAGACACAATAAAATGAGTTGAATCTATAATATCAATATCAATATCAGTTGTAATTGCTGAATTAAATATTACTTCATCTGTATATCCTGAAATAGTTGTTCCAGAAACAGTACCAACTTTTGAACCTCCATAATCATCTCCTCCATCATCTTCATAAACTACTACAAAATGACTACTATTATATGATGAAACTCTTACATTTGTTGAACGAACTGAATTAAAAATATTCTCATCACCATAAGAATTAATAGTTGTATCGCCATCTGTTACTCCAACTCTAGCAATACCATAATCTGAACCACCATCATCCATATAAACTACTGCAAAGTGTGTTGAATCTAATACTACAACATCATTATAATTAGAATCTGCTGAGTTAAAAACAAGTTGACTCCCATAAGAACTAATGGCTGTACTACCATCAGTTTCACCAATTATTGCATATCCATAGCTTGAAGTAGCTCTATAGGCAACGACAAAATGGGTACTATCAATAACTGACATTCCTATATCACCAGCAAATTCATCAATAAAAGTATTTTCTGTACCAAAAGAACTAATTGTTGAACTTCCATCAGTTATTCCGACAACAGCTGTTCCATAATTAGAATTACCAGCATCTTGATAGGCAACAACAATATGAGTTAAATCAAGCATATCAACTTGAATAGAATTTGTAGTTCCTGAATTAAAAACTTTTTCACCACCATAAGAAGAAATAGTATCATCTCCATCTGTTACTCCAATAATAGCTGTTCCTTCCCAAGTACCACCATCTCTATAGGCAACGACAAAGTGAGTAGAATCAATTTTAGCAACTGAAACCCATTCAGTAAGTGCTGAATTAAAACAATTTTCTGTACCAAAAGCTATATCATCAGCTGGTGTTCCTGATATTACTCCAATTCTTGCACATCCATAAGTATCTCCACCTGTATCTTGATAGGCTACTACAATATGAGTAGAATCTAATGCTACGACTGAAATATCATCAGTATCAACTTCATTAAAAGGATAAGTTGTTCCATAAGTTACATCTCCAGTAGCTCCAAAAATAGCTTCCTCTATATTTTCCTGAAGTTCAATATCTATATCATCACTAAAAGTTATTTTACTTTCTTCTTCTTTAACACAACCAGATAATAGAAAAGTTAATATTAAAGCTCCTAATATAATCCCTAAAATGATTATTTTCTTTTTCATATATATTATATTATTGATTATATTCTACTCCTCTAAAACATTTGCTATACAATGCCAAGCGGTAGCTGCTGAGTTATAAGTACAACCTACATATTCCCATTTACCTGCAGTTGTATCTGTTGGAAGTGTAATACCAAGTGCAGTAAATCCAGTCCAAGTTAATGTTTCAGTTCCTCCATCATCTTTATATCTAACTATTAATTTTTGTCCATCAGTTGGTGTTCCTGTAAGAGTGAAAGTTGTATCATCAGCAATCGCACTTAGTTCATAAACATCTGTAATATCTATATCAATTTCAGCAGTAGCATCATTTGCAGTAGTTACAACCCTTTGGGTAATTCTTTTATTTGTGAAAGTATTTGTACTTGTATAAGTTGGGATACTTGCTCCAGCTAATGTGCTTGCTCCAGTTCCACCTTCTGCGATTGGTACATCAGTAAATCCAGTAGACAAAGAGCCAGAAGTTAAAGCTCCAACTGAAGTAAGAGAAGATGAAATAACTGTTGATTTAAGAGTTGTATTTGAAAGAGTATTAGCATCTGCGGTTACTGTTATAGCTGTACTACCATTAAAATCTACTCCATTAATTGCTCTTGGTGTAGTAAGTGTTGCAGAACTTCCAGTTGTATTTTGATTAAGTGTTGGAAAATCTCCTGCTACTGCAATACTAGGTACTCCAGTTGTAGTTGTATTCTTTAATATACCAGTACCTAAACCAGACATAAGAGTTCCATTTATTTTTACAACAGTTAAAGCTCCTGAGCCTGTTGCATCTCCAGTATGAGTAGCATTAGTTATTAAACCAGAATAATTTGAATTTACAGAATCATCTCCTGTGTTTGTTCCCGAGTTTGTTCCAGTTATATCAGTAGTCAATGCTAATGTTCCAGTTCCACCTTGAATTGTATGTGTATTTAATGTTCCTATTCCAGTTAGATTAAGAGTTGCTGTAGTTCTGTTAATAGCTACTGCTGTTGAACCTATATACATTGTTTGGTCTACATCTGCTTTACCAGATATATCTGTTGCACCAGTATAACCAGCATCATTCACAAAATTAGCATTAGAAGCTGTAGTAGATGCCACATCTTCACCAGTTAATAAAGCATTAATATCTGCTATTGAGGCAAAAGAAGCACCAACATTATCATCTACATATCCCTGAGTAACAAGTTTATCATTATCAGCTACTCCATTAGTAATACTAGCTATATTAGTTTCAGTTCCAGCTATTGTTATTTTAAGATGGTCGTCAGTTCCCCAATTTATTTTATTATCAGCATCTCTACCTACATAAAGAGCTGTGTTTTGTAATGAAGTAATATCTGTATTAACTCCCTTCAAAGCATATCCTGATAAGTCTTGGTCGCCAGTATTTGCACCACCAACTGAAACTGCTCCAGCATCTATTGTCAAAACAGAACTATTAGCACCAGCACCAGTTAAAGTTACTGTTCCAGTATCAACCGTTAAAGCAGTTGTTAGAGTAGCGTTTGTTACAGTATCAGCTTCAATTACATTACTTGCTGCTGCTAAAGTAGCACCAGTTATCACTCCACCATCAAAAGACACTCCCTCCACTGCTATTGCTTTGCCAGCATAAGCCGTTAAAACAGTATTAGCATCGGTTGTTACTCCTGATATAGTAGAGCCGTTTAAATTTATATTATCAACTGTCAAAGTTGTTAAAGTTCCTAAAGAAGTTATGTTGCCCTGTGTGGCTTGTGTTGTAGCCGTATTAGGTGCTAATCCAGCAATAGTTGATACAGTTGCCGCATTACCAGTAATTGAACCAGCAATAGCATTTGTTGACATTAAATTTGTAAACCAACCTTTAGTAATCTTAGTTCCAGTAGAACCAACATCACCAGTTAATTGTAAATTAGAGCCATCATAAGTTAAACTAGCAGCACCTTCTATTGTTCCGTCTCCAGTCCAAACACCAACTTGGCTGTCAGCTGGAGTTCCAACTTTTGAAACATCTCCACCACCTGCAGGTGCAGCCCAAGATGGCCAACCATTTGCATCTAAGGTTAAAACATAAGCATCAGTTGAAGTTGCTAACACAACCCAATCTGTTCCATTAAAAGTCATTAAATCACCAGTAGCTTCAGAGGCAAGAGAAATATCAGTTCCATCTACCGCATTATCAGCAATAGTGGCTACTATGCTAGTAGCTCCGCTTCCAGTAATATCACTTGATAAAGTTATAGTTTCATTTCCTGTTAAATAAGTAGATGTATCTACACTTAATGTTCCTCCTCCACCAGAAGTTTTAACAAAACCATTGTTTGTTAAGTTTGAAAGGGTGGCAATATTCTGGGAAGTATTAACTGTTACAGTGTTGTCAGTATCTGTCAGTCCAGTTGAGAATGTTATCGGAGTTTCATAGTCAGTCCCGCCTACAGCTGTTTGAATTTGAGATGTGCCGTTACCTTTCAGTATACCAGTCAGAGTTGTTGAACCTGTCCCGCCGTAAGCTACGGCTATTGTTGAGCTTGCCAAATCCCATTTATTGTTAAAAGTGTTCCAATCGGTAGAAGTCAACGCTCCTGTCGTGCTTGTATCTGCAGCAACCATACTTAATACCTGTGTTGATAATGATAACCCATTGGCAGTGCCTATCGTTACTGCATTATGCAAATCAGAGGTTTGAACCTCCGCATTTAAGGTATTAGTTGACCAACTTAAACCAGTACCATCAGTTATCCTATTTGAAGGAGTATCGTAGAAAGTATTCCAATTAGTTGATGAAGCTGTCTTAACCGCACTATAATCAGCGTGATAAGTTAAAGCTAAAGTTCCTGATGTAGTTATAGGATTATTAGCGATTGCAAGCCCCGTAGGAACACTAAAATCAACGCTTGTCACCGTTCCTCCAACAGTGCTACTCATACAAGTTCCATTTAATGCAAAACAGCCAGCTGTAATATCAAATCCATTGGAAGCTGTTGTTGTTCCTGTACCAAGATATAAAGTATCTGCCACTGTTAAAAGAGTTGTAGAAGCATTAACAGTTGTTAAATCTCCTTGAGTCGCTATATTTCCAGTTGCTAAAGTTACTGTGGCCATACCGCCAATATCAAAACTTGTAGCTCCAAAGTCATAGATAAGGCTTCCACCTAAAGCTACGCCTATGTTATCAGCTCCTATGCGATATAATCCTGAATTAGGGTCACTCATAAAGCTATAAGCTGGAGCTCCCGCAGTGCCGTCATCTAATAATAACGGAGATGTTGTAGTTGCGGTTACTGTTAGGGTATCTGTGATTGTTGATGAAGCTTTTATTGTAGTAACAACCAATTCGTGAATTGGTATCGCTTCGCTTCCTAAATCCCAAGAGGAATTTAACATTAAAACATCAGTTCCATCCAATCTCATTAGTGGTGATGTGTTAATGCCTGAACCCATATCAGCGGAAGCAATGCCTACTATAAATAGCAAACCAAAAACACCAAAAATACCACTAATTAAAATATTTTTCAATTTCATATTATTTTATATTAATAATTAATGAACTATCTCAATTTCAGCTACTTGCGAAGCTGTTGGTGATTGAAAGTATAATGTCTTACTATTAAAATACACATTGTCTAATGACTTTGTTGCCCCTGCTGGAATTGTTAAATAAACAGTTCCGCTTTTATTCTCTTCATAAGATAACTTTAATGTTGCCCCAGGGTCTCTCAATTTAATCAATAACTTTGTAGTGCTTGTAGCAATTTCAAAGCTGTATTCAGTATCAGCACTTGTTATCGTAACATTATGTATTTCTGGGTCTTGTCTTATATTCAAATATGTCTGGTCTTTTAAATAAACCCTTGCATATAATTGACCAGAAAATACTAAACAAGCAGTTATAATAATAATCGCCAAAATTGTATTTACTTTTTTAAACATAATTTTAAATATTAATTAATAAGTTTTAAGCCCCCCGAAATAAAACGAGGGGCGTAAAAATATTATTTCTTTTTACCTTTACCTTTTCCTTTTACCTTTACTGGCTTGTCTTTTGGCTTTTCAACTTCTTTTGGTTCTTTGATTACTTCTGATTTTTCAACTACTTCTTTGTCTTTTCCTTTGCCCTCTAACACTCCATTTTTAACCAATCGCAAAGCAATATTTTCTCCTAAATCAACAGTATCTCCGATTTCATAAACATTGCCATCGTGTTTTAAGCGTGATTTCACTTTATACATTGACATAATTTTTATATTAAATTAATTAATCTTAATCGCTAATCACATACTCAACATATAATACTAACTTACCAGCGGTTAATGCTTGAGTTGCTACAGTAGCTGTCAATTCTCTTTCAGCAGTTGTTTTTATCATTGTAGCGTCTCTTGCAATTCCCATATCAATCTGTGCTAAAGAGTTGCCGTCTAATGCAAAGTTGTTTGGTAAACATTGGTGCATTCCTGCATCCCAAATATTACCAGAGCCACTAACTGCCAATGCATCTATTAAATCATTTGCTCCATTAACTTTTAAGGCAATAGTTCCAGCGTCTGAACTTGCAGTTGTAAATGTAGTAACTACATCATACCAAGCCCGAGTAACAATCGCGTTATCTGGTAGATAAACTCCTAATCCGTGAGCGGCAACAGTTTTATTTGAAACTGCTGAACTATCGTTTCCAGCTGTATCAAATGTTGCTACTGCTATTTTAGGAACAGTCAAGCCGTCCTTTTTAACAACAGTGCCTCTCTTCACGAAAAAATCTATGCCAGATACACGCTTATATAACTTATTGAATATCATATAGGTATATTTAGTTTATTAAGTTGAAAGGCGGAGCGGTTAAACTCCGCCTTTATAATTCTAAGCGACTGCGTCTGCAATTAAATAAGCAGCATCTACAGTTACAACCTGTTGGTCGTAATAATGGTCTCCTACTCTGACATAAGTTCCTTTTCTATCCTCTTCATCTGAACCTCTTAATCTCTCTGTCTTAATTTTCTTCCAAGTATAAGCAAAACCGAATGTTATCATCTTAGCAGCGGTCTTTGGATTGATATATAGTAACCAAGCGTGCTTTCCCCAGATATAAGCCATATCATCTGTCTGTCCCTCTGTTGCTGAATTATAACCAGCTCCACCGATTAAAACGTGTTCTACATCAAATAATGATTTCAATAAATCGATTGTTATAACTCCTTTTTGACTATACTTTACTCTGTCAAGTAAATCAGGATGATTCTTTAGAGAATTAAATGTTTGCTGACCTAATACTAATGTATTTGGTTTAACAAAAATCTTGCCGTGGACAGATTCAATACCTGTCATAATATCATCGAATGGGTCTGAATTTGCATAATCGCTCCATTGGTCTGTTCCTGATAAAGTAGTGCTATTTGTCAAATTAGATACATTTGCCATATAACTTGCCAAAGCGTATTCTCTTGAAACCTGTAACATATCAGTTGCGTTTTCAGTAGCATCAACCATTGGAGTAGTTGGAGTTATTGCATTATCTCTGTCTTCATCTGCTACAAATTGCTTTAATGCGTGGTCTTCACAGAAATAAGTTGTGCCAGTTGTTACTTTCAATGTAACTTCTTTTGAATTAGCTCCGACTGCACGTAATACTTCGTTAATTCTAAATCTCCCTTTGTCATAGACAAAATGTTTTCCACTCTGCTTTTTTACTTGAAGCATTGGGAAAATCTTATCAGCAATATATTCGCTATTTTGATAAGCTACTGCTACATTTGTCAACATTGGGTCGACTCCTAAATATTGATTGGCCATATTAATAATGTTAGTAAATTAAATAAAAATACTTATGCTGACAATGTAAATCGTGTTAGCATAATTTCAATGATATCTCCAGCAGCACCTGCGGCTTCTAACGCTACACCAATAACTACATCTTTGTCGGTTGTAGTTGTAACGGCTTTACCAGCAGAATCAGAAGTTAAATTAGCACCAACTAAGATTGCAGCACTAGCAATAACTTTACTTGTGCCTAAAAATCTAATTGTGCCTTCTTCACCAGAAGCAGGGGTATTCTGCATTACACCTAATAAAAGGTCAGTTGCACCCTCTCCTAGTTCAGCATCACCACTTGAATCCATTTGAGCAATATAAAACTGCTTTGTAGCAAAGGTTTCACTGGTGGTTTTGCATAATTCGAATGACCGTGTTGATTGACTCATAATATTAATTGATTAATTGATTAAATTTTCATATCCTTTTCGTATTCCTTTGCTAGTTCTACATTTTCACTAAATACTGATTTTAATGCATCTGAATACTTCAAACTTTTATCTCCAGTCATTTTAGTTTTAACAAGTTTATCGATTTTATTTGAAGTATCATCTTCTGAACCAGCGTCTCCAATTTCACCAAAAATCTGAACTTTTGGAAGTTCGGATAAAAGCTCTTTGAATTTAGCCACTTGTCCCTCATTAAGAGACATCATAAAGTTTACTACTTTATCTTGGCTTTTTGGTAAAATTTTGCCGTCTTTATTTGATTCAGAAAAAGTATAAGTTTTTACTACTTCCTTTGTTTCCATTTCTGTTAATTTCAATAACGCTTCTTCTCCTTTGTCTGCTTTGTTTTGTAAAATCTTTAATTCACTTGCTGACATCTTGCCCTCGTCATCTTTATCATCATCCTCATCCTTGTCATCTTTGTCTTTATCCTTGTCCTCATCTTTGTCGTCTTTATCTTCGTCCTTGTCTTCGTCCTTATCCTTGTCCTTATCCTCGTCTTTGTCATCATCTTTGTCGTCGTCTTTGTCTTCTACTTCTAAAATATCTTTATATTTCTCGTTATCTTCATCTGTCAATTCATCTTTATTTTCAACTAAAAACTTTTTTTCTTCATCGCTTAAATCAGCGACTTCCTTTTCTAATATTTCTTTTAAATTTAAAGTCATATCATTGTTATTAAATTGATTAAATATACATTTCTCTGACAGAACGATTGCTTGCAGTTCCTTAAAATAAGGATAGTTAGTCAATGCTCCGCCAGTTAAAACATTTTTATATACTTTGTGGGTTTGTGGGTCTTCGTATTTCCAATGTATTTCTGGACTGAAATATTTATATGCTTTTTCCTTAAGCATTTGCAGACCTATGTCAGTCCATTCTACAATAGCCCAAAGACCATCGCTCCCTTTATTTATAAGTTTTTTAAACCAGCCAACTGCTGGTAATTCTTCGCCCATCTTAGCGTGTCCCTTTGTGATTGGCACTCCTTTTCTTAATTTAAAATTATTAGCGAATTGTTTAATATCATCCTTAGTAACTTTCATATCTCCATAATCATTATGCTTCCATTTTCCAACTGGGATGATTTGAATTTCCATTTTCTCTTTAACATCTGCTTCTGCAAAAGATATTGGGAATGTAAAAAACATCTCATCTGTTTTTAATTTATTTATTTTTTTATTCATAAATTTATTAATTATAAAGCCCCCACCGAAGTAGAGGCTAATTATCCCTAAGCAGTTCAACAACCTTAGAGATAGAATTCTACTTCTCCAAAACGTTGAACTGTTTTTTAATATACTTTTATTATAACACTTTTTAAATATTAAACAATTATTTTAGAAACTTCGCAGCATCAGATGTCTTTTTAATTATAGGAACTTTTGGTTGTAGCAACTTATTCACCTCGCCATCAAATTTATCTGTTAGGCTTTTAGGAGCACCTGTAATTCTAGGTAATTCCTTTTCGTCTTTCATAATCTCAATCCACACTCCACGACAACCTGAATGAAAAATATCGTTCTTAGTAAATGGGTCATTCTTTTCAAAAACCCTGCCGTCAATACTTAAACAATAATTACAAGTTCTATCGTCCAAAACCTCTGACCTTTGCATTGCATAAATTAAATTACTATATCTTTTCTGAACCAATCGTCTGCCCTGATTTAAGTTTCCAGCTATAACTATTCCCGCAGTGTTTCTTGTTAGTTCTTTAATTTTATCACTCATTACTAATTCAATCATTGCTAGGGTTGCTATTACTGATAATCCTTTTCCCAATCCATTGACCGCAGTTTTTTTACTCTCATAAACCAATCTGTCGAAGTGGTCTTGTGCTATCATATCAGCTTGTAGATTTATTCTTTGAGTTGCTTCATTTGAAACTGGCGGAGCTTGTACTCTCATTTCTTTTGCTACATTTACTTTACCAAAGTTATAAATCTTTTTCAATGTCATTGCTATCAGCGTTGCGTATAGTGCTTTATTTTTCAATGATAACTTTTTCAATTCTGTTCTATCTTTATTTCTTAACGCTCTTTCAAAATCTTTAATATATTTTTCCTTTGACTCTTCTAATAATTCTGTTGAATTTTCTATAAGCTCCTTTTTGTATTTATCAAGATTATTTCTGATTGATTGCCAATGAACTTTTTGTTCTGTGAATGTCAAGGGTCTCCAAGATTTAAAATCTTCCTTAATTACCTCTTTAAACTTTTTTTTTTCACTCCCTGATATATCTTCTTCGCTCTCTTCTCTTTTT
>Ga0222697_1001222_pt1 | contig 9969 bp, 22 predicted proteins | sample AntAcemetage1402_FD_179835 | JGI IMG/M metagenome (GOLD analysis project Ga0222697, IMG submission 179835) | Saline water microbial communities from Ace Lake, Antarctica - #1402 | ecosystem: Environmental > Aquatic > Non-marine Saline and Alkaline > Saline | place: Antarctica: Ace Lake... | reverse complement strand
CAAATAAGACATATGGCAAAAGCCAGAAACTAGAGTAGTGAAGCCAAAAAACACTCGACACTAACCCCAGCACGGAAATCCCAAAAAGAAATCGGTTAGTGTCACGTTTTCCAATCTTTCCCTCAAGCCATTTAATTATGTTTTTCATTCCTTCCCTTTCTTGAGGAAGGATAAAATCTCAAACAAAACCTTTCTTTTTATTCCAGCTTCATTGTTTTCTTCAAAATTAACCTCTTTATCATCGGGCATCATTTTCTCTATCCTCTCAATCACTTCATTCTCTTTGGCTTGAAGGGCTTTAACGATAAATTTCCAAATACTCTCATCGTCAACCTTATCCATTCCAGTAGCGAGTGTGAATGTCCCAAACTCTTTGTCGAACTTCTCCCTCAAATCTTTCATAACACCCCAAAAATAAATAACATTAAGTAAATCAAGCTCGCAAATACCAGCCAAACTAATAGAATAGGTATAAATTTCATTTTGTTAACGTCAACGAAATGATAATTAGAACGATCCCGCCACCTAATAACAACACAAATGCCCAAAAACCAAACTCGTTGTTTCTCATTTCTTCGTTCATTTCTTTCCTCCAGTATTCTTTAATTCTGTTTTGAAATTCCTTTTTAATTCTAGTATTAGCTCATCCATAAACATTTTTCCATGTTTGCTAAGAACTATTGAATAAGCCTGGATTATCTGTTCTGGCGTGTATGATTCTTCTTCCACCCTCGCTTGAGAGTGTTTGGCGAGGAGGTCTTTGATGAATTGTTTGATCGTGGAGGGAGAAGGCTTATTGCCATTCCAAACAGGCTCAAATTTAGACCTATCTTTAATATCAAGGCTATTCCCATAGGGATATTCTTTAACAAACTCCTTATCAAACTCTTTCCGCCAGTTATCATCTGACATAGCCCCTCCTTTTCTTACCCGTAACCCAATATAAGTTTTGGACTGCTTTAATAGTTTTTTCTTTGTTCCAGTCATATTTTCTATGGCAAGACCGACATAACCTTAGAAAATTGTTGCGGTCTTTGCCGTAATCCTTTTCGTCTTTAAGACACCACTCATAAACATTGCTATTGCCCCTACAATTTTCTCCCTCGCAAAGATTAGGCTTTCCATAATTCGCATCTAACCATTTATGAACCTGACTCTTCCCAACATCGTCCCCCTTCCAATTAGGGGCTAATTCGTTCTTTAATCCCCCAAGGGACTTCCAATAACATCTCTTTGAACAGAATCGTTTATTATCATGTTTCTTTCCGCAGACAGGACATTCCATTAAACATATTATACCCAATCTTTAGTTAAACGTCAAGCTCCCAATCCTCCATTGTAGGTTTGTTAGGTTTCATACTAGATTCCTGTTTAGAGTTTCTTGAATCTTTTTAAACATATGTCTTTTAACGCCGTAAACAGCAAATACATGCTCTTTACATAAATACCAATCTACGGCAAAGTATTTCGCCTTCTTCTTGCATTTTTCAAACTCACAGTTCCCAATTTTTAATCCACAATCGCAAGGACTCCCGTCATCTCTATACCAACCACAGTCAAAATCATGTCTCTTCTTCCTAGTGTCTTTAGATTTGTCTTTCATAGCTCAACCACCCCTTTTTCTTTTCTTTTCAAACATTCTAAATGGTAATGACCATCCTTGTCGCAACCAAAGCTCTCCTTGCTTATCCAAACAGTCTCTCCGCAATAACGACATTTGTTTTTCATTGTAGGTTTGTTAGGTTTCATAAATCTATATCACTTTCTACTTCATTGCCCCAGACATCCCAACCTGGTACTCTTTGCCTAGCAAACAACTCAATACGAGATAAATTGCCGACTAACTTAACGATTTTGTCCCTTACAATGTCCGGTTTCTTACTGTGCTTCCTTATTGGGCTGTAAACCAATTGGCGAATACTATGATCTTTGGGGTTTAATCTTCCTTTGAATGCTAGTAAACAGGGTTCGGGGTTAGCCCTAGTCCAGTAGCCCATTCCGAAGTGGTCTTTATCCAGGCGAGTTCTCTTGATCCAATTGAAACCAAGTCCAAAATAATCAAAGCCCCATTTGTTAATAACTTTCAAGGCATTGTGATATTGAGGATAGGTTGTCCATAAAAACAAGGCACAGTTTTCGTCTGTAATGCCTTTAATTGGTAAAGAACAAATTTCTTCTAGTGACATTGTTTGGTAAAATTGTTTAGCCATTCCGCGACTATTCTTTAATCCCCCAGTTTTAGGATAATTCCAAGGCGGATCGGCCAAGATTATTTGGTATTTCTTCTTCCTGGTGTCTTTAGGTTTGTTAGTCGTTTCTTCCTCCTCACAATTACAGTCACCCTTAACCTCTCCGCACCAGGGGCAGTCTCTCTCTTTGTGTTCGTGTTTGTGTTCTTTAATGTAGTCTTGTAATGTCATGCTGTCTATCTAAAACCTCTTTTAATTCTTTTAATCTTTCCTCGTAGTCAACTTGATAGGTCATTTCTTCCCTCTTGTTTTGTAGGTAGAAGTAGTCGTCCGGTCTCTGCCTTTCGAGCCAATCAATGAACCAAATCGGGTCTTGGTGAGCAGAAATGCGGCCGAGAGTGTGATGTAGTGAGCACAGGAGAACCCCGTTCCTTACGTCATGTCTAAGGGTTAGATTTCGTCTCCCTATTACATGGTGGGGATTATTGGCCGGCTTGCCACACACTTCACAACAACCTTTATTCCGTTGCCGGATTAACTCACTCCAAAGACGATCACATTTGTTTCTTTGTGTTTTTCTTTTCGGCTTTTTCATAAGAATTTTTCTAAATAAGCTAATCGGTCTTTGGCTAAGGCGAGTAATTGGAGGTGGTATTGCCAATTCTTATTCACAAATATCCCCTTCCTCTTTTCATCTCGTTCGTAATTATCTTCTTCCCCAAAAAATGCTTTGAGGAACTCAGGGTCGAAGATAAAGTAATAATAATTTGGCTTAGTAGCTCCACCTAACTCTATCTTCCTTTTCACTACATTACCTAACATTTTAGGCCACCCATTCTCTACCGCCTTCTCAATTACTTTCTTTAAAATGGTTTCGTCTTTCATTTCTTTAGCTCCAAGATTATCCGGCCTGAGCCGATTTGCTTACTAATTTCCTCCATGTTACTAAGACAAACCCCAAGTTCTTCTATCTTTTGTTCAAGCTCTTGGGTTCTTGCTTTTAATTTACCCCCCATATACCAAACAGTCAGTCCGGCAAAGACGATAGTAAAAAGCCCAATCCAAACAAAAGATAAGGTTACGTCATGTTGTAATGTTTTAGATATTTTCATAATTCCCTTAGGGGAGAGAGCCTATTAACTGTGCTACTAATCCGGCAACCTCACACAGGAACAGCGTTGACGCCGGTTTTGTCAAACTCTCCCCCCAAAAAGAACTAATGTCCTAGAAAAGCAAGCCGGAAGTGAGGTGTCCGGGAGTTATCCTTTCACCGGAGCCTCACGCCTAGCCCGCTTTGCTAGGGCATTAAGCCCTAGGTTTTAAAGTGCGTGTTTTCTTTTCTTGACAGCCCCAACATTTGTAACCCCCTTTATACCTTAAAGTCATCCAAGCTTGCTCTTTACTTATTTCCTTACCACAGACCTCGCAGTTGTATCGTTCAGTTTTCATTTCAATAGCTTCGGATTAGAATAAATGTTGCCAATGGTTTTTTCTATAGGAAGTATTCCAACACCAACCATCTTCCCATCCTTCTCAAACGGAACCTGCAACGGACACTCGTTTCCGTCTCCCTGTTTTATCCCCCAACAGGCCAAATCACTGAGCCAAATTATTTCCCCAACGTGAACCGAGTCGCACTCATAGCACTTAAACTCAACAATGTCCCCTTCGTAAATCTCTTTGCCGTTCTTGTCTTTGAGTCCGGTGTATTGCATTAGAACTTCCCAATTTTCAGGTTGACAAGTGTTTTTAATTGATCTAATGGTAAAAGGTTCCAGCATTTTTTTACCATTCCACGCTCTGAACTTTATCTCTCTCATTCTTCCAGCTTCTCTTTTAAAAAACTAATGTATTTCTCGGTCTTTTCCCGGTAGTAGGTATCGAGATCCCCTTTTTCTCCGTCTTGCTTCCAGAGTAGGTAGATAACTGCCCTGATCCTTTGGGCTTGGGTTTTGCTCCCCATTTCTTTCTTAACCTCGTAGGTCTCGGTCGGTTCTTTGTCTAAAGGCTTGATCGTTAGGTCAACATTGATTCCCTGGAGGGTCATCATCTCGGCTTTCTCAGCCGGAGAGAGTTCTGGGGTTGCTATTGTTAGTCCAAGAGAGCGATCTACTTTTGATCTGAGTCCGGTAATGATAGCGTGAGTCTTTATCGTTTTCACTTACTTCCCCCGGGACAATTGGGTTTATGATACTCATTGGTAGTTCCACAATCAGGACACTTCCCGTTAGTTGCTGGTTTCTCCGGCTTGGTGGTTTCCTTTTTACCTCGACTCATTGTTCTCTCTGCGTCATCGTCCTCTGCCGGAATAAATACCATTGACTGTAAGCTGTATCTCCTAGCGTAGGTAATGGCTGATCCCTGGGCTTGAGGGTTGTTGGCTTCTTTGGCTTCTACTTTCATTGTGCCGGCAATGTATTCCCCGGACTCATGGAGTAAGACTGTCTCGACAAATGTGTTTCCCTCTGGGCCTGTTAGAACCGGCTGGAGGACAGTAATACCATTGTTGTTAAGTTCGTCTTTGCAAGCCTTCATTACCTCACCCAGATCGGCATAGCTTGACTTGAAGAAAGGGTTTGTTGATCCCTTCTTTGCCGCTCCAATTTGCTTCTGGGCTTTGAGTAGGGCGGTTGATATTGCTTGGATTGATTCAGTTGTTTTCATATACACTCCTTGCAAAACTCACTCTCAAACGATTTAACTCCCCCACACGCACACTCCATTTCTATTGCACCTGCGTTTTCATTCTTCATTCTCTTTAACGTCTCCCCGATACTGTTAAAAGTCTCTATGTTGGAGATTTCCTTCTTTATTCTCCAGTTCATTATTCCCTCTGCTTCTTGGTCTTTGTCTAATTGTTTTAATTGGTTTAAGTAGTTCATTTTATTTTATAGAAATGCTCCTAACCCTGCACGCAGACCCGGACGTTTTATTCTTCTCAAAGCCTTGGCTTCTATTTGAGCAATTCTTGTCCTAGTTACTCCAAATTCTCTTCCGACTTCTTCCAAGGTCATTGGTCTGACTCTATCAAGGCCAAATCTCATTTCAAGAACCTTTCTTTCTAAAGGCTTCAGGTCCAACATTGCTTTCTTTACCTTTTTCTTTAAAAAGGAACTGTCTATTTTGTCTATCTCTTTTTCACTTACGCTTGACTCTGTTGGAAGCTGTAAAAGTTCAGAAGCGGTTAGCGATACTTTTCCAACATTAATATAGATGTTCGAATTTGTTTTCGGAGGAATCAACTTTCTTTCCATCCATTTAGGAAAAATGTCGTTTGGCTTTAGTCCCAGAACATCTGCGATTCCATGAACCCAAGCTTCTCTAGGCCACACCCTCATCGTTTCTATTTGTTGAATGTAACTACATGGTATATTCAATAGCGTGGCTAGTTGCTTCTGAGATAATCCCTTTTTTAATCTTGTTCGTCTCATTTTTGCGTTAAAAGGTATTCTTTTAATACCCAGCGTAAAGTTTTCTTTTTGTGTCATTAAAATCCTCTCTTATTGGCTGGAAGTTCGGAGCGGTGTATCCGGACTGCACCTCTCTTAATCTTCTGATCTATTTCTATTGCACCTACCTTAATGTAATTTTTGACCGTGTTTTTATGGTATCCCATTATATCAGCGTATTCTTGTATTGTGTAGTATTCTTTGTCTTCCATTATCTCTAATTATAGTCTTTTAAGATACCTTGTCAAGTTTACGTTTATACCTGGGGATGATACAGTCTGATACAGTTGCCCGAATTAATTTAACAATCAGACCCCTAACGGACTCATTAACAGTCTGTGTATCATTTAATCGAGATTCTGTACCTATTCTGTAACTGTGTATCATTGCTGTACCTATTTACAATGTCGCAAACTTTACATTGTGCGACACTCTATTAATGGCTACGCCATCGGGATATTCCCCTCCTGTTCCCAAGGTCTTCTTCTTACCAGATGTCCCTAAGCGAAACGCTTGAGGTAAACTTATTTGTTATTCTTTACAATCTGTTACTCGTACCACTGTTAAAAGGGATCGAGTTAGTCCGTTTTTATTCGCAAACCATTAAGGAAAACGGCGGCCACTCGACCGGTCTGCTATCCTTTCGACCAATAAAAAACCGCCAAAAAGGCGGTAAGCTCGTATTTCTTGCTCTGGTGTAGTAAAATGAGGAAGTCATAACCTGACCGCATAATATCCTTTGATGGTTCATTCTGTCAAGGGGTATTTGCTTTCTCGACCATCGTTTTTATCCTTCATGTCCCTCATCTCTTTTACGTCTTAGCATCCTTCTGCTTCTTCTTCTGTGAGAGTCAAAAATGACTGATCCATTCGGATCACATTGACTGTCGAACACCCTTCTTTGTGTATCTGTTAAATCTTTTTCCCACTCGGACGGCTCAAGATAGGTCTGCTTCCAACTGTTTGGAAGTTTACCTATCACTCGACAATGTGAGCCAACCTTATAAATAAGGGGTCGAACATAAATTACTTGATCTGCTTCTTGTTCAGCTTGTCTCATGGCGGTTTCGGTAGCTTTCTCTACTTCTTCCACTTCTTCAAGACGGTCTAGCTGGCGCAGTCTATTTTCGTTTTCCATTTAAAGCCTTTCTGTAACCCTGGTTTTCCATCTCCTGCAATATCCGATAAATAACATAGTTGATTGCTGGTGCGAAGATAATTGTCAGCATTTCATTGCCAGCAACATAGGTTGCCAAAGCCCAACCCAAAACTCCAGACGATACAAGGTATCCAACTAACTTCAAATCTTTTTTAGCAACTTTAGAAACAGTAATTTTATTCATCATTTTTCTTCACCTCCTTTTTTCTCGTTAATTTCTTAATAATAAACTCTATCCAACCTATATTACTAATAGCATCCTCCTTAACCGCCTTTAGCTTGCTTTTAAGGCTTTCAATCTCCTGATGCAAGGGTATCACATCAATCGTGTTCAGTTCATTTATTCTTTTCTCAATTCTGTCTTCCTCGACTTCGAGAATCCTCGCAATATCTTTAATTCTTTCTTCAAGTCTCCCGATCTTTGGCTTGAGTTGCGAATTGACACTATCTTCGACCTGAATAAGTCGAGTAATTTGTTCAATAATGGCTGGCTCGTCTTGAGTCGAGTCAACCTTTTGAGCCAAGATTCTAATGAAATCATTATATTGCCTTCTTTCATTATCAACTCTTTCTTTCCAAACCTCGTCATTTTCTTTTAACTTCTTTTCTAATTCAACATAGTTTTCCTTTTTGACGTACTTACCATTAACAACATCAGACCAAATATCTACACATATTTTAATACTTTCTTTGTTGTTTAGGTCAATCTCTTTATAATAATCTGCCCCTTGATTACTAATCGGATGTAACCATCCTAAGACATTAGTATAATAATGATTGACCACTTTACATAAACTACCACTAGGCCAATTCTGGTCAAATGATCTAAAAGAGCCAATCGTCCCTTCAACAAAGACAGCAACATGACCATAGCCTCCTCCGGTATTCTTGCTCCATATAATAATGTCGCCTTTATCTGGTATCCCGTTCGGTGTGTTGGCAATTCTGGTAAAGCATCCTTTCAAATAACTATCCCAGATATCAGCCGCGCCTCTTACTGGTGGCGACTGAGAAAAATTCAAGACCTCTTTGCAATACTGTCGGTAGAGATCAACGCACTGATTACCAAAAGCGCCATCAAAGTCTATCCCTTTACCTGTATATTTTTTAATAAATTCGTCAAATATCATTTTCGTTCAATATCAATACCTAATTCGGTTGCTATTTGGATTTGATTCCCAATTATTAAATCTAACTTGTCTGTTGTAATTCTAACAAAGTCTATGAAAGTTGTTTTATTAGCTTGTTCTCTGGAAACCATTGCATCCACTTTATTTTTAAGACTGGTAAAAGCAACAGCACTAGATACAATAATGGCAATAATCGGCAACCAATATTTTAATTCTTGTTTAAACCCGTTTTTATTATTCATATTAAAAGATATGACCTAATATACTGCAATAATCTTGGCCGCCTTCGGAAACTGAAACACTACCTTGAGTTGTTGCCCCAGTTAATGAACAAGTCTCGATTCTGATTCGACCATTACCACCAGCACCGCCATCGCCATCGCCACTAGAAGCCCCATTTCTATAAACTGTTGTGCCTCCAACTGCGGAGATTTTATTACTACCAATTTCTGCTTCAATTGATTTGATAAAAATAGATCCACCACCACCTGACCCACCAGCACCATAACCATAGGAGACATTACCTATACCTTGACCACCGTTAGCACCCAGAGAACCACTTACTATGATTTTTCTGGCAGCTATATAAATAAATCCGCCACCAATACCACCACCACCAGAGCTACCAGCTGATTGTTCTGCTTTATTACCACCACCACCTGACCCACCAGCACCACCGAAAGCGACTGTTGTTAAGTCAGCGCTTCCAGAAACCTCTCCCCCAGCACCTCCAGCACCATTTGAATTATTACCACCACCAGTGCCACTTCCTTGACTACCCGCTACTCCATTACCGCCACCACCTGCACCATTGCCTTGATCCCAAGGTGAATTTGTTGAATAACCGCCACCACCTGCACCATTGCCGTTAGCGGACACTGATTGACTGCCAGCCGCTCCAGAACCACCTTCTCCTTGTCTGCCAACAAAATTAGTACCAGCAATACCAGCTCCACCAACAAAACCCTTGCTATTAACATTGGCATTGCCACTGATTGTTAATTCACCGTCACAAAGAAAAGCCATTATACCCCCGATATTACTATTCCACGCAGACGAAATTAATGTTCCAGAAATATCACCACCATTATATTCATTCAATTTAACTACCTGAGCCTGAGAAGCACCAGAGTCAGTATAGGTATTAACAAGTGGATAAAGTAAAGTTAAATTTGCACCGTTATCACTAATTACATAATTTACTTCAAATTCATAAGCTCCAGTTCCACGAGATTGCTGAATAAGAATTTGATCACCAAGAACAAAAGTACCACCGCAAGTTAAAGTAGTCGAACCAGCATTTCCGCTACATGATTGATTTTCACTAGTGTAAGTGCCACTAGCTGGAGCAGCCCCATCCTTACCCGAACCAAATCCTAAGAACTGCATTAATCTAAATCGTATTTACCTTTTAACAAAACAGTTAAATCCGCACCACCAACAGTAGAGCCGACTTGTTCAACTACGGCCCTAAATAAATGGTTATTGGCTGTCGCTCCGGGGACATCAATTGTCGTAGTGTTACCCGTACGATTACCAGCCGTGATTGTTGGCCTGTTTCCTTGGGTTGTGAAGATAGTTATCCAAGTCCCACCATTGTCAGTAGAGCGTTCGATATCGACTATAAGATTTGCACCAGTTGGAGCAGTATCAACTATGATATCAGCCCGTTCCCAAGTAACGTTACCAGGAAGCATAAAGTAAAATTTAGAAGGAACATTGATTATTAGAGTTCCAGAGAAGCCCCAAGCAAGGACAGCCCATCGGCCATGAGCAGAGAAATTAGACCAATTCGCATTTACCTCGGCAGATTTAATAACTGTATTGGGAGCAAAACTATTTAAGGCCATCTATTTTTCTCTTCTTTAACGCCTCTTTATATTTAAATAACTTTCTAACGCAATTATTTCTGTTTGAGTCATGACATCTGTACTTCTTCTTATTCAGTTTACCAGCTTTCGGTTGACTTCTCCAAAAGATCTTAAATCTTTCAAGTGCATATTTACATTTTTCTTCATCTAAATCTCTTAAACAATCTTTAC
>Ga0222697_1001218_pt1 | contig 9987 bp, 10 predicted proteins | sample AntAcemetage1402_FD_179835 | JGI IMG/M metagenome (GOLD analysis project Ga0222697, IMG submission 179835) | Saline water microbial communities from Ace Lake, Antarctica - #1402 | ecosystem: Environmental > Aquatic > Non-marine Saline and Alkaline > Saline | place: Antarctica: Ace Lake... | reverse complement strand
AAGCCCTCCGATAATAGTAAGAATTACTGCTGTTTTACTCATCGTTATCCGGGATACCTAAGCTATCTCTTATCATTTTGCAGATAGGAAGAATAGTTGCATCATCAATTTCTGTTTCTGATTTCTTAACAGCATCTTCTATTACATCAAGAAGCTTGTCGATACCAGTTTTGATAATATCCTTTGGGAGTGACATCAGTAGATGGGGTATAAGACTTGCCAGTAACTTTATCATAAAAACCTCCTTTTTATGTATTGTAACATATTATTCCTTTTTGTCAACCTTCATATCTTCTATTAGAGCATCTATTGCATTTCCATACTCTGCTAATATATGGGTAATTCTCGTTACTGCATTACTCCAGTCATGCTTTAATCTATGTATATCTTTCATGGGGATTTTTACTTCGTCATGCTCTTTAATTTCATCCATCACTTCATAAATTTTATTGCTATCCCGAATACAGTAGTAATCAGAACAAGCATACTCCAGATTAAAGTAACTCTACCGTTGATTCCCTTCATTCTTTCTTTATGAACAGCACAGGGTAAATCATCTAATTTATCTAATTGCTTTTCTATTTTCTTCCAAATCTCCTCACTTCTCTTGTCGTGGGCGTTCCAACGTTCTTTAAAGAGGGTTTCCATTATTGTTAATCTGTTTTGTTCTTCGCCATTCATTACAAACTCCTAATTGTCTATTTCCAGTTCCTTGAACACAGTACCAATAATTGGTTCACGTTTACTGTCGAAATCGACCTCTCGGTCTTTGTCTTTATAGTAAAACCTGCAATCAGTATTTGTTTTTACCATCACAGTATCGTTTCCGAAATCTATAGTGGCTTTTGTAGCACAACCAAATAAGAAAGGCACTACCAGGTAAACAGCTAATATAAGGTAATCTTTAAAGGGTCTCCTGTTTGTAATAGTGCCTTTCATTGTTTTTCTCCTGACATTATTGGGATTAAATATACTAATACACCTAAAAATAATTCCTCTGTACGAGCATGAGCAAATGGATTTTGAGTTCCTATAATTATGTACATACCTAACAATAATACTATTTGTAGTACAACCAATAGATATTTTCCCTTAATATAGTTGTATATAGATGTAGAAATACCGCTACAAGCCCCAAAAATGGCTCTCCTGACGACTTTAGTCCAGATATGTACTCCGCCATACCCCAAGCACATAGAAGCCATTAGAATCGGAATCTGGATGAATACCCTCTTATCCTTAGTAAAGCAGAACATACCTATACCACATATTGCCGGGGCTAAGAATCTGCGTAGCCATTTTCCACCCATGCCTCCCATTCCACCCATGCTATATAAGGTAGCACACACCACAACCAATAATAGCTTAAGTATTGTTCTTACAAATACGGATTTTTCTGTTTTCATATTTACCTTTTCTCCAAGCTGTAGTAATAGCACAAGAATTACTACAATTAATTGCTGTTTTATCTTTTCTTGTCCAAAACAACATACCGCAATTAACACATTTTTTACAAACGTATGTTCTATAGTCTGGTTTTAGAGAGACTATCAATCCTAAATGGAAGTTAGGCAACTTGTCCACTATTTCGAACTTAGTTACACATGGTCTTGCTTTGCCTTTAAAGTGAATTATGGGATGTTCTTGTTGGCTTGTAATTTCGATGTTGTCTATTTTGTTGTTTAACTTATTACCATCTTTATGGTGTATTAATTCTGAAGACAATAGTTTTCTATCCAAGTGTTTCTCCATTATTAATCTATGCTCCAACACACACCCATCATTTTCAGTGTACACCAACTTGTAACCCCTATCAATACAATACCCTTTGTTAGTCTTAAATCTACCAAACGCATCCCTTTTATGTTTCATAATGCCTCCTATTTTAGATAGCATTATACCACCCTATGCGTATATTGTCAATTCTGATTTGTAGTTTCTTCTCGTTCATATTATTTCCCCCATCCACTTTTAGAAGATGTTTTAGCCCACCCACTTTGAGGTGCTTTCTTTCTAAATGGTGCTTGTCCAAGTTTTTTAAGAGTATCGTATGGTATGCCTCTGAATTTAGTTAAGAATGAAGCATTATAATCAAGTGCTTTCTTTAGAGTGTAGTTCCATTTCAACTGACCTTTCTTATCTCCAGACTTATATCTCTCCTTAGATTGTAATTGGTCTATCGTATTATATATCTCAACAATACCATTAACACCTTTCTCAACACTTGAAACTAATACATTACTTATATCAAATCCAGCATACACCCCACGTTCTATTTTACTTGCAATAGAGCTAAAGACGTTCCCTACAAAATAAACATTACCTAATAAACTCTCTATGTATCTTAAAGTATAATATCTTCTTTTTCTCTCTGGGGTTACCCAACCATAGATTTTCTTTCTTAGTTCATCTATACCTATAATCATGGCTGGCATAACTATGGCTAAAAGAACAAGGTTTTTAAGCAAACTAATGTTATCTTTAACACCCTTACCGCTTGTGTTGTACTTCTCAATAGCACGTCTGGTCATCATATAGTTCTTGTTTCTCTGAGAAGAATATTTAGTGAGTAATCTTACAAATAGTTTTCTACTTCTACCGATAGCAGAACGGTCTTTCATATCAAATGTAGGCTGAGTTCTTCTTATAATCTTTTCAGCTCTCTTTCTGATATGCTCCCATTTCGCATCACCTTCAAGTTTGGGGTGTAGTGCTTTAGTCTCTCTCTTGACAGCAGTCCATATTTTACCGATTGCTACGTAATCATTTGCTTTAATACCAGCCATAATATGCTGACTTAATGAAGATTTATGAGTCCAAAAGTTTCTAACTGCTCCAGTCTGTGCTACCTCACCAAGCTCCCTACTGATATTACCCTTGAATCTCTCTCGTAATTGAGGAGAATGTTCACTCATTTCACTTATTTTAGCTGGGAGTATATTGTTAAGATATTTAATATCTATTTCAGTTGCGGCAGCAGAATATGATACAGGTTGTTTCATCATAACAAATGGATTAGCACCTAATACAGCTATATCCAACTTGTTAATTACATCTAATGTAAGTTGTTCTATGGATGATACATCTGAAATAGTCCCCTCTATATCTACTAAATATGATTTAAGAGCATCTAAATAATGCTGTCCATAGTTCTCTATAACTGATTTCTGGAAAGAATTGTCATTAAGTAACATCTTTGCATTACGGAGTGGTTGAGCATATCCGATATAAGCAGCGGATGATTTCATTGATTTATACAGGGCAACAAAAGCATCATCTAATATGATAGCATTAGTAGCATTTGTTCTCTCTTTCAACATTCCCATCCCCTCAAGTGTTTTATGAGAGAAGTTCTTAGATGCCTTCAATTCGTCTTTTTTTCTGTCTAAATAGTTTGTCCTAATATTAAAGTAGTTCTCTTCGGTTGCAACTTCCCAACCATTCAAAGCTACAGAATCTTTATTTAAAGCACCTTTCTGTATAGAGTTGTAATGCTCATACATAGCATCAGCTACTTGTTGCTCGTTTGGTGTAAGTTTTGTAAGCTCGGCTAAATCCTCTACTGATATTTTGTTTATCTTAGATGGTCTTTTTGCAAACGAGAATCCACCTTCTATCAAATGAGCTAAGTTCTTGTCATTAAGAGAGTGGAGATATAAAGCTATCTTTTCTGCCTTAGTGATTGTTACAGTTTTGCCAGAAGATAATTTAATTTTCTGGTAATCAACTGTCAGTTTAGATGGTTTAGGAGTAAAGTGTTCACTCCACTTGCTAATATTAAATGGAATCTTTTCTTTGAAATAATCATCTGCTTGATGTAGAAATTTCAACTCTTTAGTTCTACCATCGTCTATACCGTCATAAAATACCTTTTGTATAATTCCACCATCTTCTTTATCAAGTATCTGTGTTATGAGTTCGGCATTGTAACTTTCTGTGGTAGCTATCTTTTTAACTCTACCGACTGCTTTAGGTGACTTAACTCTCGTAGATATAGCATCAGGGTCTTTTCTAATCTTCTTTGCTCTTGCAAGATTACTGTTAGCCTGTGTAGCAACATCTTTAGCTTCAACATATTTCCTACCGAATATCATACTATTCTTCAAATCGTGAAGTTTCACAAGATGAGATATAGAGTTCTCAAGTAATTTAATATCTTCTGTTGTCAAATCTCCGACTTTCTTTCTTGATAAAATATCTAATCTATTTAATTCTTTCTGAGGCATATTGTTATCAGGATGTTCTTCAAGGTATTTCTTAGTGTTAGAGAGTGTTCTTATTGTAGATTCTCTTCTATTGACTAAATCTATATCCATAAGACTTTTAATCTCTTTCTGATACTCTGGTCTTAGCTTCTTAGTATCTATCTTGCCTATGGTATTTTTGAGGGTATTAATAGCATCACCACGACTTCTCTTCTCAAGTATTGAATCCACTCTTAACAATGCTTTAGTAAGCCCTTTCTTAGTATGAACATCACGAACCATTGTAATCATTCTACCCTTATCTTTGAGTTCTAACTTCTTAATATAGTCGGTGAGGTCTTTTCTTATTTCTATAATATTTGTTTTAGATGATTTGAGTTTCTTGTATATATTTGTTCTTGCTCGTTTAAGACCTACCTTAACACCTTTGGCATAAGTGGTATCTGGTTTCTTTGGTTGTTCTTCAGCACCTTTGGCTACTGGTTTTTCTATTGGAGGTTTAATAGGCGGCTCTTGTGCCTTCTCCCATATAGAGGTAAGTTCTTGTTCTTTTAGTTTTTGTATTTTTTCAACACCACCTTCAGCTGCTTTTTCTTGTATATCTTCATACTCTTTACTGATAGATTTACCAATAGTGCTTTTTATTCTTCCTTTTTTAACCCTAAGTGCGTGTAGGCTTTCGTGTATTAAGGCATTTTCTATTTTGGCTGGAGACAATTCTTGTATAGCCCATTTATTTAATGCTATATGGTCAAATGTAAGAGAGTATGCTGCTATGAAAGGTTTATCCCCCCTCTCAATGCTGACTTTCATACCTTCTATTGGTTTTAATATTTCTGCTATTTTAGGTGTTAATACATCAGTAAAATCTCCTACAACATATGATTTAGGTTTGAACTCACTAAACGAAAAAGGGTCTCCCTTAGCACTTTCATATACACCCAGTTTTATTAGTTTATCTTCAAACATCTTTCCCTGACTCTCCACAAACTCATCTAGACTCTTACCCTTAGCTTGTTGGGATAGGGGTTGTTCTGCTTTAGGTATAACAGGCTTAACTTCAGGTGCTGGTTCTGCTATAGGAGTCTTGACATAATTAACTCCACCACTTGCTCTAATAGGCATTAACAAACCTGCTTCTTTGTTCCCAGAATAAACTGTAAACATATCTGTATCATTAACTTTTAAGTTAAAATTTGGGATATTCTTTTTAAGGTAATCATAATATCTTTTTGCAACACCTATTTCCCTGCCATCATCAGCTTTAACAATATAAGTAGGGTCTTCTGCTTCGCTGTCATAGCCAACAATATCTCCAACTGGTTGTATTTTTTTATTTCTAGCCCAAACCTCAGTTGTATCTGGGTGTGTTTCCTCTCCCTTGCCTATCTTTTCTTTTAATTTATCTGGCGTAAACTCTGGTTTTAATAACCAATGACCGTTAGTATAATCTCCTTGAAGTGTTGTGAGTTTTCTGTCGTCTTTCTGTAAAAATTTACTTAATAATGGTTGTGGTTTAAGTATTTTATCTTCTTGTTTTATAATCAACTCCGCTGCTTTCTCTTGTGTAATCTCTTCTTGCGGTATATTAAATGCTTCTGCTATTTGAGTTATTACTTTGGTGGGTATCAATGCACCTGGTATTTTAGATAATACTTTATTGGCTGATTCTAATATCTCTCCAGAGAAGTTGATAGCACTACCAGTCTTACCCATAAATTTAACTGTTTCTGGTGCTATTTTAGTAACTCCTTCTGGGAATACAAATTTTTCTAATGCACCTGGCTTGAAATATTGATTATATACTTCTTGTGTCATTCCACCACGCAAATTCTCTTTACCAATTATCTTAGATAACTTACCGAGAATATTAGAACGGATAACAAACTCTTCTGATTTCAATGCAGGGTTTTGTTTAATAATACGAGCAACTACTTTATCTACTTCTTGAGTTAGATTCAGCTTCTTCGGTACTCCCTGACGCATTTTAACTATCTTATTCTCTATATAATTTGTTACACTCTTCTCTAAACTTCTATCAGCAGAAACCTTTGTCAATGCTTTACTTATTCCGAAAGTTGCACCGAGATTCAAGCCTATTGACATTATCTTTGTTAGTACAGGGTGGTCTGCTCTCCATATAGGCGATAAAAATTCAGTAACACTTCTATCTCTTTCTTGACCGACTACTGCTTTAAAAGCTCCCATTGCTCCCTCACCCTTAGCTAATGGCACAATTATATTCTGAGGAGTTTGAACAAGTATCTCATATATAGGAGCAACTACAGCCCAACCAGCCTTAGATAATTGTCTTTCTTTAGTAGGTGTCATATGTGGAGTATCAAGTTTAGTCATAATATCTTCTATCTGACCACCTATTCTATCTTCCCACTCAGCATCTTCTGAAATCTTCATACTCTCTAAACCTATATCTTTATATATTCCAGGTTCTATATATCTTAGTATTTTCTCTCCAACTATAAGCTCATCTAATCCAGTAGCTTCTTTCTTCTGTCTTAATAAATCAACTCTATGTGCTTCTTCGGCTACACCTGATTCTGGAGGTAGTTTAGAGAAAGCATCTTTAACTTCTTCGTAACTCCAATTACGAGGGTCTGTTTTATCTGCTGTTGATTTTCTCTGCTTTAAAAAACCATACTGCTCTTGTTCTTGTGGGGGTAATTGTTCTATCTCGGTAGCTTCAGTTTTAAATGATTCAAAATCCTCTAAATTAAAACTTTCTTTTGCTTTATTATAGTCATCTATATTAAATTCTATTGGAGTTCTTTCTCTGCTTGTAGAATCCCTATCTGTTGTTTCCCCTGCTAAATCTTTAATTAAATCTTCCTTTAACGACTCTCCATATTGTTTGAATATATCAGCTTTCTCATCCATGCGGGTAGCTACACCAGCTGTCTTAGAACCTTCAGCTATTGATTCCCTATAATCATCTCTATCTATATATTCATCTGGTACTAAATCCCACTTGCCTTCATTGATGTATTTTACTGTCTTATGTTCTTTTTTAAATTCACCTCTAAATGTTCCATCTACAAGGGATTTCTTAACGTCTATAGGGTAATCGTCATAAGACTTGAATAGTCGTTTGGTGGTTGCTATCTTTTCTGTTAAATCTTTTTTGAATTGATTGTTGATATGTTCGTCTGTCCACTCATTAGGTATTCTGTTTTGGTTTTCTATCTCATGCCCAATTCCTATTGTCCAGTTACCTTTATCGCCTACACGATATGGTTTTCTATTTAACTTACCACCAATAGTTTCGTTCTTTTTAACAAAGTTAGCTATTATATTAAGTTCGTCTGAACTTTTAGTCGGAAGCTTTATTTTCTCACCAGAGTCTGGTTTGTTTATGGCAAGAAAACGCTTATATTCTTGTGGGTCAAAAGTCAAGTAATCAGGCATTAAGTCCCTTCTTTTATTAGCTGATTATACATTTCTTTTTCTGATATGCCAGGGTTTTCTTCTTGTATTTGTTTGAATCTATTTGCACGTTCTATATCCGAAGAACCTCTTTTACTTCTCATTCTTGCTTCTGCTGGGAAAGCATTTTTGTAAACATCAGGATAGTTCTGTGAAGCCCATTCTTGAAACTCCTCTGTGCTTGAACCTATAGCTTCTAAGTATGAAGCAACTCCAGTATGACCAGATTGGTCACCACTTAGGTATTTGTCTATTTCTCCTTTCTGGGTTGTACTACCAATACCTAAAAAACCACCTTCACTTTCTTCTGAAGCACTACCAGCTTTTTGTCTTGAAAACTCATCTAATAATGCGGTTTCAGAATCTTCTGCTTTACCTTTAAATTCCTGAGCTTTCTTTATTGTGTTACTCGCAACATCATATTCATATTTTGCTTTGCCATATTGGTTAGTTAAATCCTCATTTGCTTGGTCTAAATATCCCATAGTTAATGTATGCTCGGCTTTCAATCTCTCATTCTCTCTCTTTAATTGTTCTGGGTCAAGCTCATTTTCTAATTGCTGAATTTTAAGTTTGTCAATCTTGAACTGATTATCCGATTTTCTCTTTCTCTCTGCAACCTCTTCTTTGCGTGTGGTTGCTTCGAGCATTGTTTCACGTGCTTGTTCTAATCCTTGCACAATTCCGAGTGCTACGTCTAAACCTGGCATTATCTCACCCCCAACGCACTACTTGGAGTGCCTAATTTAAAAGCTCTACCACCTATGGTAGAACCTATTGTACTCTTACCAAAGAGTCCACCCAATGCACCACCTATTGCCGGTAATGCAAACGGAGCAGCTAATCCTATAGCACCTTTTATTAAACCACTCATTTTAGCATCTTGAGCAGCTTGGAATTCATCTAATGCACCAGCTTTCTGCATATCTAATCCAGTTCTCTGTAATTCAAAGGGGTTTCTCATTCCTTCTCTTGATAATGCCCCACCACGAACACCACTCATTATATTAGCCCCGGTCTCTAAAAGATTTCCACGACCTGTTAATGCTCTTTCGTAATCAGAATATCTCATTTGGGTAGATATATCACCTATTGCTCTGGCTTTTGCTGTAGCACCGATACCGCCCCTTCCTATGCCTCTACGTATTAAATCTTCATCTACGCCTTTGGAGACATCTCTTTTAAGTAGTCCAAGCATACCTTCAAATTGACTACCACCCATCTCACCTATTGGAGCATAGTATGGGCTTGGTTTACCTTCTAATAAGCCTAACCCAGTTTTAAATAATGGTGATTGTGCAGACTCATAATATTTATCCTCAGTATAATCAGGTAATTTTACATCTTCGTATTTACTCTTTCCACCACCGAATAATCCGCTTAAAAATCCCATGTTATTTTAAATTCCTCCCTTCTGCAAGAGATATTCTTTATATTCACTTACAGTTTTGTTAGATTTTTTAGAATTACAACTATGACAAGCTATCGCAAGGTTTTCATATTTATTAGTTCCACCACGAGATAGCGGTATTTTATGCTCTAAAGTATCCTTACCAAACTTAATCGATTTTTCGCAAAGATAACAAGTGAGAGTTCCAAATTTTTTGATGTTATCTTCATATACTGTTTGTATCGTTTTAATCGTTAGCTTACCTCCGTTATTAACTAACACTCTTCTTTTATGTCTTTGTAAAGCTCTATATTCTTTTGTCTTAGATATATTCCTTTCAGATTGATATTTTTTACTTGTACCAGTTCTATGACGATATTCTTTTTTATATTCTAATTTATACTCTTTATCGTGGGCTACTCCACCCTTCCAATTCCAATGATTCTCACCAGACCTGTATAGTACAGCACATTCCATACATCTTTTGGTATGATAAGTTGTTAATATTTTTCCACAACCTAAACATTCAGGTTTTCCACCTTTCCAGTTAGGAGCATTTTTACCAACCAAACTACCATCAAAAGCATTGGGCGGTATTATCCCAGTCTTAATACCTTTGTTCCAAGGAGTAGAACCCTTCTTAAACACACCTTTTGGTGTTATTTTTCTCTTATAAACACCACTAGGCACTATTTCTTCTCCTTTTGATGCTTTAGCACGATTCCATCCGCAATTAATGCTGCTATAGCCATGTCTTTTATCTTCTTGTTTATTAAATTGTTTTCTGCTTGTTTTTCATCAATTAATGCTTGTTTGTCATCTAATTCTTTTTGTGAAATATCAATAATTGTCTTAGTGTTTAAATCTACTCGTTGTTTAGAAACGCTTACACTTTCATCTACCAGAATAACATCTGTAGTTGCAGAACGAAATCTGTCATTTAATATTGCC
>Ga0222697_1001204_pt1 | contig 10048 bp, 15 predicted proteins | sample AntAcemetage1402_FD_179835 | JGI IMG/M metagenome (GOLD analysis project Ga0222697, IMG submission 179835) | Saline water microbial communities from Ace Lake, Antarctica - #1402 | ecosystem: Environmental > Aquatic > Non-marine Saline and Alkaline > Saline | place: Antarctica: Ace Lake... | reverse complement strand
CTTGGTTAGTTAGATCAGATAAAAAACGCAAAGGGTTATATATTAGGGGCGAAAAAAAGGATTTATGATAGTTAATACTTCACAAAAACTACCAATTAAATTGTGTGCTTGTGGTTGCGGAAAAGAGATGCCAGAAACAGATAAATATGGTAGACAACATGATTATATTAGTGGACATAATAACAGGAAATATAAAGACCCAACACAATATAAAAGGGAGTGGAATCATAGAAATAGGAAATCTAGATATGAAAGTAAGGTAGAACGAGGACATAGGCTTAAAGTCAAAGTTATTGGTTTAATGGGTGGTAAGTGCTCTAATTTAGAATGTGGTCTAAAATATAATGGTAAAAATGCTTGTGTATTCCAATTGCACCATAGAGATCCGACCAAAAAAGAATTTGTTGTGAATACTAGAACTCTTGTAAATTATTCATGGAAGAAAATTCTAGACGAGATCAAAAAATGTGATTTACTTTGTGCTAATTGTCATTTTATAAAAGAAAATAAGGAATACTAACAATGTATAAATTTAAAGATAACTCAATGAAAGTACCTTCTTTTATATGGTCTAAAGAGGGATCAATTGAAGATGAAGCAATCCAGCAAATTAAAAATGCAAGTTCTTTACCTTTTGCCTTTCATCACACTGTTTTGATGCCTGATGGCCATGTCGGCTATGGCGCTCCGATAGGAGGTGTTCTTGCGACTAAGGGATATATAATCCCAAATTTTGTTGGCGTAGATATTGGCTGTGGTATGTGTGCGGTTAAAACTTCTTTAACTGAAATTGATACTGAGATTCTCAAGAAAATAATGGGAGAAATTAGACAAGCTGTGCCGGTGGGGTTTAATAAACATAATAATATACAAAGTGAGAATTTAATGCCAGATAAGAGAAATAGCGGTCTTATTGTTTCTAGGGAATGGGATAATGCTTTAATATCTTTGGGTACTCTTGGTGGTGGTAATCACTTTATAGAAATTCAAAAAGGCGATGATGGTCATATCTGGATTATGATTCACTCTGGCAGTAGAAATTTAGGATTTAAGGTGGCTAATTATTACAATAAATTAGCAGTAGAATTGAACGAGAAATACAAATCCGGTGTTCCTAAGAGCCATGAATTAGCGTTTTTACCAGTTGATAGCGAGGAGGGACAGGCTTACATCAAAGAAATGAGTTACTGCGTTGATTTTGCTTTGGCTAATAGAAAACTGATGATGGAGAGAGTTAAATTACAATTTGAATATTATGCTGATAGTAAAATTAAATTTGATCCGATGATTAATATAGCTCATAACTATGCTTCATTAGAGCATTATTCTGGTAAAAATGTTTGGATACACCGCAAAGGTGCAACTCTAGCTCGCGAAGGTACTATCGGTATTATCCCAGGTTCACAGGGTACCAAGTCGTACATCGTTAAGGGCAAAGGCAACAAAGATTCTTTTTATTCTTGCTCTCATGGAGCTGGCAGAAAAATGGGTAGAGGCCAAGCTAAAAAAACACTATCTCTAGCAGAGGAACAAAAAAAACTAGAGGGGATTATCCATTCAGTGAGACATGAACAGGATTTAGACGAAGCACCCGGAGCATATAAAGATATTACTATTGTGATGGCCAATCAAAATGATTTAGTTGATGTTTTGGTTGAGCTAACGCCATTAGCAGTTATTAAAGGGTAACAGGGTATGGGAAAGTAGGTAATCCGCCTGGTTTGGAACCAGGAGATCGCAAGTTCAAGTCTTGCTGCCCTGACTAATTAATTTAAAGGAACTATGAAGCACAAAGACAAGATTAAATTAGCTAGAAAATTAAGAACCATAGCCGAGAAATTAGCAAGAGTACCAATTTTTCAAACTAAGAATTGGGCAAGCAGACAAAAGGCTATTAGAGAGCGTGTTAAAAACACCGAGATAAGAGTTAAAAAAGCAAGCCTTGAAGCTAAAAAGCGAAGGGCAAAGAATTTGTGACTAGAACACTTAAACTATTTATCCTTACTAGAGTCTTAGATGTAGTTACAACTCTAATGAATGTGAGTATCGGTGGGCGTGGGGTAGAAGGCAATCCGGCAATGAGAGTGTTACTGATTAAGCCGTGGTATTTTGTAGCTTATTAGATACTTATTACTCTAGCTGTACTCGGGGTGTATAATAAACATAGACTAATAAAAGTTGCAATTAAATATTTTAATTATATAAGTTTTGTTACTATTTTAGCTAATTTGATAGTATTTATTTATGTCTCCTAACTTCAATCGCAACTATTCTAAAGCAACTAAGCAAACTTACAAACATAGGTCTTACCGGTCAAAGGCTGAATCTGCTTATGCTATGTATTTAGATCAGAGGGTTAAGGATAAAGAGATTAAGAGTTGGGAGTATGAAAAGAAAATAGAGCTGTGCGGTGAAAACGGAAACAGAGTCTGTAATTATTACATAGATTTTACTGTTCAACATAATGATGGGAAAACAGAATACATAGAGGTTAAAGGTTTTGTAACTGCAATTTGGAGACTTAAATGGAAACTATTTAATGATAAGTTCGGTAAAGACAATGACATAATAATCACGCTGGAGAAGGTATGATTGCGGTAATTATGCTATAATAGAGTCACTCCCATCCTTACTTGAGGTGAAAAGAGAGAAGAGGAGATACTTATTCTTGCAAACTATGCAGGATTAACAATGGAATAACTATGGCAAAACCAGTAGCAGGGTTTGATGAAAATCCACAGAACATAAATAAGAAGGGCGCACCCAAAAAAGATTGGACCGTAAAGGGTTTAATTATCAAAGCAATGGAAGCAGAAAAATCAACAGGTGTACCTTATAAAAAAGCAGTCTACGATAAATTAGTTAAAATGGCAGATAGTGGGGACATCCAAGCAATCAAAGAAGTCAATCAGAGACTAGATGGTATGCCGAAACAAACAATAGATGCCACTGTAACTACTCCTTCCCCAATCTATGACAGCAAGTCAAAAGTTTAGATTTCAAGATACTATAGCCACCCAAAAGATATTCAAATTAAAGAAGCGCATTAGAGCAGTCTGTGGTGGTACTTCTGCAAGTAAGACAATTTCAATTTTAGTATGGTGCATTGATTACGCTCAATCTAATAAGAACAAGAAGATTGATATAATGAGTGAATCCTATCCCCATTTAGAGGATGGAGCTATCAGAGACTTTAAATCAATTCTAATAGATAGGGGCTACTGGAAAGATGAGTGTTGGAACGAGACTAAGCACGTCTATAAGTTTGAAACCGGCTCAGTAATTAAGTTTGTTTCAATAGATAAGCTGGGTAAAGCACACGGACCACGTAGAGACGTATTGTTTATGAATGAGGCCAATAACATTGATTGGGGGTTTTATGAACAGTTGGAGGTTAGAACAAGAGAGGTTATCTGGTTAGATTGGAATCCAAGCACTGAATTTTGGTATTACGACAAGATCAAAGATGTAGTAGATCACGACTTCATTACCCTAACCTATTTAGACTGCATTAAGGTTTTACCTAAGACGATTATTGATTCAATAGAGAGCAAGAAGAATAATAAGAATTGGTGGTTAGTCTATGGGCTAGGACAACTAGGAGAGATTGAAGGGCGTATCTACACCAACTGGAAGATAATAGACGACATACCCCATGAAGCGAGGCTAGAGCGTAGAGGGCTAGACTTTGGGTACAGCATTGACCCCACAGTTATAGAAGATATTTACCGGTATGACGGTGGGATTATCTTAGATGAGCTGATCTATCAAAAGGGATTGTCTAATAAATCTATTGCCGACATTTTACTACTTAAAAACAAAGCCATTTTAACCATAGCAGACTCAGCAGAACCCAAGAGCATTGATGAGATTTCAAGCTATGGCGTACCTATTATGGGAGCTGTTAAAGGCCAGGGAAGTGTTAACCGGGGTATTGCTTATGTGCAGGACCAACAGATCAGTATTACCAAGAGAAGTCTGAGAACTATTAAGGCTTACAGGAACTATATGTGGTTGGTAGATAAAAACGGAAAGACAATCAACAAGCCAGATGATAAGGTTCACGAATGGTCTAATGCAATGGATGCTGTTAGGTATGGGGTAGAGTCTTTTGAACCGATAGAAGATGAGAGCGAGATACCAGATGATACAAAGTATTTTAAAACATGATCACACGTTGGTACACCGACTTAGCGTATAATAACAACAACTCACCGGCTTATGTGGACATGGTTAAGGACATGGAGTTAATTAAATCAGGAGTGTTTACTTGTATATTTAAAATAGATCAGGGTAATATATGCGACTATCTAGTAATAGAGAACACCACTTATGTTGAGTTTAAACCACCAAAAACTAATCAGGTATATTGACACCAATTTAAAAAAGCAGAGGTTTGGATCAGCTACTCTCACAGTAGTGGTTAAAAATGGTATTCCGCAGATAGAAACAGCCAGATTAGTTAAAATGAAGCGCAAAAAGTATAAAAAGATAAAGAATTGACAGTTTAGTTTAATTAAGTTATTATTGTATTAATTGCGGTATTAAGTCTTACTTACTTACAGTCCGGATCACGAAAGTGATTGCGGGCTTTTTTTTATGAACGAAACAGCACAGCTCCTTTTAAACCGCTATGACGCAGCCGACAACAACCTAGAAACAAAGAGAGGTCGGTGGGACGACTACGAAAAACTTTTTAACAATGAACTTCAAGACAGTATCTCAGCTTTAACCAAAAGTGAGATTTTTGATCCTGTGCTTTCTACCATGCAGATTGAGCGTTCTAATCGGGTCATGGCTCAGCTGATGACTGGTAAGTTCAAGAACATGAGCAAGGATGATGAAGCCAGCACCAAGCTAATGAATATGACGGTTGAGAGGTATGTCCTCCCTAACGCTAATTCACAGTTTGACTTTTTAACCAAGTGCAGAATGGTTGATTTATACTCTAATATCTATGGAACATTCCCTGTCTTTATTGATTGGACTGCTAAAGAGAAGGGCTATGTTGGACCGGATATGTGGCTTTTAAATAAGAGAGATGTTTTTAAACAGGTGGGAGCGGTTAGTTTAGAAGATTCAGATTATGTGATTGTTAGAACCTGGAAGTCAATAGAGTGGTTTGAATCAGTTGAGAAGCTAGACGGCTATAAGGATGTTAAGAAGGTGATTAGATTGTTTTCAGATAAAGCCGGAGAGAAAGAGGACAGACAGTTTAAAGATAAAACCTCACGTGAGCATCAAGAATACACAGATGCTATGGCAGCTAAAAAGTCTGGATTCTTCAAGGTACTGTCAATGTATGAACGCGACAGGTGGGTAGACTATGTGCCAGGGGCAGACACCATCATCAGAGACATGGACAATCCTAATGATGACGATCAGCTTCCGGTAATTGAGAAATACTCTTTACCACTATTAGATGATGCAGATGGGATGGGTGATAGTGAGCGTGGTAAGAGTATGCAGATGGCTCTTAATTCTAACTGGAATCTATATGCCGGTGGAATCAAGATGTCAATGTTCCCACCAGTTAAGCTAGCTAAGAATAAAATTGCAGCCATGAACTCAATTAAGTGGGGTCCAGCCGAAAAGTGGTTAGGCAAGATGGACACTAATTTTGCTGAGGTATTGAATCTAACACCACAAGGCACGAATACCTTTAATAATACTAGGCAATCTATCTACGGATCACTCCAACAGCAATTTGGTACTTCATTCACTAATGTAAGTGCAACAGATAGTCAGCTACAAGGTAAAACACCACAGGCTTTAAAGATGCAAGCCCAAAGAGAGGGAGCTAGAGACTCGGCTGATAGATTTTATATGGAGTCTTTCCTAACTAAAGTATTAGGGCGGTTTGCTAACTTAATCACTAAGAAGCAACCAAAGGCTTTACAGATTAGATTATTCAAAGATGAGATTGATGAGTTGTTTGAGGAATATCCAGACTTTAAGGAGATGTACAACAAGAAAACCGGCAAGATTAAAATTGGCAAGACTCAGTTTAAGAACGCCTTGTTTGATTACGAGATTATTACCGGCTCTACCTATTTAGTGGATAAAAAAGAACAACAGGATAACTTAACCTCAACCCTGGCTTTATTGACTCAGAATCTAGGACCAAATGAAATGGGTGAAATATCCTCGCCAATTATTGACAGACTAAAACAAGAAGGTCGGGACACAAGCGTTTCAGAATTAGTAACCAGGATTCTATCTAACTCAGGAACTCCGGGCTGGAACAAGATACTACCAGACCTTACTAAAGGGGATTCGGCAAAGTTTAAGAATGACCAAATGTTAGATCAACAGGCTCAACAGTTTCAGCAAGTTATTCAGCAAATGATGCAACCATCAATGAACCAAGTCCCAACTGATCAGGGTATGCCACAGGGAGGTATGCCACCGCAAGGACCACCACAACCGCAACAGGGCTTACCGCAACCACAGCAAGTACCAGGAGGATTACCTAATGCCTAACGCCATTCATCCAAACTATTTTAAGGATTTTAGGAAAGAGACTAAGGTTGAAAAAGAGGCTCCGCTTGAATTAAGAGAGGAGAAGGCTCTAGCTGATATGGGTGAGATGGGAGGTTGGAAGGTGTTAAAAGAATGGATTACTGATTTAAAGGTAATGCTAGATAAAATTTTAGAAACATCTATAGAGGGTGGAGCTAGTTTTGAAGAAATCGGTCAAAAGACCATGGTAGTTGCATTAGCAAAATCATATTTAGATCAGGTAATAGATAAAGTTGAGGATTCTAAGGAGGCCGTAGCTAATGAAGTCAGATCGGAAGCTCCCCACTCAAAATGAAGAATCAGAGATTAAGCCAGAGTCTCAGCTCCTTAATAGAACAATAAGTTTCCCGGCAGGGAAGCACATTTGGAGACAACAAGGTCCGTATGTTGTTTGCCAGAATTGCCCCTTACATCATGCAGTTTTTATAGGCATGGATAAGGTAATGATCGGAGAAGAAGAAGATGGTAAACCAGTATTGCGAGCTAAGGCAAGCATTTAGAATAATTACTTAAATGTTTGCGTACTCTCACATTGCGAAAAAGGTGTGTAATTAAAGGAGGTCCAAATGGACGAACCACAAAAGGCGTTAAACCCCTCGGCTGAGACTGAAACAGCCGGAACCGAATCGCCAACGGAGACACAAACAGCTGAGGAAGTATCACCTCAGAAACCAGTTACTCAAAAGAAAGGAGCAAAGTCTCGGATCAAAAAATTGAGTGGGGAAGTACACTCACTAAAGGACAAAATTGCGGAACTTACGAACCCAATCGGTTCAACTGCACAACAAGTGCCGTATACACAACCGCAAGAAAGTAAACCATTAGTAGGTCCTGGTGAAGAAATAGATGGAGACGAACTTGAAAAGCGGATGCAGAGTCGCGAACAGCGAATGATGCAACAAGCTAATCAATTAGTAGACTTCAAAACTCGCCAAGCCAGTGTTATTAGCCGCATCAACCAGGAAACTGTTGAAGTGGTTGGTAAATTCAAAGAACTTGATCCAGAGAGTGATTCATTTGACGAGGAATTGAGCGATGCAATCTACGAATCAGTAGAGGCCAAAGTAAAATCTGACCCCACTGCTTCGGTAAAGCAGTTTGTTACTAAACAGATGAAGCTTTACAAAAGAGAAGCAACGCGTGAGAAGGCAGGAGAGAGTGCAGAAATATCCAAGCAATCGGCTCAATCCGCTATTAAACCTTCTCAAAATAAACCTTCTGATGCTAAGTTTGAAGATTTATCTATAGAAGAAATGCAAAGTAAACTTGGTTACGCGCAATAGGTCATTTGAAAGGAGGTAAAATATGGCACAAATTAATATTACTACAGTCTTAACTCAAGAGATGATGACTTTCTATGAGAAGGTCTTTCTTGAGAGAGCTAAGGTTCAAATTGTTAACGACAAAGGTGCGGTGATGAGGAATCATCCTAAAAATAGTGGTAAATCTATCAACTTCACTAGATTGTCACCATTAACAATTTCAACCGAACCATTAGTTGAGGGATCTAATCCTTCTGCTAGTGCGATTACGGCTTCTACTGTGAACGTCGTCCTATCTGATTATGGCGCAACGACTATTAACTCCAAACTGATTTCGCTTACGAGCATTGATCAGGGCATGGAGGAAATGGTTGGAGCCTTTGGTCAAAATATGGGCGAAACACTCAACGCTGTTGCAGGGAACACACTCGCGTGTGCAACCGCTTTCTTCAACAATGGACATAACGTGTCCACCGTTGTTGCAGCTGATGTCTTAAACGCATCGGCCTGTCGTTGGATGGTTCAAAGTCTAGAAACCAATCGGGCTCTAACCTATGCAGACGGCTTTTACATCGGTAAAACCACGCCTCAAAATAAGGTTAATTTGCTAGGAGATACGACATGGGTCGCAGCTCATACGTACTCCGACACAAAGCAACTCTATCAGGGCGAAATGGGCGAACTATACCAAATTCGTTTCTTGCTCAATGGGCAAGTTGTTTCTGGTGTAGGTAGCGCGTCTGATGCGGCTTGTACAGTTGTTCAGTATTACACTTATGTTCACGGCAGAGATGCTTTCGGCACAATCAAACTTGAAGGAGATATGCCTAAACTCTATATTGTGAACTCAGCGGATAGTGGCAACGTAGCTGGTCGGTTAACCTACATTTCGTGGGCAGGAACTTACGCAAGTACGTTACTAAACTCGGATTGGGCGTTAACAGGTAAATTCACAATGGGTTAAACCTTGTGTTATACTCTCCTCTACGCTTTCGGGCGTAGGGGGGAGAGGCTAAAACATGATTTATACATTTTCAATTTCAATACCCTCTGTACAACACTTAAAGCAAGTAGCCCTTAAACTCCTAGAGAGAAAATATTTACAACTGGATTCTTTTATTTTTAAAAAGACTGGCTTATGGTTTTGGAGATTTGTCTATCGTCTAACTGGATCTCGGTGTGGTTCTTTAGCTAGTAGTCACTATCCTGTTTTCGGTAATGATAAACAGATTTGGACATACCACGAAAAGGACAAGAAGATAATTTATACGTGTCGGGTGTGTGGGTACGTAGATGAGGTTAATAGATCCGGGACTTCATTTAAGAATTACTCTAGGATTGGTCGCGAAGCAGATATGTCAAATTTAAGAAGAATGAGAAAAACTGCTACAAATTCAGCAGAAAGAGTGGCGGTTGATCACTCTATCCATAAGATAAAGCATGAAGAAAAAGGTGTTAAGAGCATGAGAGAGGATTTAATCAAGGCAACTAGAGCTAATGATCATCGGAAGATTAAAGAAATTCACGAATATGTAGATACTCATAAGAAATACCAAAATGAATGAACCAGTAGCAGTACCAAAGTCTCAAGTAGCACCTAAGTCAGCTATTGAAACTCCTAAACAAGATGGAATTACCCAAACCCCCACCGAGGTTGAACCTCCTTATAGTGAATATGAAAAGAAGGCTGGCAAACCTTACGCAGTAGACTATTTTGAGTTAGGCAGATATTGGGATCACGGAGAGCTTTACAATAAAGAAATCGGTTCAATAGAAACCTATATGTCTCACTTAGTAGAAACCGGAGAGATTAACAACACGCTAAAAGCAGTTAAAGATAAAATGAAGAAGATTGAGAAAATGATCAACATAAGCCCAGAGGATCGTAAGGCTTCGCGAGTGGGTAGAGTAGCCGCTTATATGGAGTTTTTGATTAAAGCAGATGGCATTAAGCGTGATTCGGCAAAATACGGCATGAGCTAGTTCTATATAGAATTATACCCCAAATAAATAGTATATAATGTATTCATGGTATCTCCCAAGATTGCGATAACTGGTTCATCAGGATTTTTAGGCAAACACCTTTTAGATAGATTATCAAAGGAAGTCAAACCAGATATTTATTTATACAATCATGGTGGGCGAATTGAATCTATTACTGAGTTTCAACCAGACTTTATTTATCACCTGGCAGGAGAAATCTACGAAAATGACGAGATGGTTGAGTCTAATATTCTTTTGACTCACCGCTTACTTGAAGAAAG
>Ga0222697_1001200_pt1 | contig 10070 bp, 10 predicted proteins | sample AntAcemetage1402_FD_179835 | JGI IMG/M metagenome (GOLD analysis project Ga0222697, IMG submission 179835) | Saline water microbial communities from Ace Lake, Antarctica - #1402 | ecosystem: Environmental > Aquatic > Non-marine Saline and Alkaline > Saline | place: Antarctica: Ace Lake... | reverse complement strand
TAATGAAGTAATATTCATAGTTTTCTTTCATTTTATCTGAAACCACATAAAAAAGAGATAAATCTCATTGATGAGTTTTATCTCTTTTAATAACACCTAGTTTTTCAGTGCCTTCTAAATTTCGCTACTCTTTTCTAATATATTAATTTAAAACACTACTTGTGTGAAATTACAGAATGAACGTAAGAATGAATACTAAAGCAAGAGCGTACATTACTTTATTAACTTCTTTCCATTTACCTTCAGCAACTTTCACGATAGGGAAGAAAATGAATCCAACTGCGATCCCTGTAGCGATTGAGAATGTTAAAATCATAAATAAGATTGTCAAGAATGCTGGAATTACTATAGCTTTATCTGTCCAATCGATTTCTTTAAGTTGTCCAACCATTAATGCTCCTACAAGTACTAATGCCATTGCAGTTACAGGGCTAAAGAACATGTCTAATGCTGGATCATATACACCATTAATAATACTTAATACTGGATATGCAAATATAGAAATTATGAATAATAACGCAACAACAACACTGCTTAATCCAGTTCTTGCACCTTGTTCGATTCCTGTTGTAGATTCAACATATGAAGTTACATTAGAAGTACCTAAGATAGCTCCAGTCATTGTACCAATTGAGTCAGCTATTAAAGCAGCTCCAGATCCAACTATTTCGCCTTCTTCATCAATTAATCCTGCTTGATTTCCGACTGCCATTAAAGTACCCGCAGTATCGAAGAAATCAACGAATAATAATGTGAAGATAATAGTAAAGACTTCTGGATGTTGGAATAATTCACCAAATCCTGTAAATGCTTGTCCTACTGTATTACCAACGTCAGTAAACATTCCTGATAAAGCAAATGTTCCATCGTTTGCAAATGCAGGCATCAAATCAACACCAAATAGTCCTAATAATACACCAACTATAGCTGTTGCTACAATTGAAATTATTAAAGCGAATCTATTTCCCATTGCATGTAATATAAATACTAATATGATACCAAAGACAGCTAAAAGTACTGCAGGGTGTCCGAAGTCACCTAATCCAACAAAAGTAGCTGGGTTAGCAACGATGATTCCTGCGTTTTTCAATCCGATAAACGCGATGAAGAACCCGATTCCCGCACCAACAGCAAATTTAAGTCCCTGTGGTATTGAGCTAATGATAATTTTTCTTAATCCGGAAATAGATATTATAAAGAATAATATCCCTGAAACTAGTACGGCAGTAAGTGCAGCTTGCCACGATAACCCGTACCCAAATAGTACTAAAGTAAACGTGAAAAATGCATTTAATCCCATTCCTGGAGCTAAGGCAACTGGCAAATTAGCTAAAAATCCCATTACCAATGTTGCGATTGCAGCAGCAATAGCAGTTGCAAAGAATACTCCTCCAAGAGGGACTCCTGCGCTAGCTAGCATAAACGAGTTAACTGGCAAAATATACGCCATTGCTAAGAAAGTTGTAACCCCAGCAATAATTTCAGTATTGAAAGTTGTACCACGTTCTTCTAGCTTAAAGTAAGTTTTAATCCATTCCATTAAAAAAATCCTCCATTTTCATATTTTTGTTCTTAGTTAGTAAAAATAGCTTCAAAAAAAGGAGAATAATCTCTAAAAATCACAATACTATAGTCCCGCTGTTTACGGCTACGGGGTAGAGACAGTCGAACCTTATTTTCGAAAATATATAATACTAACTAGTTACAATTTTATCAAAACATATGAATGAAATCAACATAAACTCTAAATTACGTTTATAAAGAATACAATTAAGAAAGCCTTTTCATAATTATTTTTTCATTCAAATAATAAATTAACCCTAGCGATAGTGAAAATAACACAAGAATTATTGATGCGCTAACTAACCAAAAATTAATGGGTAGTAAAATAATCAAAACATCTGTACTGTAAAGTATCCAATCATCATTGGTAAATAAAAGCTGATGGAAAGCCGTGAATGCTTTATTAAAATCGATTATAAAGAAAGTTCCTAAAAACAAAGTAAAAGCCATAGGAGCCAGATACAGGTTTTTAAATGTTTTATAAAACTCTTCTTTGTTTTTCTTATATATTATATATGAAAGACCAACCCCTAAAATAAGGGATAAACCAGCAGCTATTCTTAAAGATGTATATAAATTTTTAACATCTACCATGTGATCAATTTCAGTTTGTCTCATCATTATAGTATCATCTAACTCATCAACACCAAAATCTAAATTATCATATCTATAATTAAGATATCCAGCGATTCTATCAATAGCATAATCATGATCGAAAACCACATCATCATGAGAAGCATACAACCCTTTAGAAACTAGTAAATAAGATTTAGTAGTAAGTATTGACGCAAAGAGAATCAACAAAAAGAATGGTATAAAAGCGCTAATTAATAATCTATATATTTTCATTGTTATTTCTCCTTTCAAATTATTAAAAACCAAACAAATGTTTGGTTTTTATATCCCAACTCTGTTAAATATTTCATCAACATTTCTTAAAAAATATTCTACTTTAAATAATTCATCAAGCTCAATATTAGTTATTTGTTTACTTATGATTGAATCTTGCAATAAAAGACCTTTAAAGTCTATACCATTGTTAAATGAAATCATAGCTAATGATTGAACTTTATCGTAGGCAATTTCACGGGATAATCCCTTATCTATAAGCTTTGTTAAAACTCTTTGTGAAAAGACAGCTCCGTTTGTTAAGTATATATTTTTTAACATTTTCTCTTCAAAAACTGTTAAATTTAATAAGACTTTTCCATATCTATTTAACATATAATCTAATAATATAATAGCATCAGGCATGATGATTCTTTCAGCTGATGAATGAGAAATATCTCTTTCATGCCATAATGGTATATTCTCATAAGAACTAACCATATACCCTCTTAAAACTCTAGCACACCCACTCATATTCTCTGATGCAATTGGATTTCTCTTGTGAGGCATTGCACTAGATCCTTTTTGGCCTTTGTTAAAATGTTCTTCAACTTCTCTAACTTCAGTTCTTTGAAGATGTCTTATTTCAATTGCTATTTTTTCAATAGAAGCTCCTATTAAAGCTATTTCAGACATATATGCTGCATGTCTATCTCTTTGAAGTACTTGTGTAGATATTTTTGCTGAGTTAATTTCTAAACTTTTACAAACAAAATCTTGTACTTCTGGAGGGGTATTAGCAAAATTACCAACAGCTCCACTTATTTTTCCAACTTCTATTTCTTTTCTTATTTTTTTAAATCGTTCAATATGACGATTAAACTCATCATACCAAAGTGCCCATTTAAGTCCAAAAGAAGTAACTTCTGCATGAACACCATGTGTTCTTCCTATACAAGGTGTATTTTTAAATTTTAAAGCTTGAATTTTCAGAACTTCTAGAAAATGATTTAAGTTCTCAAATAAAATATCATTAGCTTGTTTATAGATATATCCGTTTGCTGTATCAACAACATCTGTCGAAGTAAGTCCGTAGTGCACCCATTTTTTTTCTTCCCCTAAATATTCACTAATATTCCTTGTAAAAGCTACTACATCGTGTTTTGTTTCTTCTTCAATTTCTCTAATACGTTCTAGGCTAAATTTAGCGTTTTCCTGTATTTTTTTAAGATCTTGATCAGAAACAATTCCTAGCTTATTCCATGCTCCCAAACTAAACAATTCAACCTTTAACATAGCGTTGAATTTAGATTTATCTGTGAACAATTTATTCATTATTTCTCTTCGATAACGCTCAATCATTTTTCCATACTTTTTCTAAAACACTCAATTGTGTTTTGTAGTAGTGAAGTTATTGTCATAGGACCAACTCCACCTGGAACTGGAGTAATGAAAGAAGCAATATCTTTAAGATCATCAAAATCACAATCTCCAACAAGTTTTCCATCTATTCTGTTTACACCAACATCAACAATAACTGCGCCTTTTTTAACCATGTCTTTTGTAACAGTATGTGCTCTACCAACTGCAGCAACTATTATGTCTGCTTGCAGGCACTTTTCCTTAAGATTTTGTGTTCTTGAATGTGCAATTGTAATTGTAGCATGTTCAGCCATAAGTAGCATAGCAACAGGTTTTCCCACTAAGTTACTTCTACCAATTATAAGAGCATCTTTACCTTTTAATGCTATGTTCTTACTTTTTAACATTGTCATAATACCCATTGGTGTTGCTGGTAAAATACAAGGTCTCCCGAGATGCATATATGCTACATTTAATGGATGGAATCCATCCACATCTTTTTCAATTGATATCGCATCAATTACTTTATCTTCATTAATGTGTTTTGGAATTGGTAATTGAACTAAAATCCCATGAACTCCTTTGTCTGAATTTAAATCACTAATTATTTCTAGCAATTCAGCTTCAGAAATATCAGATTCTTTTCTAATTATAGTACTGTCCATGCCTGCTCTTCTACAAGCTCTACCTTTTGCTTTTACATAAGATTCACTTGCTGGGTCACTTCCTACAAGTACAACAGCAAGATGGGGAACGGCCCCATAAGTAGCTTTTAAAGATTCAACTTCTATTCTTACTTCTTCTCTAACTTCTTTCGATAATTCTTTTCCACTAATAATTTCTCCCATTATTTTTCTCCTTTAATTATGTATGAGTCTACTATTTCACCATAGTAAATAACATGATAGTCATTCGATGGATAGTAGCGATCTTTTACTGATTCTAGAATGTTACCTGGTTCCATAGCTTGTTTGTATATAACTTTACATTCATAATGCATCTCACAATCGGATAAAATTGGAGGTTTTACAACTCTTGATTCAAGAAGGTTTAAATTGCACTCTTCAATCTTATCATAATCTCTTCCCGATTTCGAACCACAAAATCCAAGAGCCTTATTTAATTTCTTATTTAAAGGAACATTTATTGTGAATTCATCACTGTGCTCAAGCATTTGATATGTGTCTCTTGAGTACCTCACATAAGCAATAAATACTGGTTTGCCCCAAACGAAATTTATTCCACCCCAAGCAATTGTCATAGTATTCACTTTATTATTTTTCTTTGTAGTTATAAATACACCTTTTTGTAGTTGTTTAAGCATTTTATCTGAATTCTCATCAAATTTCATTTCGATATATTCCACAGTACCAGTCGAGTAGACTATTCTCGACATACTCCTCTCTTTTCTCAAGTAAGGGTAAGTCTTATAAGCCCCTCACAGAACCCATCGTGCCCTATTAAGGCAATAGGCTCTTCATAATTTCTTAATTACCAAACACTTGTATATAATTTAGGTTTAAGAATTGGTTTTCTTTTAAGTTTCTTAAAATATCTCTCCCAATTCAAGTATCTTCTTTGGCTTCTTCTAGATAACATCTTGTAAAGTGCGTACACCACATAGCGGTAAAATTTTACTATTCCTTGAAAATTACCGGAGACCCCGTAATACCTATAGTGTCCCTCTAATTTACGATTCAATTTATCTATAACCTCATCAACTTTTAGTTGATGATTTAGTTTAAGCCATTCTTTCACTGCTTTTCGTTTCAGTTTCAATTTCTTTTCACTTGTTCTTAATACTACCCTATACTTGTTTGTTCTTGTCTCTCCATTAATAAATGTAAAGCCAAGAAAATCAAATGCTTCAACGTTTGTATTATTCTTTCGTGCGAACCGTCCAAAAGGAATTATTTTCGTTTTATCTTCTTCTATTTCAAGTCCAAATTTCTTCAATCTCTCAATTAACTCTATATAAAACTGTTTGGCTTCATTTTTGTATTGAAACATACAAATGAAGTCATCCGCATATCTTACAATATATGCTTCTCCCTTATATTGTTTCTTTACTCTTTTCTCAAACCATAAATCTAATACGTAATGTAAGTATATGTTTGCGAGCACTGGTGATATTAATCCACCTTGCGGTGTTCCTTTATCACTCTCGTGAAAGGTCATATTTTCCATCGTTCCGGCATATAGAAATCTCTTGATATATCTTATAAATCTTTTATCTCCTATGTCGTGTTCTAAAAATTTTATTAGCCATTCATGGTTTATATTATCGAAAAATCCTTTTATATCTGCGTCCACAATGTAGTTTACTTTCTTTCTCATTATAGTTTGATTTATTACCTTTACTGCTTGATGGCAATTTCTCTTTTCTCTAAAACCATATGAAAAGTCCATAAATCTATCTTCATATACATTATTTAATACTTTGCACATTACGCCTTGTACCAGTTTGTCTTCGTATGAAGGAATTCCTAACGGTCTGAATTTTCCATTTCCTTTGGGGATATGAACTCTTCTTACCGCTTTTGGTTTATAACTAAAATTCCTCATTGAATTCATTAATTTCTTAATGTTCTTCTCAAGGTTTTCTTGGTATTCACCTTTGGTTATCCCATCTATTCCGACTGCTTTTCCATTTGGTTGGTTTCTATGTTCATTCATTAATGTTGCTTCATTCACATAGTTTATTAGTCCTTGCACTTTGTTGAATTTATTTGATTGCTCTCTTATTTTACTAAATTCATTTTCCACTATCTCACCGCCTCTATGTGCTGAGTCTTGCTTCCTTTAGTAAATCGAAACTATGCTAACCCCTTCGCTCCACGGTCGTTACTCGCTTCTTCACTACTATGAGTTAGTCCGACTTCTCATACACCATTTGTCCTATTTTAGGCTTTATATCACCCTTGTTAGTCCATTACCACTTTCTGGAGTGTATGAGACCTCCCAGGTATCACACATATAACTCTCTCAAACTCGCCATGCTCACTGACCCCGACGGAATTCTTCTACTCTTGCCTATATCGAGTAATTAGATTTTGTTTGCTACCAAGAGGAAAGCATCAACTTCCGTTTTTTTATAAATAACGAGGCTCAATCACTTCACGCTTTCGCATTACGGCTCGAATGGTTGTTTGTCTACGCTTAAATCTTACCTCACGGTTTCGACTCCAAGACTAACTACTAGCGATTGGCTAAATCTTACTAGGTTGGGTTTCCTCCAACTATATATGTGCAACCGAACTGGCGCACCCTCAAACCTATTTTATCATATATATTTTATTAACTGTGTAATATTCTAAAAAAAAGAATAAGTCTTTTTAAAAAGAACTTATTCTTTTGCATAATTAATTGATACTATTTCTATTCAATTTCTTCAGTTTCTTTCTTTTCTGGGATTAATTTATAAATTACATAAGCATTATAGAATAAATAGATAGTAATAAGCAAATAACTAAAATTAAATGCGATAATTTTTGTATCCGCTAAAACAAAGAAATTACTATTGAAAATACTATGACTAATTTCTCCATTAACATTAAGTGGAATCTGAACATTAAATGCGATATGAGATATAACAATCAACAAAGTGATTATAGTATTATAGAACACTGCTTCAGCTAGTAGTCCTTCTACTTTTTCTCCAGTTAAACTATAAATCAAAATACCTAGATTTACTAAGAAGATACTAATAAAAGCTATTAGCGCCAAATTAAGCACTTGATCTGTGACCCCATAAGCAATATTGAATTCTAGTGAAAACAATGACTTTGAAATATCTCCATACATTGATTTAGGAAATTTTTGTAAGTATTGAAATAAACTCAAAAACGCTCCCATAGCTAAGAATAGACTTACTTTATAATAAGTACTTAAGATAACATTCTTTTTCATTGTGTCCCTCCAACTTTGTATTTTGAATACCAATCCATCACTACATTTTTCTCAAATGGACCTTCTTCATTTTCAACCATGTTAATTAAATCAAGTAATTCCTTTTCTAAAATAATTTTTAAATCCTCACTGTACCCCATTTGATCTTGATGTTTCTTATATTCATTTCGATCTAATGTTGTATACGATAAATCACATAATACTTTTACATCTAGATCATAATCGATGTATTTTAAAGCTTCCTCATCAATAAGATATGGAGAAGCAATATTACAATAATATGCTATTCCATCTCTTTTTATAATGCCAATTATGTTATACCATCTACTTTTATAAAACCAAGTCACAGATGGCTCTCTTGTATGCCAAAATCGACCATTTGACTCAATAACCTTTGTTCTTTTATTAGCTACAATAGTAACTTCATCATCAGAATAAAGGACTGTTGCTTTTTCCCATATTCTATGCAAAGTCTCGTCATGTTTATAACTTTGAATTTGAATATCTTGATTAATCTTAGGAATCATTTCCTCACTCCTCTCATCTTCTATTATATCAATATCTAGCCCTTATTGAAAGCCTTATTTCAATAACCAATCTTTTCCTTTTAAGCTTTCTGGTTCATGGTCAAATAATCCTTTATATCCTTGTTGTCGGAGTGCTTCATAAGCTAAAATAGCTACTGTGTTACTTAGATTTAAACTTCTAACTTTTTCAGTCATTGGGAGTCTTAAACATTTGTCTAGTTGATCTTTTAGTATCGCTTTTGGAATTCCGCTACTCTCACTACCAAAAATTAGATATATATCTTTATTATCTACATTAAAATTCATTTTATCAGGACTTTCTTGGCCATATCTTGTTATAAAGTAGAAGTCACCTTCATTTTCGCTTAGAAAGTGCTCATAATCTCTGTACACTGCATATTCAACATGTTCTAGGTAATTAGCCGCACTTCTTCTAACGTTCTTTGTATCCAACGAAAACCCTAGAGGTTCTATTAGATGAAGTTTCATATTGGTCGCAGCACAAGTTCTCATAATATTCCCTGTGTTTTGTGGAATTTCTGGATGATACAATACGATATGGTTCACAATAATCACTCACCTTCTAACATTTTTAATACTTTTTTAGCTGTTTCATTATACCATGGGACATCTTTATATTTATCAATACTTTTTTTGATGTCTTCTGTAGCGCCTTTTATTCCTTGGTTTCCAATTGCGCAAATTGCATTTCTCTTTAAAACTAGAGCTCCAGTCCAACTTGATGCATTATTACCATAAATATCTTTAAACTCCCTATTTGTTATATTTAGCAGCTTCACTAAATCTATATTTTCAATTCCACTTGGTTCATATTCGTTATGTAAATGGAAGTCAATTCCTTTATTTTTTGGACATACTTTTTGACAAATATCACAACCATAAATTACTGTATCAAAATAGGTTATTTCTTTATCACTCAAAAACACCTTTTCTTGAGATATATCAGAAATGCATTGTTCTCTATTAAATCCATTATCAAGTGCAGAACTCGGACATGCGTCAATACAGATTCTGCAACCATCACAATTATCTTGCACTAAGATTTCATCTTTTTCTATTTCTATATCAACTAAAATAGTAGCTAAATTAAGATAAGTACCATATTTTTTGTTGATTAGTAATTGATTCTTACCCAAATATCCAAGACCAGCAAGCATAGCTGCTTGTTTTTCAAGTATATCAGAGACATCTACGCTGAAGTGACTTTTAATACTCAGTAAGTCTAATTCCTTCTTGATAGAACTGAACACATTTCTAAGTACTACATGGTAATCAGTATTATATGAATATCTTGATAACATCCCATACCCTTTTCCTTTGTACTCTACTTCTTCACTTGGGTAGCTTAATCCCAAAACTATTATTGTTTTATACGTATTAAAATTAGGTATACGATCAAAAGAATCCTTTGTACCATAAAAGGATCTTTTCTCTAAATATTCAGATATACTTACATATCCAAACAGATCTACATGTTTACGTAATATACTCGATACTTTTTCTTTCATAAAATATCACCTATATCTAATATAATCAATATCTTGTTCAAAGTCAAAAACAACATGGTTCTTTTATTGTTACTAAATAGTGTATTTGTTCTAATTGAAATACATATATCCTTTTAATTGTGCTTATTTGCTACAATATAATGGGTGATGAATATGAAAACATTAGGCGAAAGACTAAAAGAGATTAGAGACTTAAGAGGATTTCCACAAAAACAAGTAGCGGCAATTCTTGGGCTTCAACGACCAAACTATTCAAAGATTGAAAATAATCATCAAAACATGAGTCATAAACAACTCAAAATGTTTTGTGAATTTTGTGATGTGAGTGCAGACTATCTTCTTGGAATTTCAG
>Ga0222697_1001199_pt1 | contig 10071 bp, 7 predicted proteins | sample AntAcemetage1402_FD_179835 | JGI IMG/M metagenome (GOLD analysis project Ga0222697, IMG submission 179835) | Saline water microbial communities from Ace Lake, Antarctica - #1402 | ecosystem: Environmental > Aquatic > Non-marine Saline and Alkaline > Saline | place: Antarctica: Ace Lake... | reverse complement strand
ATAATACGTACTATCTTTTCAGAAACATTAGGTACAGAATAATCATTTACCGGGCGAAGGATTCTTTTTTCACCTCGCCACTGGTTTTCAAGCACTTCAAGTGCTTGCATAATTCTATCTGTATTCAAGCCTACCATCATAACCGAGGCTTCTTCCATGGCTTCGGGGCGTTCGTGTGCATCGCGGATATTTAACGCTGGGAAGTTCATTATGGATGATTCTTCAGAAATGGTTCCGCTATCAGACAAAACAGCTTTAGCATTCTTTTGCAGGTGATTGTAATCGTGGAATCCCAGCGGTTTCATCAATTGGATTAGCGGATTGAACTGAATTCCTTTTTCGTTGATTTTATTCCTGGTGCGAGGGTGGGTAGAAACAATAATTGGGAGTTGGTATTTTTCGGCAATTAAATTGAGCGTTGATACCAATTTATCGAAATTACCGGAGTTGATGTTTTCTTCCCTGTGTGCTGATACAACAAAATACTTCTCCTTTTCCAAACCCAATTTGCTAATAACATCCGATTTATCAATCTGCAACATGTTTGCATTTAGCACTTCAAACATGGGGCTGCCGGTTTTAATTACTCTATCTGCCGGTAACCCTTCGCGCAATAAATATTCCCGGGCAATTGAGCTATACGTTAAATTAACATCCGAAACATGGTTCACAATCTTACGGTTGGTTTCTTCTGGTACGCGTTGGTCGAAACAACGGTTTCCGGCTTCCATGTGAAAGATAGGAATTTTACGTTTTTTTGCAGCGATGGCACACAGGCAAGAGTTTGTATCGCCTAAAACCAGAAATGCATCGGGTTGCTCTGTTTCTAAAACAGGGTCTATATTAATGAGTATTTTACCTGCTGTGGTCGTGGCATTTCTTCCGGCGGCATTTAAAAAATGGTCGGGCTTGCGTAAGCCGAGGTCTTTAAAGAATACTTCGTTTAATTCGTAATCGTAGTTTTGTCCGGTATGTGCCAAAATGTGTTCGATGCTTTCTGTAGCATCCAGTTTTTTTAATACCTCCGATAAATGTATAATTTCGGGGCGTGTGCCGACAACGGTGAGTACTTTTAGTTTTTTCATATTATTTGTAATAGAACGCAGATGACACAGATCCAGTCGATTATAACTAATTAAATCGGTGTATATCTGTTTAATCAGTGTTATCTGTGTTCTATGGTAATTTTAATTTTAAATATTTGGAACGCTGATATTGCTGATTTATTGGATTTACGCAAATAGATTGTTAAAATCTGCGTTAATCTGTCAAATCTGCGTCATCTGTATTCTATGTCATCTTTAATCATATCTAATTTTAACAACAACTCCTTTGTCTCCTCCACTTTCATCTATTTGCAGGTGCATTAGATTGTAAAAAAGGATTATTTTCAAGTAATATTAATATTTTCAAGTAATATTAATATTTTCATTAAACTATGTTAATTAAAATTTTTGAATTAGGCACATAGCAAATAACTTAAAAGATAGTAAACACAGGATATTTAGATTCAAAAAAGGATGATTTGTTCATTATGAGATAGTTTTTTAGTCTTTGTAATTTATTAAATGATTGATTTATATATGTTTATAAATTTATATTCTATTACTTAAGTGCCTAATTCAATTAAAATTTATAATATTCTTTCATCCAGTCAATGGTTTGTTTAACTCCCTCTTTTAAAGGAACAGTCATTTTATGATTTAAGTCATTTATCGCTTTTGAAATATCTACTTTCTTACTCTTTGTGGTAAGGATTTCTGAATCCTCATAATTTATTAAAGATTTATCAGCCCCTGTGTAATCCCAAATATATTTTGCCAAGGTTTCAATATCATGATATTCCAATCCCCCTATATTGTAAATCTCACCAGGTTTGAAATTATCAATAATATTTGATAACGTTCTGCAGGTATCTTCAAGGTATGTAGATGTTCTGTAATGTCCTTTGTAAACAGTAATAGGTAAACCAACTAACGCATGATAAGAAAATTTACAATTAACACTCCGGTATGGATGATAAACCTCTCCTGGTCCATACGTGTTAAAAAGTCTTACTATAACTGTTTCAGTTTTATGTTGAATAGCAGAATTTCTGACTTGGGTCTCATTTACCCATTTTGATAATGCGTAATCATTCATTTGCCGTATCACATTTTTATCCATAACTTCTTCTTTCATAACACCTTCATAATCACCATATACTTCAGAAGAAGAAAAGTGTATCATTTTAAAACCGTACTTTTCTTGTAATTTAATTATGTTTTTTGTCCCGATTGCATTTGTTCTCCAAACTTGTTCATAATAATCTTCACCATTCCATCTACCAAATTCAGCAGCACAATTGTACACATAATCAAATGGCCCGGCTTTTTCAAATATCCTTGAAATTTGTCTAAAATCAGCAATGTCACATCTGGCGTAAAAAAAGTCTGAACTTCCCATTGGATGTTCAAAACCATTTTCTCCAAACGCATGCATTAAATCAACTCCGAAAACTTTATGATTTTTTTCTGTTAAAATTTTTGTCAGCCATGTACCAACAATTCCTTTTGAACCTGTAATTAAAATATTTGCCATAATTTTTATTTTTTATTTTTTTATTTTTTAATAAATTTTAAATAATACAATATTATAGATAGGTATTATGTGAAGTGTATTCATCCGCCAGGGATATTTTGCCCTCGCCTTTGGAGAAGTATTTGTCGTAGTTAAGGTTGCGGTTGTTGGCAAGGATGCGATAGTAATCACCCAAATCCTCTGCCTTCATCATATCCTCACGGTTGATTAATGATTCATAGAGTTTTTCCCCATGACGCGTACCAATATATTTTATCTCACTATCGGAATTATATAAATCTTTCAAAGCCTTAGCCAGCGTATCAATCGTAGCTGCCGGGGCTTTCTGCACAAATATATCCCCCGGATTGGCATTTTTGAAAGCATACCACACTAGTTCCACCGCATTTTCCAGCGTCATCATAAAGCGAGTCATGTTGGGGTCGGTAACGGTGATGTACTTTCCGGCTTTTATCTGCTCAAGAAACAATGGAATTACCGATCCGCGCGAAGCCATTACATTGCCATAACGGGTGCCACAATAAACCGTTTTTGAATTGTCATCCATCGTTCGCGCTTTTGCCTGCATCACTTTTTCCATTATAGCCTTGGAAATCCCCATGGCATTAATGGGGTAAACTGCCTTGTCGGTACTTAATACAATCATACGTTTTACATCATGCTCGAAAGCCGAATCCAATACGTTTTGTGTTCCCAGTACGTTGGTGTTTACTGCCTGTATTGGAAAAAATTCACACGATGGTACTTGTTTTAACGCAGCGGCATGAAAAATAAAGTCGACACCACGCATTGCTCCGTCAACACTGCGTTTATCACGTACATCGCCAATGTAAAACTTTACTTTAGAGTTGTTTAGCCGATGCCGCATATCGTCCTGCTTTTTCTCGTCGCGACTGAAAATGCGGATTTCCTTTATTTCCGAATTCAGAAACCGGTTGAGCACTGCGTTGCCAAATGAGCCGGTGCCGCCGGTGATTAAGAGTGTTTTGTTTTTAAACATGGTATTTTTTCTTTTTTAATATAGTTTTACAGCGTTCCACGATGTTCGACACAGCGTTTCTCAGATTTTTTTCCATTGAGTAGTCCTTTAAAATTTCTTTTTACAAATTTTCAGTAAATGCCAGTGCTTCCTTCCATAACGGAGTAACTACTATTGTTTTATTATCTTTTTTAATTTCTTCAGTATTATTGTATGTATAAATGTACCCCGTATCAAGGTTTTGTTCGTCCATTGCTTTCGCCAGCGCCCTGATTTCCCTGTCGCGTGTATCCTTATTTTCAAGCGAATAACTTGCCTGAATCAACTTTTTTGGTTCTCCTTCCCCAATAAAAAAATCTACTTCAAGGTTGTTGCCTGTTTTGTAATAAGTTGGCAATACGAAAATTGAACTTTCACTGAAAATGTTGACTTTTTGAATACCTGTAATGACCCCAATATATTTAATACTTCCAGTACTGACTCCGCCTTGCCGCATTTTTGTGATAGTTTCCGGAAGGTATTGCAGGTTTATTTCTTTATCTAACATCACCCGCAACATAAAATCGTAATCTCCTGCTATTTTAAAAGAGATATCGAACAGACCATGTTTTTGATAAACTTCTTTTTTTAGAAAAAGTGTAGGATGGGGTGGCATCCATCCATTCTTAACGTTTTTTCTTTGAAAGGGCTTGCTTTGCCAGGTTCGGACAATTTTGTTTGTATTATCTGAATCTACAAATAAAAGGTTCCCATAAATACCATCAATACTTTTATCTGATAGAAATAATTTTGTAATATTTGCAATCGTTTTATTACTTGCTAACATATCATCGGAATGAAGAAAGCCAATTACATCACCTGTAGCCATTTGAATGCCTTTGTTCAGTGCATCGTATATTCCTTTGTCCGGCTCCGAAATCCAGTTGGAAACGGAAGGTGTGTTTTTTACTATTTCTATCGTATTGTCTGTTGACCCACCATCGATAACAATATGCTCGATGTTTTTATGGGTTTGTGTTGCAACAGATTGCAAACAATCGCTTATATTTTTTTCGCTGTTGTAGGTTGCGGTAATTATTGAAACTTTCATTAGGGTTGATTTAGTTAATATTGTTTAAAACGACTAACAACTTGCCCCTCGTTACAAATGAGGGCAAGTAGAGTCAGACACGATGTATTCCTTTTAATTTACTACGGCTTGCCAAATGTCCTCTATTTGTTTCCAAACAATAGGCATCGAATATAATTTATTTACCCGTTCTTGAGCATTTTGTCCACATTTGGTTGCGTAATCCCGGTCATTCAGCATTTTTAGGATTGCTTTTTTCAATTGTTCTTCATTTTTTGGTTCAACGCAAATCCCATGGTTTTCCCCATTCTTAATATCCAGCATTTCAGGAATGGCTCCTACTTTTGTGGTAACGATTGGGCATCCGCAAGCCATACTTTCCAAAATTACATTGGGAAATCCTTCGGCATAGGTAGGCAATACAAAAACATCAGCAGTGAGCATTTCGCGCAGGACAAGGTTGTAGGGCTGATTGCCGCATATTTCAAGCCAACTGTTATCACCTGAACCTAAGCGATTCAATATTTGGTCTTTCATGTTTTCATTTACGTAGCCCAACATCTTGAGGTGAATGTCCGGGATCGATTTACATACTTCTACCAATTCAAAAATGCCTTTTGTTGCCACCAGTTGGCCGGCGAAAACAATTTTTCGCTCCACTTTTATTGCATTTTTATGTTCGGCAACGTATTCATTTACCGAAGGTGCGAGCGGATTCGGCAGCAAGACAACGTTCATGAACCCTTCGTTTTGCAAGGCAATATAAGATTGCTTGTCAATCACTACAACCTTGTCTGCCAAACGAACTACCCGGCGCAATAGCTTATATTCCCAATTTTGTTGGATGCATAATTCGGGAATACGCCCAAAATGGAAATGCACAACCGTTTTGATGCCTTTGCGGATAGAGGCTTTTAGCAAAAGTAAATCCTTGAGCAAACCCAATGATGCACTGGAAACAATATGTGAAATATCCGGCTTCTTTGTTTTTATAGTTTTTTTGTATTTTCGATAGATACTATAATAATCAAGCGTGCCTAACCATATCCGTTTTATGGTTGAAACATATCCGATAAAATGTTTTCGTGGCATAGCAAATAGAGTCAAATCCACCAAATTGTCCGGAAAGCTGTTGTAATAAGCCATAACATGTTCAGTCCAGCGCGAAATGCCTCCCGATGCGCCGCCAGGAGGGGGGGCACAAAGCAGTACTTTAAGTTTTTTATTTGTCATTTGGAAAACAGGTTTAAATAATTGCTAACAATATTTTCTTTATTAAACAGGCTTGCCGCTTTTAACCTGTTTCTGTTTCCCTCAACAGTTAAATCAACGAGAGTGAATTGAAGTAAATATTTCAGGCTTTTAGCAATTGAATCAATACTCAATGGATTTGACAATAAATTGTTATTGGATATTAACAAGGGAACATCTGAAACCCTTGAGGCAATAACTGGTTTCCCCGCAGCCATGCCTTCGCAAACAGTGTTGGGCAAACCTTCATACAAACTAAATAAACCCACGGCATCTGCCTTTTGTACTTTTTCGTGAATATTTAAAGTAGGTTTAAAGAATGAAAAAATAATGTTTAATCCGTATTTGTCAATTATTTGTTGGCTATCAAATTTTGAATTATCATGGTTGCTTTCGCCGTACCAAAAAATTTCCAATCTGTTTTTTTCTTCAGGTGAAAGTAGATTTACGGCTTTAACTAATCCCTTAAGATTCTTTTGATAGCGATGACTTGCTGCTATTACAATCCGTAATTTATTATTTTTAAAGTGTGCATAATTTTTAGCGGGTTTCCAATTTTCAAAATCGACAATATTATAAATCACATGGCACTTTTTGTTAGGTAGAAGAGGATTTATTTGCCTAACCATTTTAAAGTTTTCATACGAGTTGGCCACCACATGATCAGCAAAGATATGAAACCAACGATATGCGCGCAGTTTAAATGATTTTAAAATAGCAGGATTTGCACTTCTTTCGCCCACTACTAGTTTCCATTTTCGCCAGGGTAAACCGGCAATTTCACAAATAAAGTTTGCTGCTTCCAGAAACGACAGCACAGAATCATAATCTCCACACCGAATATATCGGCGCATTTTGAATAAGCGCTTTAAGTAATTGGGTTCTATTATTTCATGGACGGGGATGTCGTTTTCATCCAATACTTCTTTAAAAAAATTAATGCTGTGGTACACCAAAAAAGAAACATCGTGCCCTTTTTCTTTAAAGCCAACTGCCAGATTTACCAATTGCCGTTGTGCACCGCCAGAACCGAGGCTATCTATTACGCATAGGATTTTCATAGCAGAATTAAAAGAATTACTCAATATTTTTTTTCCGGGAACCAATCAAATAGCCAAATAGCATAACATTTAATGCAGCATTAAGAGAAGTGTACCACATGGAGTATAAAGTAGTCATAAACCACATGGATAGAATAACGAGCATGAGAATTTTTTTGTTGGTATCCCAAACATTACGACGTATGTAGCGCAATGCAGATGCAAATATTATAAAATAAACTGTCACCCCTAATAATCCGAAATTAGAGAGCAATTCAAGCCAGTCGTTATGGGCGAAATGAGTACCGGTTATTTTAATGGAAGAGGCAAAACCATATCCAAAAAATATATTTAAGGGATTTTTTGAATTGACCCAGGTATTAATAATTGCAGAATAAATTTCCGTCCGATTGCTTGTATTTCCTTCGGATAACTGGATCATACGATTGATTAGAAATTCATTGCTTTCAAAGGTTTGATAGGTAAAGTAACCAAGCGAAACGAAAAGGATTAAAACTGTCGCGTATCCTTTTATGCGATTATGTTTTTCGATTGTACGCAATTGATAGTAAGCGTAAAAAAGTACACCTACAACAGCAGTAATCAGTGCTCCACGTTTATTGCCAAAAATAATGAACAGAAGTATTATGCCTAATATTGCACCACTTGTTAATCTGGATTTTCTTATTAAAAACACAAAAGGTATCAGCAACACAAACATATAGGCAACATTGTTTACCACATTTTCCCCGTTTTGTTCTGCCATTAAAGATGCTGTTGTATTAAAAAATTGCAACACAGCGACTAAAAGCATAAAAAAGAAAAACCAGAGAAAATGTTTCGGGTTTATTAACTCACGCTTCCCGTAATAAAAAAAAGGATAAAAAGTAAGTGAGCATATAAGTGTGTTTTTGAACATTGAAACGTGGTTTTCGTCAAAATTTGCGGTTAGAATAAATCCAAAGATGTTTAGCAGAAGCAAAACTGTCCACGCAATAAAGAACCTATTCCTGTTATTTTTAACCAAAATTGTTTTCATAAAGTACGTTCCGGAGATAACAATGATTAAGGCTAAACTAACTTGCGAAATAAGGGTTCCAGTTTCAAATACTAAGCCCTGCGAGAAATAAACAAGGAAAAGTAAAAACAAAAGATTGCGAGAAAATATGTGGATGTTAATACGCATGTTCTTAACAAATTAATTATAGCTTAGAATTAAATGCCCAATATTCTTTTAATATAAAGCTTAGTATTGTGAATTAAGTTATCCTTAAAATATTCAAATGGAATAAGAATTGGTAATAAGATATTAGTTTGGTATCGTTTTTTGCTTTTTGATTTAATATTGTATAATTCACACATGTCAGAAAGGCTGATTATCCAAAGTAACTTTTCTAAATAAATAAGATTATTTGTTGGATATTTTTTTAAAAGAGTGATCCATATTTTAATAGCGTTTACATTTATAACACCTAAAGGCTTTAAACGATCCAGATGTTCTGAAATTTGTGTCTTTTCAAATAGTAGCTTTTGGATTTGTTGTGGATATGTATGGTGATTCTTTAAGTATGAGTCAGGGATTCCTTCTTTTTTTCCAAACGGTAAACCAGTTCGGGCCCATGGGATATCGTCTAATTTTGTCATGAAGAGACCCAACATATTTTTATATACTAAGTCAGTGCGTTTCTCAGGACTTATTGACCACATGTAACCAAAAACATTGGGATGTGTAAAAACCTGATAAAACTCCATTTTCTCGGTAAGTAAGTCCATACAAGGATTTAACATTCTACGCATATAATGCAATTGGTAGTCCAATTCATTTTGCATATATTTTTCTTCTTTAGGGAACTTCTGATGATACCTATTGACGTCCCCTTGGATATGTTTTAAAGATTCTTTGTAAACTGCTTTTGGAACGAAATTACCTACATTCTTTATCTTTTGAATCAAGGGTTTAATATATTTTACTTTTTTCCCGGAATACTCTGCTCTCCCAACACTATCCCCATAACTACCAGCGAGTATAACTTCCATACCGCTATTATCATCCCGTATTTGTGGAATAGCATGCAAATGGAAAGGTGAATATTCGCAACCATATTTAGCTGCTTCTTTAATGTTGTTTAATAAATCTTCTGTCGTAACGGTGTAATGTTTCCATTTCCAATTTAATCTTCTTGAAATTTCTTTTGCATACACCACATCACGGGTACCTTCATTTCCCCATGTAAGGCCTGTTATCTTAACGTTGTGAAGTCTTCCGCTTTTTATAAGATAATCCAAAGCACCAGCTACCATGCGACTATCCATCCCACCACTTAACAGGACTCCAATTTTCGTTTTTGTGCCAACATATAATTCGATTTCATCGCAAATTTTATTAAATAATGTTTGGGCAATCTCTTCTTCTGGAATTTCTTGTTTTCCATGTTCGGGTGTCTTTGCATAAATCCATTTGTTTAGTTGATCATTAGGTTTTGCATGCCAGGGAGTTTTATATATCCCTTGAATTATAGTTCTGTCGGCCAGCATATAATTTTTATTAAGCAGTTCAATAACAGCAACTGCATCAATACTTCGATGGTGATTAAAACTGCCTAAAACATCTTGGAAATTTTTATGGATAGCAAACTTGCCGTTTTCTTCAAAATAGTATGGGTTATTAAAACCTATATGATTGTAATTTTTAAACATATATTTTGTTTGTGTGGTCATGTTAATTGATGTTTGATTTCTGAGTTTAGAATAGTAAAGCAATAAAATGCTTTTTTGTTAATGATCCTAAGCTTATGGATCATAATACTTTACTTTTCTATTATATCAGTATTGCAGCATCTCAAATGCTAATTGGGATGTTGCATAGTTTGCTGTTTTCAATCAAGAGATTTTTGAATGATATAATTTGAATTGCATAATGCTGTTTTCATTTGATTTTTGAGAAAAGTTTAGAATTGTAAAATTTCACAGCTATGTTTCTAATTTTTTTATTTGCAAATAAATATTTACTATAAATAGTAGAATAAACTTTTTGGCTCTTCGCCGATTTTAATGGAAAACGGGGTCAAATGGGTAGCTTGGCGTAGTTCCAAGCATCATCCATCCTTACCCTACTACCTCTTATGCAAAGCCTGACCACCCATTACTAGCAG
>Ga0222697_1001194_pt1 | contig 10088 bp, 9 predicted proteins | sample AntAcemetage1402_FD_179835 | JGI IMG/M metagenome (GOLD analysis project Ga0222697, IMG submission 179835) | Saline water microbial communities from Ace Lake, Antarctica - #1402 | ecosystem: Environmental > Aquatic > Non-marine Saline and Alkaline > Saline | place: Antarctica: Ace Lake... | reverse complement strand
GGGGCATAATTTAACTTATTTTAATATACTCATTTTGTTTAAAAAACTAATATCCACTGTCGTAAACCCTGAGTTTATCGAAGGGTCGAAGATCCTCCGCAGTCCCCCACTTTTTTCAAAAAGTGGGTGGACGAGGGGGAAACTACCGGGGCTTAATTTAACTAAATAAAAAAACAAACTATCAATAACGTTCTCTTAATATACCAGAAAAATCGAAAAAGTCAACCCTGTTAAATAATTTTAAATTTTATAAAAAATTTAAAATTAAGATTTAGCTATAATAATATACAACATTCTTATATAAAAATAAAACTAACGCTGAAACTAACACATAATGCATGCCTAAATCTTATTTAACGGGGTCAACCCTGTTAAATAATTTATAATTATAAAAAACTATTTTCTTTTTTTGGTAATTTTAGAAACGTTTCTTTTTCGACCAATTTTTTGTTGATGGGGATCTTTTATGGCTTGACTATGAATTTTCATTTTAGAATCTTTTTTATGGTCTTCAAAATCATCGTTCCCATAAAAATCTTCTTCATAACAATAAACACAAAGTCCATTCATAAAAACTGGCTCTTCCTTACAGATCCTACACAAATTTTCATCATCCTGGATGGAATTAAGGGGTGGTTTTTTTTCTCCCATAATTAAATCAATTTTATTTTATAAACCTCCTGTTATAATTTTGGCATATTAATTAACTTTTATCAATAATTAAATCATGGCTTTAAATATTTTTGACTTATTATTTAAATATATTATAATTTAGATAGTTGTCTAAATATCTAATTACTTATTTATGGTTTTAAATAAAACCCTACAAGCCTTATCTGACCCTAGTCGGAGAAAGATTCTAGATCTCTTAAAGAAAAAAGATATGTCCGCCGGTGAGGTCGGTAAAAATTTTAATATTAGCCCCCCTTCTCTTTCTCATCATCTTAATATTTTAAAACAAGCTGATTTAGTAAGTTCTCAAAGAGAGGGTCAACAAATAATTTATTCTTTAAATTTGAGCGTCTTTGAAGAAGTCGCTAAAAGTTTAATTAAATATTTTAATAATTAAAAATAAAAAAATGTCTAATCCCATTAAACCTACTTTTAAAACTGAAATTTTACCAATTTTATTAATCTTTTTCTCAATTATATCTTCGGGATTAATGTTTTTGCAAATGCCCCAAAAAATTCCCACCCACTGGAACTTTCAAGGAGAAATTGATAATTGGGGTAATAGCTCTAGTCACATATTAACTATAAATCTAGTGATGATTGGAATGTATTTATTATTTTTATTTCTCCCTTATATTGATCCTCATAAAAAAAGATATGAACAATTTAAAAAAACATATCACATCTTTAAAAATATTTTATTATCCTTCTTGGCTATCATTTTCTTTTTAACTAATTTAAATGCTGTGGGTCATAAAATTAATATCAGTCTCTGGATACCCATCTTAGTAGGAATATTATTTATAATTATTGGAAATTATATGGCGAAGATAAAAATGAATTGGTTTATGGGAATTCGAACTCCTTGGACCCTTTCTTCGGAAGAAGTTTGGAATAAATCCCATCGCCTAGGTGGAAAATTATTCATTATAGCTGGGCTATTAATAGCCGTCAACGGATTTTTTCCTCCGGCTTATCGAGTACCCATCTTTATTGCCGTCATAGCCATGATTTTAATAGGAACATTTCTAGGATCTTATCTTATATATTTAAAAACTAAAAAATAAAAAAACTCACAACTTTTTATCCTGACAATTTCTATTTATTAAACCCATAATCAAAAAAGTGATAGCTAAGCCACTCCAATAAGTATAAAAATAATGATCCCAGAAATTAATTATGATAATCGATAAAAGAGCTAAGCCTAAAATAAATTTCTTTAAATCTGAAGATTGAAAAGATTTATATAAAAAATAAAAAAATAAAAAAATATACAAAATCATTCCTAAAATTCCTAATTCTACTAAAATTAATAAATAAACATTGTGCACTGGTTGATATTCCCAAATATTTAAATTATTATCAATCTTTTTATAAATTGTTAATACATAATTATTAAAACCCGTTCCTAAAAACCAATTATCTTTAACTAAAACTAGGGCCTGTTTTTCCAAAGCTATTCTCTCTGTACTAGACTTAATTTCTAATCTCTCATTTTGCTGAATTCTAGTTTGAATAAAATCATTCAATAAAACAAAACTAATAACGGAAATTAAAATTAAAATTATTAGAATGGAAATAGTTTTTTTGATTTCTACTTTTTTAAGTAAAGAATAAATTAATAATAAAAATAAACTTATCCCTAGGGCCAACCAAGCGGAACGAGAAAAACTTAAAATTAAAGCATTAAATAATATTATTAAACCTATATAAAATAAAACAGGTTTCTTTTTTTTGACTACCTTGTTAAATAAAAATCCAGATTTAACGGGGTAAAAATAAATACTAATCAAAATTAAAATAGCTATCACTAAAAAACCTCCTAAAATATTAGGGTGGGATAATCCTCCGTAGGCTCTTAAGAGCCTACCAAAACTTCCTTCTAAAACCGATACTCCTCCTTGATTAGAAATTTGACTGGCTATACCTAAATATTTATTAGCCCCAATGCTTTGAGAAAAAAATTGGTAAATAGCTAAAATACTATGCAAAAACATACTAGCTACAAAACTTATTCCTAGCTTACAATAATCAAAATTTATTTTAAAAATTAAAAGATATAAAACAATAGCCTCTATTAATTTTATTAAGCCATAAAAGTATAGTCTTTGGTTTAGGGCCCCTAAAAAACTAATTAAAACCACTAATAAAAATAAAAAAATGATTTTAGTGGCTAGGGAACTTTTGCTTTTTTGCTTTAATTCTGAATCTTTTTTGACTAAACGGCTAATAAAAATTAAGAAAAAAATAATAAGCAAAAATAAAACCAACTCGCTCAAATAAAAAGAAAGTTTCCCATATTCCCAAACCTCTCCCTTTAAAGTGAGGGAGTTGTAAATATATCTGGTCTGCCAAGGAATTAGAAAAACAAAGATATATAACAAATATTCAATTATTTTTTTAATCTTTTTATTCATATTTAATAATTCTTTCTAAAAATATCTTTCTAATTTTTTTTCGATTATCTTCTTCATGAAACTTTAAAATATTATCCCGAATAACTACATCGGTATTATCTTCTGGAGATTTGGAAAACTTATTTTTACTCATTTTAAACAATTGAATCTTCTTTAAAATTAAATTTAAAAATTTTCCTAAAAAACTATCTAATATTTTTTCCCAGAACTTTCGATAATTTTTAGTAAAAAAATTATCATCTACCCTCCAATTATCAATAGTCTCCCAAGCTTGAACTCGAGGAATATAATTTTGTAACCATTTATTTTTCTTCAAAAAAAATTTATAAGTCTGAACATCAAAAATCGGCACAAAATGAAATAACCAATAGTAAAAATGAATATCCCTTTCATAGGTCAAATTTTCTAAATTTAAATTATCATCAGTTATGTAAAAACTTAAACAAATTCTATTATTTATCCTATTTCCATGCCTTCTCATTTTAAAAATATGCAAAACTAGAGTAATCAAAAACCGAGTTAACCACAGATATTTATCTTTCACGATAATAAAAAAATCAATATCACTATTTTCTTGGGCATTGAAATAAGCGATAGAATTACAAAGCATAATCGTTCTTAAAAAAGGAATAGTTCTTAAAAGCTTAACTGCTTTTAAAGCTATTTTCCATTTGTTTATACTATAATCTCTTCTAATTTTACGAATATTTAACAATTCTTTTTTACCTTTTAAAAAATAAAAACCATTTTTAGTTTCCATATATCTTTTTAAGATTTCACTATTTTCCAAACAAAAAACAAGTTCTGATAACTTGCATTTATATTTCCAAAGCCACTGCCATAATTCTACAACAGTTAAGGGGTAATCAAAAATATCATAATAAATTATAGTTCTAAGTATAGCTTTTCCTAGATTGTTTAATTCTTTTATCATTGCCTTTCTATACTAAATATATTATTTTAATTACCAATTACCAATTCTCAATTTAAATTTAATTAACAATTCACAAATTATCAATATCTCACTAAAAAGATCCATCCAAAAAATATGATTCAAGAGATATTATAAATTGGTTATTGAAAATTAAATGAAAATTTCAAATTGTTAATTTTAAATTAGTTTACTGAGATATTCTCCGGTATATGATTTTTTAACTTTAACAACGTCTTTAGGAATTCCTTGAGCAACAATTTCTCCGCCCTTATCGCCGCCTCCGGGACCTAAATCTATAATCCAATCAGCACATTTAATAACATCTAAATTATGTTCAATAATTAAAACACTATTTCCTTTATCAACTAATTTTTGTAAAACATCAATCAATTTCTTAATATCATCAAAATGTAATCCCGTAGTCGGCTCATCTAAAATATATAAAGTTTTACCCGTGGCTTTACGAGATAATTCAGTAGCTAATTTAACCCGCTGAGCCTCTCCTCCAGATAAAGTAGTGGCTGATTGTCCTAATTTTAAATAACCCAAACCAACATTATTTAAAGTTTTCAATTTGTTATAAATATTGGGAATATTCTTAAAGAAAAGTAAAGCTTCACTAACTGTCATGTCTAAAACCTCAGCAATATTTTTATCATTATAATGAATTTCTAAAATATCAGAATTATATCTCTGGCCTCGACATTCACTACACTCTACATACATATCTGGTAAAAAATTCATCCCAATCTTAACTAAACCATTGCCCTGACATTCCTCGCAGCGACCACCGCGAACATTAAAACTAAATTTTCCTAACTTATAACCTCTAATTTTAGACTCGGACAAATTGGCAAAAAGCTCTCGAATATAAGTAAAAACTCCTGTATAAGTGGCTGGATTAGAACGCGGAGTTCGGCCAATTGGAGACTGATCAATATTGATTACTTTATCAATATTTTTTAAACCTCTAATTTCTTTATGTTCTCCGGGGATTTCTTTAGATCTAGTTAATTTAGAAGTTAGGGCTTTCCCCAATATATTAAATATGAGAGTGGACTTTCCAGAACCAGAAACTCCAGTAACACAAACTAGTTTACCTAAAGGTATTTTAACATCAATATTGTTTAAATTAAATTCATTGGCTCCAATTATTTCTAAATATTTTCCATTACCTCGATGGGATTTTTTAGGCACTTCTATTTTCAATTTATTAGCTAAATATCGACCAGTAATAGAATTTTTATCTTTTTTAACTTGATTAGGGGTGCCTACCGAAACAATATTTCCACCATTTTCCCCGGCTCCTGGTCCCACATCAACTAAATAATCTGATTCTAAAATAGTATCCCGATCATGTTCAATAACTATAATAGTATTACCTAAATTTTGTAAATTTTTTAAAGTCTTAATTAAGCGAAAATTGTCTTTTTGATGAAGACCAACCGAAGGTTCATCTAAAATATACAAAACCCCTGAAAGAGAAGAATTAATTTGAGTAGCCAATCTAATTCTTTGCGTTTCTCCCCCCGATAAACTCACCGTAGTCCGATCCAAGGTTAAATAATTCAAACCAACATTATAAACTGAATCTAATCTGAAAATTATTTCTTTTAAAACTCTTTCCGCTATTAAAAAATCTTTTTTATTCAATTTATAATCCTTTTCCTGTTTATAAACTTTTTCAAAAAACTTTTTGGCTTTTTCAACAGTCAAAGAACTTATGTCACTAATATTTTTATCTAAAATTTTAACCGCCAAAGATTCTTTTTTTAATCTCTTGCCTTGACAACCGGGACACTCATAGGTTCGCATACATTTTTCAATTTCAGAACGCACATAATCAGAATCTGTTTCTTGATGCTTTTTTTCTAAATAAGGAATAATTCCTTTAAAAGAATTTTTTGACCCCGCTCCATACAAAATAATATCTAAATCTTCTTTTTTTAAATCTTTAATCGGAAAATCTATATTTATCTTTGTATTTTCCGTAGCCTTTTTTAAAATTTTATAATAATTATTTTGATTTACAGATATTTTGAATAGCAATCGCAGACCACCCTGATTTAAACTTAATTTAGGATTAGGAATAACTAAATCTGGATCAAGTTTTAATTTAACCCCCAAACCACTACATTTAGGACAAGCTCCATGCAAGCTATTAAAAGAAAAATTTCGGGGCTCAATGTCCGGAAAACTCATATCACATTTAGCACAATACAATTGCTTGCTAAAAATTTTCTCTTGAGTATTTTGGTTATTATAAATAATTACATAACCATTTGATAACTCAATGGCCGTAACAATTGCGTCTTTTAAAGCATCTTTGCTATTTTTTTGAGAACTCAATTTTAATTTATCAATAATAATATCTATCTGTTGATTTTTATCTCCATTAGAATTTAAATTCAAAGCTTCATCAATAGTAAAAAATTCTTTATCTACTCTTACTAGATCATAATTAGACTTCTTAATCTTTTTTAAGACACCAGAACTATTAATTTTTGAGCTCTTGGTCAGGGGAGCTAAAACTACAATCTCTTTATTTAAATATTTTTTTTGAATATTAATAATAATTTTTTTAAGACTTTGCTTTTCAATCAAACAATTACATTTAGGACAATAAACTTTTCCAATGCGAGCAAATAATAATCTTAAATAATCATAAATTTCTGTAACAGTTCCCACTGTTGAACGAGGACTTCTGTTACTACTCCCTTGACTAATAGATATGGCTGGGGGTAATCCTTCAATAGTATCAACGTCCGGTTTGTCCATTAAATCCAAAAATTGTTTTGAATAGGCTGATAAAGATTCCATATATCTTCTCTGACTTTCCGCATAAAGAGTGTCAAAAGCCAAAGAAGACTTTCCCGAACCGGAAAGTCCACTAATCACAATAAACTTATTTTTAGGGAGTTCTAAATCAATGTTTTTTAAATTATGAACTCGCGCTCCTTTGATGATAATATTTTTAGAAGGCATATATTAAAACAATTATTAATTTTCAATTTTAAATTTAAAATTTTCATTTAATTACCAATATAAGAATTATCAATACTTAAACCGTCTGAATCATTTAGTATAAAAAATGATTTTAATTGAATATTGATTATTTAAAATTAAATTCAAATTGGTAATTGGTAATTGGTAATTGTGAAAAGGTAGCTACAATTTTACTACCAAATGACTTTCAAGTCAACCCTGTTAAATAAGATTTAGGCATATATTACAAATTAATCTAAAAACTCTTAATAAACCAAAAAGCCCGCTAAAATTAACGAACTTTTTATTTAAATACTTTATTTCCTAACCACTCTAATATTACTCTGGGAATTATTTTCTGAAGGTCGATAATCATCTTTAGCTCCGGCCCTTCTTTTACGACAACGAAGCATATTATAAGAATAAAAACTACATTTTTTGCCCTTACATCCAGTCTGAGGAGGACATTCTCCCTTAGCCATTTTTTCTAAATCTAAACCAATAATTAAAGCTTTCTTAATAATCAATTTATCCAAATTTGTATTTTTAACTGACCTGATCCGATGACAAATTGGCTCAAAATTCCAATACTCAATTCCTTCCATTACTCCACTTCTATTTAAAACATGTTTGTTAATCTGATCAAAAGGAATCTTTTTATGACGAGCCGTTTCCACTCTTAAAATAGCAACTACATCCATTAAATCAATTTGTTTATCTTCCCGAGCTTTAATAAATATTTCTCCCTTTTCCTTAAATAAAACTACTACATCCGCTAGCACTTCTTTTTTATAGAATAGATACTTTACAATATCATCTGAATTATGAGAGATAAAAACAACTTTAATCTTTTTCTTATCCTGATAGGTGACAAAGCTCGTTAATTTACCCTTCTCAATAGCTTGTTTGCAATATTCTAAATATTCCAGGCGCTTATCCTCTAAAAAATTAATATACTCTTTTAAAATTGGCAGAGCTAAATTAAGTGTCTTTTTGGGATTATCCTTTAAAACGCTAGTTAAATAATTCCAAGAAAAAATAAAACCCCTTTCATCTGGGGTATGATGATCATCTTTCAAAGTAGTAATTACTTGATTAACAATGGGATAATCATGAAGAAGAGTTTCGCTACAATCTGCTATTTGTTCTAAAACCAAATTATTTTCTGCCAAAGGAATTAAGGGTAAAATTCCCCTTTTCAAAAAATAATCTGTCTTTTTATCTTTCGGCAAAGATACCCTGAATTCTAACTTAGCTTTCGCTAAACCAGTTAGTATTTTAGGACAATATTTGTAAACAATAGCTAAACTAACTATTGAATCAACGGTAAGTTCTTTTGGTAAAAGTATTGTGTCTATTTTAGTAGCCATATAATTCCCTTCTTATTAATATTTAACATAAATATATTTTAACACTCAATCTTAATCAATAAAAGTGAAATTGTCAATCTTTATTATTTCTAAAATAAAAATGGGGAAACGAATGTTTCCCCATATCTTGAATAAATTATCTTATTTTTGTTCCCTCGATTCTTTATGCAATTTTAACTTTTTCCCTCCTTCCCCATCCTGTATCTTGTTAATCCACTTATTAAGTGGAGGTAACAAGAAGAAGTAGATGAAAAAAGATAAAATGGCAACAAAAAGTATAAAAACAAGACCAAAAAAAACAGAAAGGCAAGCAAAAGCAAGAAATATCCCACAAAATGTAAATGCTAACAATATTTCCAAAAAGAACATTAGAAAAAACATAGGGATGGTAAATTTTTCAATAACAAGAAGATAATAATTCTTTCTGCAAAGTCTATATACTGCGACTCCTAAAGGAAGTGAGAAAAATATAACCAAATAATACCAAATGTTATGGGGGAAATGCTTCATCAGAGGTTCAGTCCATCTTGCATAAAATGAACCACCAATCAACATCAATCTCAGATAAGAATGACTTGTTTGGAGTGGAAAAAAACAGTGAGTTTCCCTTTCTTCAACATCAATGCTCTTTCTATCACTACTAACAATCTCCTTATAATAATTAACGTCGATGTCAAATGGATGAGATATTTCCCAAGACCTAACCCCCCTTCTTTGAACAATAACCGTTTTTTCGATTTCAATAAACATTTTATCATTTAACAGATACTCCATCTCTGTTTCTACGGACTTATCTTCATTTGCAAAAACCATAGAAACAAAAATTAATAAACACGCTACTACTATAAATACTTTTTTCATTACAACTCCTTTTTATCGACACGCTCTAGCCAGTGGCCAGGACAAGGATATATTATACCTTTTATTTTCAAAAGAAAAAAAATATTTCTTTCTAATTTCAACGTACCCATTACCCTTGTTTCCTTATTACCGCACTCCACCAAATCGCGATCATAGAGAATCCAAGGATATTTCCTATCATAGAAAAGCTCTTTTATTCTTTTTAAATAATTCTTCCTTATATAATGAGAATCCTTGATTATCACCCAATTTCCGACTTCTAGCTGGTCTTGAATAAATTTAACTTTATCCTGATAGAAATAATAATTTACCAAGATAGAAATTAGAAAAGCTAAAAGAAAAACAGCTGGAAAATTATTGTTTTCATAATTTCCTAAGAAATAAAGCATAACAGAAACAGATAGGATAATTATAAAAAACAAAGGGCCCAGAAAAGTAGACAATACTGTTTTTATCTTTGCATTACTTTTTTTCACTTTTCTTCTATCAAATTTTGAAAAAAAGTACCAACAAATTCCTGCCAAAGCAGGAGCCAATATTGCGTATAAGACACATACTACTACTGATAAATTTTTCATTATAACTCCTTTGGCCAGTAGCATGGCCATCTATTTGTTATTATTGATCTTTAACAAAAACCTCCAAATATTCCATTGTTAAGTATTAAAAAACCTTAACTCTCTGAGGCTATTTTGTCAAGCTCAACTCAAAGATTGGGGTATATAGCTTATTTGAAATAATCCTTGGTAATTTACGTATTATATATTAGACTTAGTGTATAATAAATTACGTAACGTCCCGCTCAGCGGGATTAAAACAATTTTTGAAGTTTAGTGGTGCTAAGCTGAA
>Ga0222697_1001177_pt1 | contig 10212 bp, 23 predicted proteins | sample AntAcemetage1402_FD_179835 | JGI IMG/M metagenome (GOLD analysis project Ga0222697, IMG submission 179835) | Saline water microbial communities from Ace Lake, Antarctica - #1402 | ecosystem: Environmental > Aquatic > Non-marine Saline and Alkaline > Saline | place: Antarctica: Ace Lake... | reverse complement strand
TTCATAAAACCATCATATATACTCTGAGATCATCTGTCAAATAATTTATTTTTCAGATGAATATTACAGAGAATCTCTCTAACATTTCCTATCTTAAAAAAAGCAAAAAAGCAAAAGCAAAAAAAGCAAAAGCAAAAACAAAAAGCATGGTTAAACAAAAAAATAGAACAACATTCAAAGACCTTTGACAATCGCCCTAACCAGCAACATGCGACAAGCGCATCCAAACAACTAACAAAGCCGGCAACCTTCGCAATGACCACCATTAACCATTCCTGAGACACCACCAAGAAGCCGGGCCTTAACGAGGTCGCAATAATGCTTCGTTCGGAATTTGGACAAAGCGGGCGGGCTGGGCTCTTTATAAAAGGGATGATTGTGATATCTTCTCTATGGCCAGACATAACATTCCTGATAGCTCTCTCTCTCTCTCTCGCTCTCATCCCTTCCCTCCCTCCCTCCCTCCCTCTCATGCCGCTCATTGAGAATATGGTGGGTTTTGGTGGCATTAGAAAAACTGATGAGATTTGTGTTAACCCCTGTTCCCCCATAGATCCAAGCATTATCCCCCTTTTGCTTTCATGGCGCTCATATACCATTTCATTTGACATATCGGATGGATTGAGGTATAATGTAACCATAATTAAACAAGTTCATTGACATAACATACATCATATATGTATGGCACAGACAGGGAAGCAACGCCCGGACACAGGTCATGCTGTGATGGAGTGAAAGTACCACTGTGCGAATAGGAAGGTTATAGGCATACATGGACCTTGCCACAACGAGTTATACTCGTGAAGGGTGGGAACATGAAAGCAATAATAACAGACGAGGGCAGGATATCAGGTATCACGGTTAATCAGGCATTTCAGGTAGCATTGAATGATGGTACTAATCCGCAGATATCACCCGAGATTGATTTCACAGGTATGCCAGTTGAGGTCATGGCTAAGCTTGCATTTGATGCATTGAAGGTACGGGGCAGGGGCAGCATGAGAGGCATGAAAGAAGCCGAGTTGAAAAAGGTATATTCAGGGAAGATATCATGGCGGGTAATGTATAGTAAGGCCGGTGCGATAAGACAACAGGCTGAGGTATCATTATCAGATGATGAAATCACAGCACAGATTGAAGAACTTAAAGAACAACAGGAGAAAAGGGAAGCATCAAGAATAGCAGTAGAAGCAATTAATGAAGTTGATGCAATGGAATCAGAAGAATCATAACATAACAGGCAAGGTCCAGATATGCTTATAACAATAACATTGAAGGGAGGTGAAGATATAATGGCAAAGGTAAATCAGACCGTAACTTGCCCTATATGCGGCAGACAGACACGCATAAGACTCTTTGAGTTTACGCTTACGTATTGTGAACATTGTGGAAGTACTTATGGCTGTAAGTGTCATGATGCAGAATTAAAGATCTATACAGTAACAGAACATCACACAGAAGAATCAGACTGGTAATTATAACCGCCATGATGATCTTCGTTCGTGATCCGAACAAACTGCGGGTATGGGCAGATGAAAGCAGATGATGGCAGTGTGTTATTTATGTTATTAATGTTATGTATATTACCATTGTTATACATATTATACAAGTTATTGGGGGGGGGGTGTGTATCTAATGTATGCGAACGAAGATGAGTTAGAGAGATTGAGAGAGATGATTTAGTCCTTTTTCATCCTTCTTTCTTATATATTTTTTTTTATAGGTAAAGAGCTAATCTTCTTCTCTCTTCTTATACTATCTTCTCTACACCCTTCTACACACTCTATGTTCGTATAATATAGAGGACAGGGGGGGTAGGAATAACATGTATAACTTGTATAATAGATATAACACAGGGAACAATCTGAACACAGGGAACACAGGGAACATTGTTATTGTGTTATTGGAGAGGTGTTTGCTTGTTGACAGACGGTTTCAGATATGATATAATGGATTTATAATGAGTGTTAGATAGGAATATAAAGGGAGGATATAAAGATGAGTCATATAATTAAACTTGGAGCACAGGCAATCACGGATGATATGATGATAAATGTTGAGAAGGATAAGAGAGTGCAATCATTAGCATGGCACGCAGGCTTTTATGCTGGGTTGTTTGAGGCAGGTATGCTGACTAATGATGAGTTAGATGAGTTAACCAATGAGTTGAGATAAGGGAGGACAGAATGGAGAGTAAGAACAAGACAGATGATAAGACCTTTGTGGCTAACATCAGATGTAATATCAAGCATATAGCCGCCATCGCAAGTTATTTAAACAGTCGAGGTGTGTTTGTTGAGACCAAGAGCAGAGTGGCATCTGAGGCCATTAAGATCTTAGCATATGGAGTACCACAGAAGGTTGATACTCTTCTTGATGCTGTCAGGATATTGAAAGACCTGGGATATGATGAGAGTCTTGATAAGAGCAGTAAATACTATGGGGCGTTGACTAAGGGTATAACTATTGAGATGGAAACAGAGACCATAACGGAGATAACACAGAGACTTGTAGATGAAGATCGTAAGAAGGGTCAGCCTGCCACAGTATCTATGGGAGATAGAAAACTCATGGAGAGTTCTCTGGATATGGTTGATAATGATGAGAAGTCAGATCCATCTGAACCTCTGGATATGCCAAGTAATGAAGAGGCAAGATCAGCCTTTGGAGACATGAGTGGAGCACCAGTGGAAGATGAGGGTGAGAGATAATGATAACTATGTTCGATTTTCGGACGAAGATAAACGGATTCTTTTAAGATATGGAAGGAGAAAATTATGACAAGAGATCAAGACATTGGAGGCTTTAAACATTGGCTGATAGATATGCAGAAGGAACAGAATAATCTTAAATGGAAGACTTGTTGGAGAGATATTATTGAAGATATTCTCGGAGGGTTTTTGCTCTTTCTGGTCATACTCATCTTATGTATGCTGGGAGGAGTATTGATATGAGCACGATTAAAGAGATTATCATGGAACGGGAAGATATGTCTGAGGATGATGCAGATCTTCTTATTGCCGATGCCAAAGCAGACCTTCACCTTAGGTTAGCCACAGAAAGATCTGTTGAAGATATCTGTGATGAATGGTTTGGACTGGAAGAAGATTATTTAGAGCAACTAATATAAGGAGGATTATGAAAAAGCGTAAACAGAGGACATCAGAAGAACAAAGAGCACTTGAAGCAGCATTACAAGCACTTCCGAGATGTGCTAGATGCAATCAGATGTTGACATCTCATGCTGATAGATCAAAACCATCTGAGTTGGTAGAATACATGGGTATTCATTGGACACCTAAGCATCCTCAGTATATGTGGATGTATCCTTCTGCAGAATTAGAGCTACTCTGTCCTTATTGTCAGAGTAGACTTAATCCACCAAAGGCAGGAAAGGAGGGATTAAAGATATGATAATTGAAAAGAAGATAAAGATGATACTTCCATCTGAGCATCTTGGAACACTTATTGCATCTGAGGACGCCAAGACACAGACTCAGGTGCTTAAGGGGATGGCAAGTAGACAGCTTATGAACTGTATTGGTCATAATCAGCCCATTATTAATCTTGCTACTTTACTTGATCATGAAACAGTTCTGTGGATTGCCAGACTTTATAAGGAACTTGTAAAGAAGGAGAGAATACCTAAAACTGTTGATAGAGAGATTCATTCATGAGAAAGATTCATGAGAAAGATTTATAACTACGTTCGTTTTTCGTACAAAGATGGAGGTTGTTCTTATGACAAAGATTCTAGGAAAATACTTTAGTGAGGAATGTCAAGCATGGGTAACAGTCTATGCACCAGTTAAAAGAAGACCTAAACAACTCACACATCTGAGAAATGCTCATAGAATGAAGGGTGCTGAGAAACCTAACAGACTTGAAGATAATATCAGTACTGAGGAGAAACTCAGAATGGAAGCAACTGTATTCTTAGCAGAAAAGAAAGAGGGAGGTGAGTCAACGTGATAAGACGTAAGAAAGGTCAACGCAAGACATCTCGTAAATCAATACTATTCTTATATAGAGGAGTGAACTATGATAAACTCAGGAATACTGAAAGATCAAGAGACAGAAACATTGAAAGATCGAATGAAGAACCTTCATCAAGTAATCTTAGAGAAACGAACTAGGATCAACAAGCATAGGCAGCTTGTAGTACAGATGGAGACCAACTGTGGAGAGCTTGCCCGTGAGTATGAGCGGATTGACAGGGTTCTGTTTATCCGAGCTGGTAAGATCAACATTATCAAGAATCGTATTACAAAGATGAAGGATAAGAAGAAAGACATAAGCGCTCTGTCAGATGTTGAGGCAGATGAACTCCTTAAGCAACTCTTAGATATAAGAGCAAAGAGGGCGGAAGAGACTGAAGGTAAGAAATAGATGACTTATGAAGAAGCTATTGACAGAGCAATCATCTACAAAAACACACTGAAAAAAATAATGTTTGACAGATGGTTTGAGAGTATGTATATTGGGGATAAATGGGAAATGACACCATTATCTTTTAACAACTGAATACTAACAAGAGGAGGAATTATGACAGAAGAAGACGAAATTGAAGAAGTAACTAATGATGAAGAAGTAACTCCTGTGGCAGGTTTTACTAACGTATGCACTATGAACAATCAGGCTCCTGATAAGATAGGTTCTATTCAGGTTGTGGCCAGAAAAGACGGCAAGGAAGCAATCGTATTCTATGATTATGGAGATAATCTGGCGGATATGGTTGAGTTGTTTGGGGCTGACGTGGTCTTCACTAATGCTCGTAGCAAGATGAAAATCGGACTTCAAGCAGGTCTCAGATCATATCTTAAATCTGGGGGTGATATTGAAGCACTCATGGGTAAGTACAAACCTGGTGTTGCACTAGAGAAAATTCCTGCTGACATGGGTAAAGCAACTGAGACATATTTCTCTGGCCTTGATGAGAATGAACAGGATGCTATGATAGCCCGTCTTATGGAACGTAAGAATGCCTAAAGATTAACATGATCAGGCACAAAACAGAAGCGGAAAGAGATAGGGAAAATGATATACTCTTTCCGCTTCTTTTTGGCTTATAATGGAGACATTTGTCAAGAGGAGGAACTTATGGCTAAAAAGATGGACAAAGAAAGATGGACAGATAGAAGAGATAATTCAAAGCTTCTGTTAGATGGTATAATAAGAGATCTAACAAGAATGAGAAATTCAAATGTTCTAGTTGGAGCAGAATATCATCGCTGTAACGTACTAATGATTAGTATTAAAGATGATCTGCTCACAAACTGGGATGAAAGAAGTAAAGTGTCAGAAGTAAGGTTTACTGAGAAAGGAGAAGATAATGAGTAAGCGATCAGGAATACAATTATTCTATCCTTTTGAGGAACGCCGTCTATGTGAGCCTAAATTTGGATGGACTTGGCCTGTGATAGTTCAAGCTAAACTTGATGGTGAGCGTTGTCGAGCAGTTATGACTTCTGCTGGATATAAACTATTATCATCTACATGTAATGAAATTATATCAGTTCCACATATTAATAAGTTTGCTAGTTCTTCTTTTAATCATCTTTCATTTGAAGAATTAGATGGTGAACTCTATCTTCATGGTAAGACTTTTGAAGAGATACATTCAATAGTCAGTAGAACTACTAATATGCATGAGCTATCTGAAACAATGGAGTATCATATATTTGACTATATATCGGATGAACCTCAGCTTAAGAGAACCACAAAACTCTCAGAGTTATCTATTCCAGAAGATAGTCCAATTAAGATAGTTCCATCCTTTGTAGCTCATAATATGGAAGAACTTATGGAGATTTACAAAAAGCTAATAGATACTGGCTATGAGGGTATAATTATAAGACACATGAGAGCTGGTTATGCTCGTAAACGTTCTCGTTTTGGTATGAAGTTCAAGCCTAAGAAAGATGATTTCTATAAGATAATGGAACCTCTTCAGGCTTTTAGTACTCATAGTACGCCGCTTGGTATGCTGGGTGCGCTGAGATGTTGTGGTTCTGATGATACACTTTTTAAGATTGGAGCAGGAAGACTCACGCATGAGGAGAGAAGAGAGCTTTGGAAAGACAGGCATCTCCTTCCTGACAAGTATGCCCATGTTCAGTATCAGAATATAACATCAGGTGGAGTACCTAGGTTTGGCCTTTGTATGGAGATTGTAGAGAAGAATCCAGAAGAGATAGAAAGTGAGGGAATATTATGACTATGTCCGAAAAACGAACGAAGGAGGTGGGAATCTTATGCCGAAGCCGACTGTTTATATAACTAACAAATCCGTACACGACTTTTCGGCTGCGAAAGCATTTGGCAAGCTGGTATATTTGTCAGAGAACTCTGTTGATAGATTTAATACAAGTAGAATCTACAGGATGTTTTATCCAGTGCTCAGGAAGAGTAAGAAGAATGATTATATTCTTGTAACAGGGCTGACTATTATGAACTTGATAGCAGCATTTATCTTTGCCCTTAAGCACAGACGGTTGAATCTGTTGTTGTTTAAGACTTATAAGGGAAAGAAGGAATATATAGAGAGAATTCTTATTGGAGACAAGGAGGAGCTATGAGAGTAAAAGATATTATAAAACTAATTGAAGAGAGAATAGGTTTTGCAGAAAATACCATAAAAGTATATAATGATAGAAAGGTAGTACTACAAAGTCTATTAGACGTAATAAAAGAAGAGAAGAATAAGGAGGAATCTAAAGATGGACGATCCAGTAACTAAGATTATTATAGGTAAAGAAAAGGCTCCTCCTGAGCCGCCACTAACCCAATACCAGGAGGATAATAAAGCAGAGTTAACACTTCTGGCAATTCTCAGGGGTAAATCAGCAGGCTTTCAGCGAGATAAATGTAATGAAATTGGTGTCTCATGGGATGAGTATCTGAGACTTAAACGTAAATGGAAGAGGGTTCTGGAAAGGGAGGAGAGCTAATGACAGTACAAGAAATCAATGGTAATCATGGACCTAAAAAGACTAAGCTAAATATTAATCCAAATGAGCTTCCTATTTATAAGTGCTCTAATTGTAGTGGAGAAGCATTTATTAATGGAGTTGAGTTGAGAATTCTATCAGAGATTATCTCACCTTCAGGAAAAAGAGAAGTTATTCAAGGTCCAGTGCTTGTGTGTAGTTTGTGTGGTAGGAGAGTTCTACAGGAAGATTTACATTAAGATTTTTTAAAGGAGGTATAAATATGAGAGATAAAGAAACGATAGAAAGATGGATAAAAGAGACTAAGGCTATTATTAAAGAAAATGTTGAGGATAGTGTTCAGTATGAGAATGATTATGAAGAAAATCAAAAGACTCTTAATGATGATCTTAAAAGACTAAAAGAAGAAATTCCTTTTGAGAATTCTCTCAGAGGAATAATTCAGGCTCATGAGACAGAAACCTTTGCTAATATTGATAATATAATGCATACTCTGTATGAGCAGACTGGCAAGGGTTATAAGGTAACGATAGAGGAGAAAGAGGAAGAAGAAAGAGATTCTTCTATAAATAGTTTAGAAAAATCTATGAAAAAGGATGAATCAAGAAATGGTCATGATTGGAATAATCTGGAACTTAAAGCCCTTAATGAAAGTCTTCTTAATTTTATTGATCTTATGGCAGTAAAACATAGAAGAACATCACTAACTATATCATATAAGATACAAACCTTTATTAATGATATAATTATAGCGGGAGGTTCTTAATGCCATACTATAACAAAGATCTCTCCTATCCTGTGCCGCCCGCACCTTCTTGGGAAATCCAGGATGCATCAAAGGTAAAGACGGCTATGGAATGTTGGAGAAAATATTTTTTCGAGTATGTCCTTGGCTGGCGACCTGCCAGTGCTAACATTCATCTGATATTTGGCTCAGCATGGCATGAAGCTTTGGCTATGTTATATCTGTCAGATTTCTCAGTTGAAAGTGTTCAAAAAGCTTATTATAAGGGCTTTCTCCCATACTATCGAGCTCACTTTGATGAGTCTGATGATGAGATATATTCACCAAAGATACCTTCAAGAGCTTTTGTGGCCCTCGCAGCTTACGCAAACAGACATAAAGATGAAGAACGTGATTATAAGATTCTCTCTCATAATGGAGTTCCTATGGTTGAGATAGGTGGAACTATCAACCTGTCCGAAGATCGTGTTGTTACCTTTAAGATGGATACTATTATGGAAGGACCTCATGGAATCATCTCACGTGAGCACAAAACAGGTAGTTCAACATGGAACTGGAATCTTCAATGGTATCTGTCACCTCAGGTTGGTACATATTCTCACGTACTTTATTGTCTGTATGAGGAGAGAGACGTTCGTGGTGTAATAGTTGACGGAACGTTCTTTAAGAAGACTAAAGATGATGCTAAGAAAGACTTAAAAGATCCTTTCAGGCACTTTGACTTTATGGAAGTTCCAGTTTATAAATCACCTAGCAATATGAATGCTTGGCTGAATACTATGCTCTGGTGGCTTGATATGATTGAATGGAACTTTAACCTATTGGCTGAGTGTTCAGCAGAAGATAATATCATGAAAGCCTTTCCAATGAATCCTACAGGTTGTACTAACTGGAGTGGTTGTCCTTATCATGATCTTTGTATGGCTTGGGCTAACCCACTTAAGCATGTTGAGAGGCCCCCGATAGGCTTTCAGATTGAACATTGGAATCCTCTGGCAGAAGAGCCGAGAGTTATGCTTAATAAACTATAAGGGAGGTGATAAAGATTAGCACATTACTATCAATAAAGAAACATGCAGCAGAGATCAAAAAGATGTATGATGAAGATCCCCGCAATCTTACCTTTAACGCCATAGTTCACGGGCCTATTAAGACTGGTAAGACCTCTCTACTCAGAACCTGTCCAAAGCCAATTTTTGTTCATAGCTTTGATCCAGGTGGAACACTGGTTCTCAGGGATATGATAGACAAAGGTGAAGTCTTGGTTGATACAAGGTTTGAGAAGGAAGATCCTTTTGCACCTAAGGCTTGTAGGCTCTGGGAGGATGAGTTCAATTATCTCTATCGTAAGGACTTCTTCTCTCATGTAGGTACATTTGCGATTGATTCTATGACTACATGGGCACAGGTTGTGATGTATGAGGTAATCAGACGGGCTGCAAAGGTTAAGAAAGATCGAGAGGTTGGAGGAGCTCCTCAGGAAAATGACTGGCTTCCACAGATGGCATTTATAGAAAATTATATGAGGAAATTCTTATCCTTGCCATGTAACTGTGTCTTGCTGGGACATTCTGATCAGCCTAAGGATCGTGAAGGTAATGCAGTTGGAGATCTTGGGATTATGATAACGGGTAAGCTGAGGGAGAGAATTCCTGCTCTTTTCAGTGAGATTTATTATCTCAGAATCAAGGATTACAAAGCTGAAACACGAGAATTACTAACAAAACCTGTCTATGGAATTCAGGCAGGTTCAAGATTGGGGAGAGGAGGAAAACTAAATAAGGAAGAGCCACCTGACATAAAAGCTATTATGAAAAAGTGTGGACTTGATACAACAGATAAGCCGTTGTTTAAGGATCTTAAAGAGGAGGTGAAAGAATGATAGAACAAAAAGGAAAATGTATAGAAGCAAATTGTCAGATACCTGAGATACTTAGTAAGGGTAGAGATAGAGTAAATGATCTAGATAATATTGTAGGTGTTTTGGAGGACCGTCTAAATAATCTTCTAACAGAAGCTTTTCCAGAACCAGAGGAAGTTGATAAGAAAATTTCACAACCTTTGGTAATTGTGGCTACTGACATAAAAGATATAGTAGAAACTGTTAGACTTAATACAGCCAGAATACAGTCAATAATTAACCGATTAGAAAACTAATCAACAAAGAAAGGGAGGATCAACATGGGAGAAAGTTTTTTAGATTTTACAGATGGAGAAGAAGATTTGGATGGTGCTGTTGAACCACAGGCAGCTGAGGATGGAGAATATACGCTTAAGCTCGTTGACTGGCAGACAGATAAGAAAGGTTCTGTTCTAAGAAAGGACAAGAATGATGATCCTTATGTTATGCCACTGTTTGAGATCATTGAGTGTGAAGAAGCAGCATTTGCAAAGAGCTTCTCACAGTTCCTGCGTATTCCTCATGATGGTCTTAACGCAAAGGACAAGAATGCGGCTAAATGGGACCTGAAAGCGTTTTTTACATGCTTTGGGATTGACTATACTCAGCGGGTTACT
>Ga0222697_1001171_pt1 | contig 10248 bp, 15 predicted proteins | sample AntAcemetage1402_FD_179835 | JGI IMG/M metagenome (GOLD analysis project Ga0222697, IMG submission 179835) | Saline water microbial communities from Ace Lake, Antarctica - #1402 | ecosystem: Environmental > Aquatic > Non-marine Saline and Alkaline > Saline | place: Antarctica: Ace Lake... | reverse complement strand
CCTGTATTTTCTTTGGCATAGATTACTCCCAGAATGAATATGCTAAAACAACCCAAGCAATAGTATCAATTAATGATTCAGAAAAAATGTTTCCGATTATCATTAAAATTGATAATACAATTATGTAAGCACTATCAACCTTTTTTTGTTGAGTTGACTTGCCTAAAATAATGGCAATAAATATTGGTAATACTTGTAGAGCCGTTACGACCTCAAGTAATATTCCTATTAATATCATTACGCCCATTACCCCTAAAGTAATGTTCTGTAGTTTTACTTTTTTCATTTGTACCTTTCCAAATAATTTTTAATTTGCTTTTTCGTAATAGACCACTTCCCTCTACCTCTTAGACCATCCCTCCTTAATGTACCTTTTAACAATCCAGCACTTAGTTTGCGTTGGATAGTAACTGGTGCCATTCTCAAAGCTCTGGCTGCTTCTATTAAAGTCATTTTTTACTCCTTATCGGTTTCCCATCAGCACCCACAATCTCTTGAGATGGGACTATTATTTTGCCTTCCTTTTTCACTTTCTTAATCTTCTTATCCATTTCTTTTTTAATTTCTTCTATCTTTTTTTTAGGTACAACGGCTCCAAACAGCATCTCATTGTTACTCTTCTTAGACTTCTTGACTACAAAATCTTCTACCTTAAACCCCATGTAACCATCCATTTCCTTGAGGTTGAATATCTTAATGTTGCGATTTTCTTTATCTTTAAACTTGTAGCTACCTGCATAAATAACTGGTAGCCCATCCTCATTTATTATGTTCATTTTCCTTTTACCTTCCTTGCTTTAGCTCTTAATCTTTCGTACCACTCTAAGCCACGGTATTCTTTGATCCACTCAATAAACTCTGCTGGTGCTTTGTGGGCTGAGAAGTCGCTATTAAGAACATGGTGTCCGCTACATAAGCAGATACCATTATCTATGTCGTGTCTCACAGCCTTGTTGCTTCTCGAGAAGACGTGGTGGGCGTTAAGGTGAGTGGTCTTACCACAATACTCACACTTGTTATCTGCGTTGTCCTTAACAAACTTAGCCCAAATTACGTCTTGTTTTGCCTCAATATAACCCTTGGAACTTTGCTTCTTAACCTTCTGAGCTTGAAGTTTACACCAATCACACTTCAAAGATGTAGGTTTCTCAAAGAACTTGATTAGTCTCTTGCGCTTGCAGCTAATACAAGTTCGATGAGTTCTAGTCTTCTTGGCAGTTTGTTCTTTTTTTGTATACATTTTTATTTAACTTCTAATGCGTCCATTTCCTCCTCAAAATCAAATGGCTGAGTTTCTAATTCAGTTTCACTAGATTTATTATTAACAATACTATTCATTGTGTCTTCTACTGATCTAACGTGATCTTTTAAGAAAGTGAATCTGCCAGCATCAGTTACTATTACTGGATTGTTGCTTTGATCTCTTGTGATATCAAACTTAGTCACCCAGACACTGTTACCTGCCTTAGTCTTTTCTTTAACTGCGCTTATTCTGACACTGAGGGCGAACAATGGAATTGGGAACTTACCTTTAGTATATTTACGAGCAGCCTTACCAAACTCCCACATTGGGGATAAAGATAATCCTTTAACAAACATTAGGAATGGTTTAGTGGGAACATCGTTTTCAATAATAATTCCACTTAAGAGTTGCTGAAATTGCATCCCCTTACCTCCATAGCCCTCAGTTCTATAACCTTTCGAAATAGATAAAATGTGGCAATCTACATACTCAAACTGTTCTTGAGTTTCACTGTAGAAAAACCAACCGTTTTTAGGTTCCTTGCCATCTGGTAATTCGTTTTTACTCTGATTAGCATAGTGGATCTTAAGTGTAGGCAACGACTGACCTAGATTCTCAGCGCCTACATCTCTGCTCTCTCTATACATGGATTCCATTTCTGCTGGTATGCCTAGAGCGTTGGCAACTTCTTTTACTGCCACACTCTTCTTACCCTTGATAGCTGCTACTGTTTTTCTCAACTCGTCTTTACCTGACATAATTCTCCTTATTTATTAAATTGTATTTCTTTCATTCTCTTAATAATTGCAAATATACGCGATCTACTCAGTGGTTGACCGTCTTCATTAAAGTACTTCTCTTGGATCTCTGCAATCTTTAATCTAGTGGTGCCTGTTGCAGGAAAATTGGGATATCGGTCCTTAATGAGATTGTTGTTTCTTTCAGTCTTCCAGTTGGGGTGATTCTCACCTGTTCTATAGTATGTTTTAGTGTGCATAATATCAATATAATCCTTATGGATACTAGAGTCAAGACCAAAAAATTAGGTCGGTTTTTTATTAAAACCTTACTCTTCACATATTTTTTATATTAACAGGATAACCTAACTCATTTATAAAATACATATTTCCTTTTTTTAACTCAAAATTATTTCCATTAAACTTCAGCTTTTGTCTAAATTGTACTTCAAAACAATCACCATAAATATAATTTTTTCCATTAAGAATTTTCATTACATTTAAATTATTACAAAATCTAATTGCATAATCTCTATCACCAGTTTTTAAATAATATTGTTGAGCTTTAAAGAAAGAAGATAGGCTTAAATAATTCATCTTATGATATTTATGAAATAATCCATGACATTTAGGACATAGTGGAATTAAGGTACTAGTTTTTTCTTTATAAAGAATACTTTTACCATTTTTATCAACATATGCTCTATGATGAACATTGGTTCGTTTATCATTAAAACAAATATAACACCGCTTGCCTTTTCTCTTAAATATCTTTTTTCTTAAATTTTTCCAGTACTTTGTATTTAAATATTGTTTATAACCCATATAATTAAATCTCCAGTGATAGAAAATTATGTAATTAGGTACAGTAACCCTATTTTATAGATTGTATATCTATTGTTTTAGTCTTAGGCGTTTATTCGGTTTTATCTCCGACGCTGGCAGAGTAAACAGGTAAATAGAGGCTATTGCGTGCGTTGACGGTTTGTCACTCTATTTATTCTACCCCCAATGCTGTTCTCCCTCTCATTGGGCATTATGTTAATCTCCTTGTGCCGACACATGTACGAGTACGGCTCTCGGCGTCCTATGCCCTGGACTCGGGTATGTTAACTTCTGGTCTTAGAAGTTAATAAGCTTTATGAGCTTAATGAGTAGGCGAACTCTGCCGATTTCACCTACTTACTAAACCCACAAAAAAAACAGCTAAGTAATCATGGTGTATAACACTGAGCTGTCTTTGTTGTTTTCAATTATGTGTGTCATGTGTTTCCTTTAATTAAAAAATCGTTGTACTCTGGCAACCTGGAAAGGTTTTTGGCAATCCTTAGATTACCAGAATACAACGATCAACCTTTCATTACCCCGATTGCCGTAGGGATTCCAATTTCATGGACACTTTCAAGTTACCATATTATTTTATTCACTGTCAAGCTCATCTTTTTCCTCTTCGGGTTCTTCTTCTTCTGTTTTGCTACCCGAAATTGATAAACCACTGGTTCCGATACCTATTTCTCCCATATTCAGCTCCTTTTTAACTAATATTACCTCAAGATAAACCTTTTAACTACCCCAAAAACGTGCTTTTATTTAATTATTACGGCAAAGGTGGGTGATTTATCTTACCTTGCTTCTTTTTTAGTTCTTCTAAGAAGGTTTTGTTCTTTGGTATCTCTTTCATCCAATCCAATATCGCTAATAAGATGTCACTCATTACTTTATTGTCAGCTTCTGGTGTTTGTAGTTGTTTTTCTTTCATGCCCACCTATTATGTGCTTCTACTATAGAATAATCAACTTCTACTAACTTACGATCTTTATTTAATTTAATTGCTGCTCCAAACATCTCTTTTTCTTTTTGTTCTGGGTAGCCCATGCGTTGTCCGTAGCCATCGCCCGTTTTATATGGACCTGTAGAAACGTGAGTTATTATATCAGCCTTACCAAACTTTCTAATGGTTTCTTGAGATATTTGTTTAGTATGAGTATGACTAGAAATATAAACATCTGCGCCTTGTAAATCAAAACGAGCTTCTCTAAAAGTAGGATGATTTTTGTTATAAATTGATGAACCTCTTGCCCTATGTTGAGTTACTAGCTTGTAATCTTGCTCTCCTATGTGAATCAACACCTCTGCAACCCCCCTAACATAGGGTGCATTAGCTCTTTCTGAAAACTCAGAGTAAGGATCACCACCACTACGACTTGCCCACTTACTGTCGTGTTCACCAGATGTAGCAACAATTATCTTGCCTTTAAGAGAAGAAAAGAGACTGGTTAAGAACCCTCGTTGTTCGTTTAAGTTAGCTGATTGTTCACCACCGCTTTCACCACCCCAGAATATCCCATCTAATAAGTCTCCATTAAAAATGATGTAGCTATCAGGAGTATTGCGGATGATTTCTAGTTCTTGTCTAATGCGTTCTATATTAACGTCTGGATGACCGAAGTGTATATCAGCCATTATGTTAACTATTGAAGCGTTAGGTAGGGTAAGCTCAACAAAATTCTCTGCTCTTGGGGATAGCTCTTTCATTTGATCGGCTCTAGTTTGAGCTAGATGTAAATGGCGATCAACGTCTACTGGATATTTTATTTCAGAAGAAAAAGATAAGTCGGGAAGCTCTCCTCTCATAGCCATTTCTTTTTTAATTGTTTCTTTAGACACGAAGCTATCTTCTGTCGGTCCGTAATACATTCCTTCTTTTCTCATGTGTTTCCTTTCGTATGATAATAATCGTGTCTAGCTTTATGTGACCCCTTATCAAAATAGTGAGGATCAGGGATTCTTCTATAATTTCCACTATCAGATCCACCAAGCTCTTTGGCTTCTTCAATTTGTTTATTAGTTAATGGAAGATTATAGAGAGAGACAGCAAGCAGCCCCATTGCTGAGGCTGATACGATAACTAGATCGTACTTCTTGCCGACCTCTATCGGCACTTATTTTAATTTCTTAAAAGCGTCTGCTATTAGACCCCACAATATTACTACTGCGAATGGAATTGCTTGTTTAAGCTCCACTCCTAATGCCAACTGACCAAATAGTGCAGCCAGTGAGGGTGCTGTGAACTTTAGTAAGTTCCAACCCCATTTCTTCAAAGCTAGTTTCCTTGCTTTTGTCATAATTCGCTCCTTTTTATATAATTATTACTATAAGATAACTTTGTACTGTTAGCAATCTCCTATTTTTACTGCCAATCAACTATAGACTATAGCTTTAGTTCCTATATAGCGTATTTTTTAATGATTTTTACCCTGTCTTTTACTGATTCTTCGGTCCTACTCACCAACTTCAATCCATCACTAGGCTCAGAAGGTGATATTATAGGACACTCTGGACACTTAAAGTTCTCCAATTCATCTTCAAGCTTAATTACATCACCCATTAAATCCTCAACTATTGCTGGTAACTTGTCTACGTCATCTTCTTTTTGAATTTCATCTTCAAGAGTTATCGAAATCTCTTTTAAGACATTCCAGTAATGATCTCTTGACTCTCTTTCAGCTGTACAATCTGCCATATTACTCCCTTCTGGGGACCTTAGCCACCCAAATACGTTGTTATAATTGTGTTCTTGAATATGACATGGTGAGTTGGCTGGAAAGTTCTGATCAAACGATCTAAAACGGTTGATATCACCTTCATCAAATATAGATATGTGACCATAATAACCAAAGAAAATCATTAGATCACCCTGTTGTGGAATGGCATCGGGTGTGTTTTCTATCCATTCAAAATCAAGTAATTTTTCAGGAAAACCTATGGCATTAGTCCACTCAACAATCGCGTGACCCAACACATCTCGTAGATAAGCGTTTCCCAAGTCAACACATTGATTTAAAGCATTAGCTGATCCTGCCACCTCTACAAACTTGCCATTGTTTTTATTTTTAAATTCTTGATGTGTCATTATTCCTTCTTAAAAAAGTCAAAACAAAAACTAATTATACTTGCTATAAAAGCTGATAAAACCATTACTCCTACACCTATTTTACCCAACATATTATCTACCTTGCCCTCCACCACATCTATTTTTTTAGTATTGTAAACAATTTTAGCATCTAGTTTATCCTCTAATCTATTCTGAGACTTTTGAATTTGTATTAGTAGATCGTAAGATGATGGTTTAGACATTATGCCTCAATCAAACTAACTGATACTAAATCTTCTCCTGTATTATTATCATCCACTGTCCAGACACTTTGGTCAATGTCATGGAACAACACCGTATAGTCTGTTCCGTCTATATCAGTGAATGTAACTAGCTGAGTACCTTCCTTAGATCCCTCTATGTTATCTCTAATAGCAGCTGCATCATCAATACTAGTTGTCCTGTCTCTATACTGGAGGTTCTCTTTAGCTAATATACGTAAGTTCCATTTATACTTAGTTTCAGCCCATAGAGCATACTTCATAATTACATCAGTTATTTCAGGTGTATCCAATCCATCACTAGAGGTAAGGGTGTACTTAAGAACAATTTTTTTAGAGTTAATTCCTGATGGAAACGACAAGGAGAATGATTCAGTGTCATCCACTGCATTAGATCCTAGTAGAACCCAACTACCTGCTTCTTTAAATTTATAGTGAATAGTAATTGTGGTGTTGGCGGGTAGGGGATTGTGTCTTATCTCAACTTCGTTATAGAGCTTGTTAATGCTAGGGAGGTTGGCATCATAGTAAGACGATTGAACCCACCCAGAAGCCTCATATAAATCTTCGTCTACCTTGTATACATAGCCATCATCAGCTCCAATTAGCAGAGTGTTGTTGACTCTGCCAGAACTATAATATCCATTAGCACTTGAATTATGATGAGATACGTGGAGTCCATGTCTATCATATGTCCATACACCTATGTTAGTTTCACTCTTACCTTCTTGAGAAGCTGTGGTTAAGAACAACTTATCATCGTGAAACTCCATGCTAGTAATTTGCAATTCATACTCAAATAAGTCTTTTAGGTTAAAGATAGGATTAAGTGAAGAGGTGTCAAATACAAATAACTGTCCATGGTATGTCCCTATAAATAGATAAGCATCATAAAACGACATACATTTAATAACCGTGAAGTCGAATGGGTATAAATTACCCCATTCTGTTGAGTCATAGAAATAAATAAATCCAGAATAGTATTGTTCAGGGATTAGCTCTGGTGATCCACCTGCAGCATAGATACTTCGGTTATATTCTATAAGTGAATATGGATATCCAGGGTTACGAGGTTTATCTATATCTTCAGTAATAGTATAAGCAGCCATATCATCAGATGAATAAATTTTAGCTTGAGGTGATAATCCTACGTATATAGAATCATCAGATGTATATTCAGCTAGAGACAAAACTGCTGATTCAGTGGCTGTGTTAAACGTGTAATTAATAGCCCATGTGGTTCCATCAAATGACCATAATCTAGCATCACCATTTACTGACCCATCTGGATCTCCTGTACCAATCAAAAGTTTTTTAGTCCCCCCAATTTTTGAAACAAGAGCGCAGTTAGCTGAAGTATTATTACTTAACACTTGGAACATCGCATCGTCTCCAGCCACCGCTGACCAACCAGATCCACCGTCTGTTGATGTAGATATATTTCCATCAGAATATTCATCTGAAGTAGCGTTATATCCCCAAGCATAGTTTTGATCATTAGCTCCAGCAGCAATCTTTAAAACTACATGAAAAGTAGTAGCAGCTGCTAGTGAAAACGAGGTGTCAAATTCTACAGTTACCCATCCATAATCTGTAGTAGTAAATGCAGGAATAGTTCCAGTAGCATCGCTGTCTGCTAGAGTACCTGAAGGTTTATTAGTATCATCTGTTTCTATTCTTACAGTAATATCTCCTGGTGTACCATCAACTTTCTTTAAGTAAACCCTAACCCCTTTAACTTCAGCTGTGGTAGCTATTTTAAACCCTTGTGACAGAGCTTTTTCTGTACCACCATCATCTCCTACAACTCCATGAGTAGTAATGTCGGCAACAGTCGTATATGAAGTTAATTTACGAACATCCCAAACCTCAGTCCAAGTAGTTCCTTCATCCCATGAATAAATTTTGCCAGTATTAGTTCCACAGTAACCAGTTGAAACAGTTGAAGCTGGAACATCTGCTAGGGTTGAATCTTGAGTTACATTTATTGCTGGGCTTGATGTTCCTGAATAAGAAGTTAAGTAGTCTAGATGCACTCTACCCACAGCTCCTGCACCTCCGTCACCACCGCCATCTGCTGCACCAGCAGCTCCTGCTGCACAACCTATTTTATTAGATCCAAGAGTAGCAATTTGAGTTTTAATTAAACATGATCCACCAGCCCCACCACCCCCAGCACCCTCATCAGCTCCTGCACCTCCAGTCCTATCAGTTCCAGCTATTCCATCAATGGTAATAATTCCAGTTATAGTAATATTTTTAGATCTTATAAAAACTAATCCTCCACCAGCTCCACCAGCTGCCCCTCCAGTAGTATGATTTGAATTAGTTCCACCACTTCCACCACCACCTCCAAAAGTAGCTACTGTTAAAGCTGCATTTCCTTTTGCTGAACCTCCAGCTCCACCTATTCCACCGTCATTCACACCAATTGTTCCAGCTGCCCCATTTCCACCACCACCACCTCCAGCTGAATGATTTGGATCAGTACCTTTTCCACCACCACCCCCACCGTTTCCATTTGCGGAAGTTGAAGTAGTTCCTCTAACACCACTGGTTCCCTCTCCTTGAGTTCCAGCTAAATTTGCAGCAACACCAGCTGATCCTAAAAATCCTTTTCCATCAGCACTTAAAGTTCCAGTTATTGTAGTAGCTCCATTACAATGCCATGCAAGAATCCCTCCAACAGTACCATTCCAAGCCTTAGCTGTGTATGTCTTAGTAGAATCAATTGTAACTGTAGAATGTTGTTTGAGTTCTCTAACTTGAGCGCCACTAGCATAAGCATATGTTAAAGGATTAACAGTAGTAATGGTTCCAGCCGTATAAGAACTAATTTCGTTTTCTTCCCATTGACCAGCGCCAGTACCTCGAGTTTGATGAATTAAAATATTTTGTCCAGCTGCGAAAGAAGCATTAGTTGCTGTTAAGGCTGTTGCATCCTTACTACCAGTACAAGCACTGTCTGTTGGTGCTTCGGTAGTATCGGCACTAATTGACAACGCTCCATCTGAGCCATCACCAAAAGAACTAACTCCCCCAGCTCGCCATTCATTAATCCAATTAACTCTTGAGCCTGGATCTGTCTGTCCTGTTGAAACAAATTTCTTAGAAAGGGTAATCTTCTCGAGTTGGGTAGTATCAATATTCTCTGATTTCCAAAACTTACCAGGGTCATCAAACTTTAATTGTTGCGCACCATTCCTCCAGTTAGTCTGGGCAAAAAACTGCCAGAAGGTGGCATCTCTGTATGAGCTATCTCCAGATCCGAACTTACTAACAAACAAGGGGGCGCGTTTCTTACTATAATACTTAATACCACGGGCATTCCTCCCGAGTATGTACCCGTTTCCGTCTATGATTACATGGTATTTTCCTAGTAAATCACCCATTATGCTTCCGTTAGAACAAAATCATCTGTTCCTGAACTTACTGTTACTTGATACCTCTTGGTTGCATCACTGCTCCAGATATAGAATCCACCTCTACTGAACGGACCTGTTAAATCTTTGGTTTTAATCCTTCTACTTCCTACACCAGTATGACCGTGTAAATTAATTTTTCTTATTTCAGTAAAAAGAGCTGGTGATAAGTGATGCAACTCAACCTGACCAGGACCGATGTCTCCCGATTTGATTAAGTCTTTGCCAGATTCTTTAAATGTGGCGTAGCCCATTAAATTCCTTTACTGTTGATTTTTTTTCCTTAGAATTGATTCAGTTAACCTTGATTTAATATTATCAACTCTTCTTCTATCACCTTCAGACAGATTAGTTGGACCAAGTTGTTGAATCTTTTCCATAAATTCTAGATCACCTTTTTCTTCTCTAAGCATTTCAATATATTCATTGCTCACTCTTTGGCTCTCTGCTAATGCTCTGTCAGAATTTTCAAGAAGAGTTCTAAGTTCAGGATCTTGAGCTAAAGCTGCTTCATATTCTGGTGTGCCTGGTACTGGTGCTACACCACCCAACACTTGACCAGTTTGAGCCTGAGATTGAACAGGAGCTGAAACTGATGAAGGCATAAGATTTTGTCCTAACGTAGGAGTTGGAGTAACAGGAGCTTGAGTCTCTGGAGTAGGAAGAGGTTTTAAATTACCTGGTCCACCTA
>Ga0222697_1001161_pt1 | contig 10308 bp, 18 predicted proteins | sample AntAcemetage1402_FD_179835 | JGI IMG/M metagenome (GOLD analysis project Ga0222697, IMG submission 179835) | Saline water microbial communities from Ace Lake, Antarctica - #1402 | ecosystem: Environmental > Aquatic > Non-marine Saline and Alkaline > Saline | place: Antarctica: Ace Lake... | reverse complement strand
GTATTCAACGATGAGGGGGGCACAGACATCGAGCAGTGGGAGAACCTTCCAGGGCTTCTCGGATTCAGCATCCGCCTAGCGAATCGATTCGAGCGACAGGCACGATGGGCAACCGTTACGGGCAGCACGGACCTCGTGAACATGATGATGATTGACGAGATCGACGCCCTACGGAAGGTCAAGGATCAGGCGTTCCTCGTAGAACTCGCAGCCATCGCGCAGAACGGCAAGCCCTCAGAGTTTTGGGCAAAGCTCGATGAGGTGACAGAGAAGCTAGAACGCATGAGCAAGTTCGAGTTAGTCACAGGCCCGATCAGAATTGTCAGAGGGCAGATGAAAGACAACGTCCTGCATGACGATACCGGCAAGGTGGTAGAGATTCGCCCCGGAGAGACGATCATCAAGAAGGGAACCATCCTCCAAGCACACGGAGCAAAGATCACCGAGGAAGACGACACAGTTATCGACATCGAGGAGGAATCTGATGGCGGACAAATGCCCGATGCGGATAGTTAGAAGCACACGAGACGGATACCCGGATACGTTCGGGAAATGCGTACAAGAAGAATGCGCTTGGTGGAACGCGAGCAAAGGCAAGTGCGCCATCGCAGCTATAGTAGGAAGTCTCGACTGTCCGCCACCAACTATGCTGGACTTCGGAGCAACGGCAGGAAGCCCGGAAGCCTCGACCAAAGAAGTGCCACAGGGACCGGATTCAGCCGGTGAAACAGCTTGAATCCCTCGACGGGGTTATAAACACCATGGCAGGCAAATACCACGTTAAGCCGTTCGTCTGGAGAGGCATCAAGTTCGACAGCAAGGCAGAAGGCAATCGCTACGAAGTTTTAAGGGCATGGGAGAAAGAGGGCAGAATCGTTGCCCTCCACTTCCACGGTATTCATTTCCACCTTGGGAAGAACGACAAAGGACGGCAGACAATCTACACTCCAGATTTCACTTACCTCGAAGACGGAGTGCTCATAGCCGAGGAAGTCAAAGGAGTGCGTGTTCGAGACTTCCCAGTACGGGCAGCTTTGTTTAAGACAGTGTTTCCAGAGTGGACGTTGAGGGTGATCCAGGTATGAAAGAAGAATGGAGAAGCGTCTTGAGAAATCAGAATTACGAAGTTAGCAATCTCGGACGGGTTCGCAGAGTTACTCGCGGAGGCGGGGCTGTCCCAGGCAGGGTGTTGAAGGCTGGGCTTCTTAGGAATGGGTACATGATTGTTTCTCTTTGGAAAGACGGGGAAGGGAAATCCACTCACGTTTCCGCTTTGGTCTCTGAGGCATTCCTAGGCCCGAAGCCAGAGGGATTGGACATCAACCACAAAGACGGAGTGAAGAAGAACAACACACCGGGGAACCTAGAATATGTGACGCGCTCAGAGAACATCCAACACGCATTTGACACAGGACTGAACCGCAACATAGGAGAGGGACACGCACGATCAAAGCTGACAGAAGCCCAGGTTAGAGATGTATTGGAGAGGCTTTCAACCGGCGAAACATGCGCCAGTATCGGAAGATCTCTTGATGTTGGAAGAACAGTTATTTCAGATATAAAAATAGGACGAACTTGGGGCCATCTATCTTCCAGCTAAAGTAAAGGACTTGACAACCGCATCGAAACACGCTATAGTTCATATCGAACAACAGAGGCGCAGTGGTGAGCCGAACGAAACGAAGTTGCGTAGCACACACACCACTCACCTCTCTCGGTCTTTGAGAAGCAGGAACAGTGCAGCAGACGGGTACTTCTTTTGGTGAAACTACCCCGTCAGCATAAATTCTTTCCTGCTTTTCAAGGCCCGAAGAGATCATTGACAAGTCGAGAATCTGACAAGGCAACCGAGCGGTGCTAGTGGAGCGGGTACTTCGTATCTAACACGACGCAGCCGGGGGAACCCGGCCCGTACAATCCCCGTCCACGCTTATTCCCTTGGAAGCCTTTTTGCCAGGGTAGCTCAGTTGGTAGAGCACCTAAATTTCCCTTATCAAAAATTCCTCAACGGCTTAGTCTGTTGACGGTGCAGACAAGGGTTACTTCGCCTTTAAGCGGGTGGTCGCGCGTTCGAGTCGCGCCCCTGGCACCACAGAACATCAAAGACCACGGAGGTCAAAGATGACTACGAACGGCAACAGAAAGAAGAACGAACAGCTTGGAATTTCGTACGGAACCGCATGCAATAGGTTGAGGAAGATGGTGTTGTTTGACCTCATTCAGAGGTTCGGGCTCGACACTTGCTTCCGTTGCGGAGAAAAGATAGAGACAATCGAGGCGTTATCTTTAGAACACAAAGAGAGATGGCTTGACACGGATGACCCAGTCGGAAGATTTTTCAACCTCGACAATATTGCATTCAGCCACTTGACATGCAATATCAAAGCTCAGCGCAGAGGCCAGGCCCCAACAAAAAGGCATGGTTGCGCGGCTAGATACAGGAGAGGTTGCCGGTGCGATGAATGCCGCGCTTGGAAATCAGAGGACAACAAGAAAAGGAATATATCATCAACACGCGGCTATCAACAATTCCTCTGACGCACTATGAGTTATACCCGGCACGAGGCAATGCTGATAAGCACACGGGAACTGACAGCAATTCCATTGGGGAATTGTGCCGAGTGCCGGGAAATTATTCGCCCCGGATGGGGAGTTACAAAAAAGCAGAGACAACCCCAAACTTAAATCCGCATCCCCGCAACCTCATCGGGAGGAAGCACCGGGGCAAACGTACGCAGGCAGGACAATTCCTGAACCCATAGGAGGGGATTCACGGTGAAAACGAACCAACGAAGCCAGGCAACTCGACCAGAGACGCACGAGGGGGCAGGCGCACGTATTATCAACCCCACGCAACAATTGGAAAGAACATTGAATGCGTGCTTGCTATTTGAGAAGACGTTCTACGAGGACGGAGAGAGCGTAGCGGATCGACTCTACAACTGCGTCGAAGCCGTTGAGCCTGTTATTGCAGGGCGTTTGGCTATACGCGCACGGAATAAGCTGTACCTGAGACACGCTCCGTTGCTTGTCGTCGTTGCGATGGCAGACAGCCCCAAGCACAGTTTCCTCGTTGAGGATATTCTCGGTGGATGGGGAACCCCCGGCACAGAGGGATACACGCGAGGAGTTATCGCACGACCTGACGAGCTCGGAGAATTCCTGTCGCTCTACTGGCTGTACGGCAAGCAGTTGACGGGCAACGAAAAACGACCGATTTCCGCCTGCATCAAGAGAGGACTTGCGAAGGCCATCAAGCAGTTCGATGCCTACCAGCTTGGGAAGTGGAAGGGATCGAGCAAGACGGCAATCACGCTCAGAGATGTTCTCCGACTTGTTCACCCGACACCCGACACACCGGAGCAGGCAGGATGGTTCAAGGGATTAGTTGACGGAACTCTCGAAGCACCGGACACGTGGGAAGTAGCTCTTTCAGCAGGGGCAGACAAGGCAGCGACCTTCATCCGACTGATGAGAGAAGACAAGCTCCCAGCTATGGCGTTCCTTATGAACCTTCGGAATATGGTTGAAGCAGGAGTCAGCGGAATGGCTATCTCCGAATACTGCGACACCCTTCGATTCGCACGAGTTCTTCCTACCAGATTCATCACGGCAGAGAAGTTCGCGCCTTCGGTTTCAGACGCATTGGACCGAGCGATGATGAGAGTGTTCGAGGAGAGCGCAAAGCTCCCCGGCAAGACGATCATCCTTGTCGATGTTTCAGACTCGATGAACGCAGCATTGTCGGAGAAAGGATTCGGAACTATCCGAGCAGCGGCACACGAGACTTCGCGAATGGACGCAGCCTGCGGGTTGGCAATCCACGCGAGAGAAGTCTGCGAGGAAGCACGAGTCTTCACGTTCAGCAACGACTTGGTTGAGGTTCCGAACCGAAGAGGGTTCGGCCTTCGAGACGCTATCGTTTCTAGCCAGCCACACGGTATGACAGCAATGGGCGACGCAGTGAAGGCAATCAATAAGGCAGGAGCTTACGACCGGCTTATCATCATCACAGATGAGCAGACTCGCGACACCTTGCCAAACCCGAACCAGGGAACGAAGGGATACGTGCTCAACGTCTCTTCCGAGAAGAACGGAGTTGGATATCATCCTTGGACAAATATCACAGGATATTCTCCACATGTGATAAAATTCGCGATGGCACACGAAGGCGTGACGCAGGGAGCACGAATCAAAGAGGTTGAGCAAACTGACGACGCACCACGAATAGTTTAGACGCGTCCAGAAGTTGCCGGGGTTATTGCCATTCCTCGACAGCAAGCGACGGAGGGCAAAGGGGCAGGCTTCGACCTGCCCCGGAGCCACAAAAGCAGCGAAGGGGGATTCATGTGTTTTAGGAAAAAGACAACGCTCGTTACGAGCAGGAGAGAGTACACGCCGGACCTAGAGACATGGGGTTCGGTTGTTCAGTTCAAATACATCAATGCGAAGGCCGGATCGGTTATCCACACCGGAACCGGCAAGACACTCAATATCCTCAAGGCAGGAACTTCCCAGGTCGGCATATTCATTGATAAGGCAGGGAAGCACCGAGCGACAATTCGAGACAGGAACGGACAGACAATCGCATCAACCTACTATCTCGTGAATCACCTTCCACCTGTTCTCGAAAGACCTTTCGTAGCAGGAACGATCCAGCTTCTCAACCTCGTGACCATCGACCTTAACAAACAGGAACACGGATGCTCCGGTGGTGGCACAGAGGCAGACAAGTACGGCGTCTATCCACGCCCCGGAGAGATTATCCAAACCAACATCACAGCCATCATGGGAAGTCTCAAAGTCTTCTCGACATACGAAGACAACGCCCGACTCGTTCGATGGATTATCGGAGCAGGCGACCCCCCTCATTTCCCAGACGACAAATCAGTGCTTACGCCGACAGGATTGTGGCGACCCGGAGATCCAATCGGAAGCTCGACCCCGAGTTGCGGAGTAGACGCACCGAAGCGAAAGAATGCAGTCGTTGTTATCAGCGCACGGAACCAGCTTGGCAGCGAAACGATTGTCACGCTGCCTATCGTTTGGCAGCAAGAGGGAGCAGCCCCGCAAGTAGGTCCGTGTCAAAGTTCTTGTTCGAGCCTTAGATGAAAAAGATACGAGGCGGCGCGTTGGCCCACTCTGATCTCCTACCGCCCCCGCTTTGTGGTGGATGGCGCGTTTCAGATAGGCCTCTACCTGTTCACCACTGCGTAGTGCGCCGCCTCGTTGTATTCGTTAGCAGGGAAGGTGTGCCGTGCAAGCCATGAAAGACAGAAACAGTTTCCATATCCGAAAGATTATTCCCCAGGTGGAAGAAGGCTGGAACGGAATCAGGAAGTCACAGCAAGCATTGTGGGACAGGAATATCGACCTCATCAAGCAGTACACCTACCTCAACGGAGAGAAGACGGAGCGAGAGCTAACTTCCTTCCTTATCGTCCACCCGAACCTAGCCCCAGGCCCCCCGATGAGGGTTGACCTACACGAGCTTTGCGGGATCACAACCGAAGACGGCTACCAACTGATGTTCCTTGTTCCAGAAGACAGGACAGCAGGAGCAGGAACAGACGTCACGATGGTTGACTCACGAGTTCTTATCATCCACGCCCAGTCAGGAAGAGTAGCGTACACCCCGTCTATGATCCCGATTTACAAACACACCATTCCCGTGATGAAATGGCTCGCGGAGAACGAAGAGTGGGGATACGAGGGATGCGAGATTCCATGGGTAGGCCCCGAAGCAGATTGGCCCGAAGAAGAAGAGTACGGCGCAGGGGAGGAAGATGAGTCAAATCTCGCGCCAGCGTAGACTCCAACAGAGATAGCTAGAGGAGAGAAGATGGCAAAGTTCGACGTAGAGATTCCACTCGCAGGCAGCGTAGACATTTACGACATTGAGGCAGAGACGGAAGAGGAAGCGATCAAGAAGGCGTGGGAGCTTTTGAATACGAAAGAGGTGGACGACGTAGGAACCATCTCATACGAACTGATGGAGACGGTCCAAGAGGGCAACGTCTGTTCCGCTCCACTATGGAAGCAGAAGGCAACCAAGCAATAAAGGAGAAAGCCATGGCAGACACATTCGCAGTCCAAGTTATGAAAAAGCTACGAGGGGTAAGGGGAACCGCAGGCCTCACTCAGGAGGACCAGAGATTCATCGACCATCTTGATCTCAACGCACGGAGAGCAGGAGGACCATTCACGAAAGCCAGCGAGATCGCACTGTCTGTCACGCTGTTCGACGAGATTCAAATCGTGAAAGAAGAACTTCTCTCCGTCGAATACGAAGCCGTTGCGGAAGACCCTGAGAAGGCCGCTCCAGAATAAAGGGAGAAGAGGACCATGAACCCTGATGGACGGAAAGAAATAGGCGTAGGATTTACCTCGTGGTCTATTGAGCGGATTAGGACAGGAGCTAAAACTGCAACTCGCAGAATGCCACGGCTCGACAAGATCAACAAGCACCCCAACGAGTGGACGTACCTTGGCAGCCACTCAAAGAAAGCGATCTTCCAGCACGAGGACGCAACAATTATTCGAGTCAACCTTACAGCTTCTCCGGGCGACAGGATTTGGGTACGCGAGGCTTGGAAGATTGCCAGCTTCATGCCCGACGATCCCATCGAGGTACAGTTCAAGGACGGAGTTTGCATAGCCGAAAGGGATCTCCCAGACGACAGCGGCTACGAAGAATGGTGGGAGCGCATGGCTGTCCAGAGCACGGACGAACTTATCAAGATGGAGTGGCCGCACAAGAGCCTTGACGACATGTATGTTTGGAAGCCCGGCAAGTCACCTCTTAAGTTTCGACCGAGCATCCACCTTCCGAGACGCTGTTCGAGGATCGACTTGATTTGCACAGGCATCAAGGTAGAACGGCTCAAGGACATCACCGAAGAACAAGCACGAGCGGAGGGATGCGACCCGTCCGATTACTGCGAACACGCAGACGGCAGCCCCGTCTATCGAAACGACTTCTTCAAGGTGTGGGAGCGCATCTACGGGATCGACAACCCGAAGGCAGTAGAGAGCAACCCATGGGTCTTCGCAGTCGAGTTCGAGCTAGAAGAGGACCGCTCCGAATGAGAGCACGGCTAGAAGGAACAGACCTCGGACGGCTGATACCACGACAGCTTAGAAAAGCGAAGATATGCCAAAGATTCGAGACGGCAGACAAGGCCATCACTGGAGCAGCACGATGCGCCTTCATTGTCTACGCAGCCTATTGCCTCATAGACGTAGTGGCGAAAGCGACCCAGGGAGTCTAAATGCAAGCCGTGAAAATGACGAAGGAATATCGGCTCGACACGAACGCTTGGCCCCAGTGGTTGATAGAAGCCTACGCAACCAAGAGGGTTCGACCGTTGCGAGACGGGTGCGGTAGTTGCCTTCTCATAGTTCAGACACCGACAGGCGAGCGCACCCTCTTTTGGGACCATTGGATCGTCAAGACTGCGGACGGAAGGCTCTACATACAAGATCAGAGGGATAGCCGACTATGAACTACATATCACACCTCGGAACTACAGAGCCAAAAGGATTTCAGCAGGGCAGGATGGTTGGAAGGATCACAGCGGCAGGGAGCACGATACCGATAGCAGAGATGAAGAGTTGGACTATCGACACGAGGAAAGAGGCCAGAGACTTATCAGACCTTCTTCTACAAGACTACGGACAAACGGAGGCAGGAATGCAACTGACGTTTAGGGTAGCAGAGCTTCAAGCGAAGATCGGAGCGAACCGGGATAATCACGCGAAAATCGCAGCCGAAGCAGCGGAGGGCTTCCGAGCGAAGGCAATGGATTGGTTCAAAAAACAACTCCATTTCGTAGAGGAAGGAGGCGCAGTCAACTTCCGTTTCGGAATGCCATTCCCCGAAGACCACACGGAAGACTACGACCGCGTTCTCATGATGCTATCTATGTGCACCGAGGCAGAGATCGAGCTATCGGAGAGCCAGTTCGCGCAGTACGTCATGGACGATTGGGGATGGAAGCGAGATTTCCTACAGTCAAACGCGAATTACTCTGCACTAGCAGCGACGGCGATGGAATAGAACCGTGGGCTTGATTCCGCCTTCTCCCCCCCTTCTACCACCAAGGACATTGATGAACGAACCCAAGGCAAGGCCAAAACGACGGCCTGACGCGAGGATATGCGGAACGGACCTTGGGACCATGGTGGTTACGAAGGCAGCGAAGAGAGGGCGGATAGCAGGAGCGATCACGGCGATTACGGTCAGCACGACCGCTTTCGCAAAAGGGCTCAAGGACGTAACGAAGGCGATCAGCCTCTTCGAACAAGGGATGAAGCAATGAACACGTCGACGACCGAAGCGAACACAAGCAGAGCGGCTACCTAGAACGCTGACCATGACTCGATTGCGCTTCTGTCGACAAAGAATGAAGCCGGGAGAGAGAGCGAAGCAGTTGGAATTATAGGGAGGAAGGATGGCAGCACGAGAGTTAGGTAAGGAATTCAGGATAAGAATCGACGTCGCGAGGCGGCTCGGAGCTATTGCAATTCGGACCACGGAAGACGCCCTCGAAGGATATTGGGAAGAGCACGATGAAGGCAGAGGAGAGGGATGGCAGGAACTCCCCTGTTACCAGAACGATAAAACCGAAGCGTTGAAGCTATTCACGATAATGTCCGAGAAAAGGCTCGGCCCAGAGCTTTCCGGATATGTCCCTTCCGACAGCACCGAGACACCGGAAGAGGATGCTGGAAGAACCTACTACGCGCACACGTCTGACGCATCAGGATTTTCTTTCCACGAATCTATAGAAGATTCCCCAGAAAGGGCAATCGCACTTCTCTTCATCAAAGCCATTGAGAAACCGCTTCAAAGTTTAGACCGAGCCTTCGCGATGGACTACATACGACAGACTTACAATGTGCCTGCAAAGATCGGAGGGAAGGTCAAATTTGGGAGCAACAAAGGGATGATCATTGGAGCAGACGGAGCGCACCTCATCATCGACGTAGACGGCAAGGTTGGACGCTACCACCCGGAATGGCATCTCAATTATCTCGACGCAGAGGAGACATCATGAGCGGAGGGAGTTTTAATTACCTACACACGAAGGAAGCCGATCAATGGGTTGGATTCCAATGCACTCAAGAAGCAGAGGCAATGATAGACGCCATGATCGAGGCAGGAGCAGACGACGCAGCGATGGAGACACGGAAGATACTTGCTATCGCAGACGGAGCACGAGTACGCCTTGAAGCACTCATCGAGCACATGGCCCCGATATGGAAGGCGATGGAGCGGTGGAAGTCCAACGACACGTCACAGGAGATGTTCGCCAAGGCGTTAGCCAAGTGGAGAGGTGAACCAGAATGACACAAGTAGAGCGGCACGAGTATTGGCATCCAGAAGATTGCAAATCCGCGATTTGGGAGTACGTCGAGAAGACGTTTGCCCCAGCCAACAGGGAGACACAAACCCACCTGATGCTAAAATTACTCAACGCAAGAGACAACGTGACGAAGCCCGTCCTCATATGTGTCGTAGAGAAGGGCTTGGGGCTTGATGAGAAGATTTCCTACTGGATCGGACGATACATCGCATTGACAGAAGCGATCGACAGGCTTACAGGGGAGATGGCAACGTGACCGGCAAGGGATACAGCTTCAACGTGAACTACGACAAAAAGTGTGATGAGTGCGGGAAAGACGGAGCGTGTGACAACGGACTTTGCCTCGCTTGCACCACGAAGGCCATCACCGGCAAGACGATGAAGAGCAGGACAGGCAAGGAAGTAGCACAGAGGGGGAAGAGACTATGAGCGAGAAAATCGAATACGCATTCCCAAGCCTAGAGCAGAAGGGAACGCCACTAAGAGGCGCTATCGCCATCGCTTATCTCAACGGAGCGGCGACACGAGGAATCATGGACGCAGAGGGCGCAGCGAAAAACGCTTACGAGATGGCAGACGCAATGATGGAAGCCAGGAAGTAGGAGGACGAATGGAAGTCACTATTCTTCGAGAGGCAGGATTCGATGAAGCGATGCTCGGAATTTCATTGAGCTACGGCACAGACATGACGAAGATCAGGGCTGTAGCGAACGGACTAGCTCACAAGGGAGACGGGCACAACAAGTTCCTCGAATCAATGGCAGTCTGGATGTTAGTGACAGCCCCCCGATATTGGTGGAGCCAGTACGACACCTACCGCGCAGGAGTAACGAAGCAATCTGAGTCAACGATGCACACGATACTCGCCAACCCTCTTACGCAAGCCAATTTCTCTCAGGCTATCCCCGGAGATTATCTTGATTGGATCAACGCCTTCATC
>Ga0222697_1001157_pt1 | contig 10322 bp, 12 predicted proteins | sample AntAcemetage1402_FD_179835 | JGI IMG/M metagenome (GOLD analysis project Ga0222697, IMG submission 179835) | Saline water microbial communities from Ace Lake, Antarctica - #1402 | ecosystem: Environmental > Aquatic > Non-marine Saline and Alkaline > Saline | place: Antarctica: Ace Lake... | reverse complement strand
CTTGTGCACGCTCTTTTGTTTCTTCATTAATAATTCCTATTAATTTAACCTTAACCCCACTTTTCGTTGATTTTTTCATTTCTATCAATCCTTTTCCCCATATTTTCCAATTTCCTTGAACTCCGAGGATTTCCTTTTTTACTAAGATATTTCTCTCTGCAAGTTTATTCATGATATTTTTTTGACCTATGAGTATTGAGATTGGATTATTTGATATTTCTATATTTTTAATTTGATTTTTAATTTCCTTTATCTTTGATTCTTGTTCAGATATTCTTTCTTCAATAAATGTCTTGATATTAACTGATTTGTAAATATTTTTTTCAGAAGGGATCGATTCCACTATCCCAAATTTTTCTAATTTCTTTATAATTTCGTATATTTTATTTTGTGGAACTTTTGAGTGAATACTTAGATTTTTTGGATCTGCAGTTTTTAGATAAATTAATGAATCTAATATTTTAGATTCGTACTCTGTTAGTCCTATTGATTGAAATAATTTTTGGTTTTTCATTTGTACTTTAAGAGTACTTAAGTATTATATAAAGATTTTGGAATTGAAAGTTATGGGTAATTCACTTCCGTCAAGAAATTATAGGGTGCAACAAGCTAAACAGGAAAGGACATTTAATGTAGCAATTTCTAACCTTTTTACTAATCCAACTAGAGATGCTATAATTAATTTAAAAAAAGCAATGGGCGATACTTGTTGTGGTTTTGTTTCTAATCTTGAAGAAATATCTATGGGCAGAAAGAAAGAGGTTCCCAATGATTTTAAGGGAATCGAATATGAAGTTAAACTTGGAATTGATCTTAAGGAAGATACTCTTGTTAATAATTATCTAAATTTTTTTACTGCTCAAGGGGATGTTATATTTAATGTATCTGGAAAGTATTTTTTGATTAATGATTCTATTTTTGTTCGTTCTTCTGCGAATGATTATTATGGGAATGATTCTGATGAGAGTCTTGTTGTTATGCGAAATGGAGATCAGAGAAGTTTAAAGACAAAAGGGTGTGGAGAGCCTGTTTCTCTTGGAGTTGCGGATGACCAATTTGTTGTTAAAAGAAAAGAGCGTGTTTTAAGAGAACGCTCTGAAAGAGATGTGGCTAGGGCAGTTCAAGATACAATTTTAAAAAGTAATCGCTATAGAGGCCAGATTGATCGGGATAGAAGAAGAGTTGATTTTATTTCATTAGATAATGGGAGATTTTATTCAATGGTTTGTGATGTTTGCAATGTTTACTCGGAACCTAAAGGTAATCTTGTTAAACGGCAACTTGAAGTTGAATATATTGGATATCTATTAGAACAATTTGAAGGTTTTGAGAGGGGTTCTGAAATACAAATGGTTTCAGATTTGTTATCTTTAGGTAATTTGGCAAAAAAGGTAGTCTGTTCAAAAAATTCCAATGTCTCTTCAATGGATTTTACTACTGAGAGAAAATATGATTTTTTTACAAAATAAAATGAAAAATAATGAAAATAATCTTGTTTTTGTTTCTGGTCCTCATGGAGCAGGAAAGTCTACTCTTGTTTCTTATCTTTTAGAAAATATTCCAAATTCTTTCTCTCCTAAACTGAAGACAAGAACACCTCAATTTTATTGGGGAGGGGCAGAAGATTTAGTTGAAATGAATCATTTTCATAGACAAACTTTGAAAACAGCTCAAAGAGCTACTGAAAATTATGAATACTGGATTGCTTCTAAGGCAAATCCAGATAAAATTATTATTGGTGATAGATGTATCTATGATGCTCGAGTTTATAGGGAGGTATATGTTTCCCTAGGTTGGGTGACTCCTGAACAAGCAGATACTATTAAGAGTTTTGAAAAATATTTTTATCCAGAGGAAATTTTGAATCCTTATTCTATTGTCTTAAATCCTGGAATTGATGTTTGTAGGCAACATTTAGAAACAAGGTGGAAGGAAACGGGTTGGATTAAATTCAAGGAAACTGATTTTAATTATCTTGAAACTGTTTGTAAATGTTTTGCAACTCTGGAAGAGAATAAAAATATCTTTTATATTGATCACGAATTTGATTTTAGCAATGAAAGAGTTTTAGATAGTTTAATTGATTGGTTAAAAATTAAATCCTAGTCAAATATTCTAGTTCTTCTTCATTGAGTCTCAATTCTTTTGCTATCTCTTTATTAGAATTTATTATCTGTTTTATTATTGGGAATTCATGCATTGCTCTTTTAATTCCAACATGCACTTTATGAGCATATTTTTCAGAGATTGATTTCTTTTTTGCTGTTCTTTGATTATTCATCCATATCTTTAGAATTCTTGTGGGTCTTTTATAAGAGGTAAAACTAGATGGAATTCTTTTTGGGTCTTTAGAGGAAGAAATTCCATAACTTAATAAAATATTTTCATAAACTAAAAATCTCCAGTATTGCTGTTTGTAAATTCTTCCTTTGAAAACATCTGTTTTACTTAATCTATCGTATGCTTTGGCTAATTCTTCTCCAGAGTATTCTGCAGGAATGTTTTCTTCAATCCAAAGAATTATTTCATCTATAGGCATTTTTACGCTATCAAAAATAGATAATGTCTCTTTGGTAGGAGCACCCTTAAATATTCTTTTTAGTGCATTAAAAATATCTATTTCCTTATTTCTTTCATCAAAAATTATTGATGGGTCGTCTATTTTTGAAATTGTTTGTAAATCATTTATTGCTGCTCTTAAATCTCCTCTTGCATTTAGAGAAATTTTTGTTAGAGTATTATCTTCAATAAATGAATTTTCTTTTCTTAGTATGCAGATTAGAATATCTTTTATTGTTCTATAATCTATTTCTTTTAACTGAACTAACTCAGATTTCATTCTTAAAGTGCTTAGTTTTTTATTCCAAATATTATTTGCTGTTATTATTACTGGGTATTTTGATAGGCTTATCAAAGATAATAATTCTGGAAGTCCTCCTCGGTCTACTGCTGAAATTCCATCAACCTCATCTACAAGGATTATTTTTCTTTTTTTAGAGAGAGATCTTTGTTCTATTGCGGGTTTTAGAATTTCTTGAAGTTTACCTTTATTTCTTAAATCTGAGGCATTTAATTCAAATATTTCAGAGTTTGTTTCTAAAGCAGCAACGTGTGCGAGAGTTGTTTTTCCTATTCCTGGAGGTCCGTGAAGAATTATTGCTTTTTTCTTTTGTGGAGTTGTTATAAATGATTTAAGTCTGGCTATTGCTAAATCTTGTCCTTTTACATCACTAAAGCATTTTGGTCGGTGTTTTTCAGCCCATGGCATTTTAATATCCTCCTTTAAGAAATTTATTTATTTTCCCAAACCAGCTAGAACAAAACTTGCTAATAAAGCCTGGAGTTGTATGAAAGGGTCACTTCCTTCAACCATTCTAAATTCAGCTTCACCAGTTTTTTCTGTTAGTTTAACTTTTATTTCTGGTTCTACTGGAAGATTCCATATTTCTTTTTGAATAGATTTTATTACATCTTGTCCGGAAATAGATTCTTTAAGCATAACATCCAAAAGTTTTTCTCGTGATTTTAGGAAATCTCCTGCGAGAGCATAATCTAAAACAACTTTGATATCTTTAGGTTTTGCATTTGAAATTATTGTTGAAACTAATTCTGGAGTTATGTTTGGACTTATTGATGCGGTTGCTTGTAAAAGATTTGTGGCTCTACGACAATCTCCCTCGCTACCCTCATAGAGTATTTCAAAAGATTGCTCGTTTATTGTTAGCTTTTCTTTTTCTCCAATTCGTGTTAGATATTTTTCTATATCTTTTTTTTCTAAAAGCTTGAATCTGAATATTGCACAACGAGATTGTATTGGGTCTATGATTTTTGAGGAGTAATTGCAAGAAAGGATGAATCTACAGGTTGCGGAATAGTTTTCCATAGTTCTTCTTAAAGCTTGTTGGGCTTCAGGAGTTAGAGCATCTGCTTCATCTAAAAATATTATCTTAAAAGGAACGTTACCTAGAGATTTTGTTCTTGCAAAGTTTTTCACTTTTTCTCTAACTATTTGAATTCCACGCTCATCTGAAGCATTTAATTCTAGATAGTTTTCTCTCCAGTTTTCTCCGTAGAGAGTTTTTACAATTATTAGTGCTAGAGTTGATTTTCCGGTTCCTGCTGGTCCGGCAAACATTAAATGTGGAATGTTTAATGAAGATGTAAGTGATTCGGTTCTCTTTATTATATCGCTCTGTCCTACAAGTTCAGAGAATTGTGTTGGACGATATTTTTCTGTCCAGATTTCGCTCACCATAATTAATTTGAGAGAATTTTGTTTATAAGGTTTGTTGTGATTTATCTTGTTAATTTGTTCACTTTGTTTTATATTCACCTTAGTGAACAAAATCGGGGAAAAGCTTAGGGAATTGGCTCGCTTCTTCAAAGCTCGCAAATTGAGGTATTAATTTAATAATAATTTATCTTTCTAAAAATTAGAATGACTTTGTCGGCATGCAACTAGCTTTTCTACATATTTTTCTAAACTAGAAATAAGTTTTTCTTTTCCTACCTTTTTTTCTGTGTATAAAAACTCCTTAGAATATAGTATCAGAGATTTCACAAGATTAATTGGGTTTATCCATCCTCCATTTCTTAATTGTCTTTTTTGTAAATAAGAGTAAATTTTTTCTTTTCTCTCGTAGTCTTCAGATTCTTTTCTAAGGGTTTTTAGAGATTGTTCGAACAATCTTAATCCACATCTTTCTTCAGGGTAATCTGTAGAATTATTTTTCATTTTAGTTAATTTTATTTACTTCTAGCTCTTCTTAACTTACGCTTGTGCTTTTCTTTTCTAAGTCTTTTACGCTGCCACTTCCAACGCATTTGTCTTTTCTTTTTCCAACGTCTTGAACTTCTTTTCACTTTATATTCCTAAATTATTTTAGATATATTTTAATTGAGAAGTTGGTTTTTAAAGATTGCTATTGCTATTTTTTATCTACTTCTTTTAACATTAATTCTCGGACAGAACTCTTTTATTGGGCAGATAGAGCACCAGGGAGATAGGGGTTGGCAAATTTCTCTTCCAAACTGGACAAATATTGCATTAAAATTACGTTTATATTTTTGAGGGATTATTTTTTCAAGTTCTGGTTCGGTTTTTTCAGCGGTTTTAGTTTTAACCCATCCAAGACGATTTGGAATTCTGTGGCAGTGGGTATCAACCGGAATCACTTCTTGATTAAATGCAAAAGAGAGGACAATATTGGCAGTTTTTGGACCGATGTGTTTAATCGAGATTAGTTCTTCTCTTGTTGAAGGAACTTTTCCATTAAATCTATTTAATATTTCATTTGAAACGCTTCTTAGTGCTCTTGATTTCTTTTTGTAATGTCCTGAAGAAAAAATTATTTTTTCTAATTTTTTTAAAGGAATTTTAGAGATTTCTTTTGGGGTGGTTGCTACCCGAAATAGTTGTTTGGAGACTTTTTCAGTATTTTCATCTCTGGCTCTAAGGGAGAGAAGACAAGAGATAAGTATTTTAAATGGCTTTGAGGAGTCTTTTTCATGTAAGGTTCTCATTCTATTTAGGGTGGTTTTTTCTGTAGAGAGGTATTTTTTTGAAAGTATAATTAAAACCTGGTTAATTTTTTTTGTTTTATCCATATTTATTGAATGTATAAGATAATTTTAAACGTATTGGAAGGCTTAATAAGATTTAAATACTAAATGATTTCATAAAAAGTATGAATGAAGAAAAATATAAAAAATTAGAAGAAACTCTTATTCAAGTTGGTTTGAGAATAGCCAAGCGAGGAGAGGGAGCTTTATTTGTTATTGGAGATATTTCTTATAAAGAATTGGTGGACCAAAATGTTCCTCCGTTTAAAGTTATAGATAATCCTAAACTTCTTGAGAGTTTGGCTTTAATGGATGGTGCGGTAATTATTGATGATGCTGGAATGATGAAAGCCTATGGAGTTAGAGTAAAATCTACAAAGGTTTTCAAAAATTTTGGAACTCGTCATAGTGCAGCTATAAGTGCGGCTAAGGGAGATAATCTTGTTGTGATTGTTTCTGAAGAGGATAAGAAGATTAGAATATTAAAAAAAGGAAAGATGATTATGCAAATTGATGCTCTGCAAAAGAATGTAGAAAAGTCTGTTCCAAAAGCTATTGAAGTTTTGGAATCAATTGGTGCTGGAACTTTAGGAGCAATTGGAACTGGGATATTAGCACCAACTCTTGGATTGGCTTTACTTCCAGGAATTGTTGTTTTTGGTTCTGCTTATTATCTTGTTAAGATTCTTTCAAAGAAGTTTAATAATTAATTTGGTTCTTTATTGGCATAAATTTAAAAAATAGTTTTAATTTTATATATAAGGTGATAATTTATTTATGAATAATCTAATAACTTCTTTTCAATACTCTCCATATTTGGCAATTTTCTTAGCTATGGTTATTGAAGGGCCAATGGCTACCATTGGAGCAGCATTTCTTGCTTCTTTAGGTGTTTTTAACTTGTTGATTATATTTTGGCTTTCAGTTTTAGGGGATTTAGTTGGGGACTTCTTACAATTTTTTGCTGGAAAAACTCTTGATTTTACACTAATCAGAAAATATGGTGAAAGATTAGGGATAAAAGAAAAGACTGCGAAAGGTCTTGAAAGGCATATGAAGAATCATCTTGGGAAAACTCTTTTCTTTGCTAAACTTATTCCTCCATTAGCAACTCCTGCTTTAATGCTTGCAGGAATAGGAAAAGTTTCGTTTAAAAGGTTAGCTTTATTCTCTTTTTTAACTACATTACCTAGAACTTTAATTCTTATCTTTGCTGGATATTATTTTGGAAGAGCTTTTAATAAAATATCTCAAATATTTGAGTTTGGAAAATATGCTATTATATTTGGAATATTGTTCTTTATTATTGCTGTTTTAATTTATAATCTTATTCTTAAATTTATTCGGAAAAGAGTTAATAAATTTTCCTTATGAATTTTTCAGTTTCCAAAGATAATCTTGAAAAATAATTTATTGGAATTATATGGTCAGCACCTTTTATTATTATTAGTTTAGATTTCTTTATTTTCTTAGACATTATTTTTGATGATTTTAAGGGAAATATCGTATCTTTATCTCCATGAATAATAAGTGTAGGAATATTTATTTTTGGGAGAAAACTTTCTGCATCAAATTTAAATACATTTTCTGTTGAATCAAGAAATGGTTTTAATCCTGTATTTGTTATGTCAGTAAACATTCTTGGAATGTTCCAATCTCCTCCGCCTAGATATTTTCTATAATCGATATGTTTTCCTCTTCTTTTAAAACTAGTCAACATTAAATAATCTAAGATTTTTAAAGGAATATTTAAGACTCTTGCTAATATTCTTTTTGAGGGGCAATAAGATGGACTTACAAATATTGTTGCTTTTACCGTCTTTTTATGTTTCTTTAGAAAATCTAATGCAATTAAAGATCCCATTGAATGTGAAAGTAAGATAAATTTATGCAATTTCTCTTTTTTTATTATTTTATAAATATCTTCACTAAATTTTTTTATTTTATATTCAGAAAATTTTTTTGGACGAAAAGATTTACCATGCCCTCTTAAATCAATAGAGAGAGTATTATATTTTTTATTAAATTTTTTTTCATAAGGAATCCATACTGAAGAACTTCCAGAGAGACCATGAATAAGGACGATTGTTGGTTTAGATTTGTGAAATTTATTTTTTCTATAATAAATTTTATTTTTATAATATTTTTCTTCCATTTTTAACCTGAGTGTATATCTCTTCAAGTTTATCTACACTATTATTTATGTCATAAGATTCAGCTTTTTTTAAACTCTCTTTTGCCATCTTTTTTCTCAATTTATCATCTTTTATTAAAATTAATAATTTTTTTGCTAAATCTTTTGAGTCTTTAGTTTTAAACAACATACCATTATTTTTAACAAAAAATGGAGAAGCACTATTTTTTGAATTTGCTATAACTAATGGTTTTCCGCATGCCATTGCTTCTAGAACTACCATCCCTTCTAATTCCGCGATAGAAGGAAGACAAAAAATATCACATATATTATAGGCTTCTATCAGTTCTTTATTAGATATCTTTCCGTAAAACTTTACATTTTCTTCAAATTGAAGTTTTTTTGTTAAATTTTCTAATTTTTCTCTCAAGTGTCCTGCTCCTACAATATCTAACTTTACGTTTTTATTTTCTTTAACTATTCTTTGCATGGCTTTTATTAAGGTTTCAACATTTTTTTCTGGATGCAATCTTCCGACAAATAAAATTCTTATATCTTTTTTTGAAATTCCGTATTTTTTAATAAAATTCTTTATAGATATTTTCTTGAATTTTTTAAGATCTACACCATTACTTACTACCACTGTTTTTAATTTTTTATTATGTTTTTTTAAAAGTTTTTCAGAAAATTTTGAAGGACAGATAGTAATTTTTGCGTTTTTGTATATCCAAATAAGATACTTATAACAAAGATTATTTATTTTTTCGCTTTGTATCTTTTTTGGTAGATGTAAGAATATATTTTCTGGCTGTGTATGAGAATGTGCAATTATAGGAATATTTAATTTTTTAGCTGCTCTAATTGAAGAGATTGCTGCAGGAGTTGGAATCATTATATGCAATATATCTATTTTTTCATCTATAATTAATTTCTCTATTTGTTTTTTTGTTGGAAATGAAATATAAAATTGTTTCTCTGTTTTTGGAAGAAGAATTGATTTAAATCGGTATATTTTCATATTATTGCAATAATCTATATTTGGTCTTCCAGGATATTTTGCCGCTATAAAAATTATTTTATTCCCCCTTTTTTTTAATAAATCTGCAAATCTTAATGTTGAATAAAAAGAGCCCCCTACTTGTTGATTAACCGGATCAAGTAAAATTGCGATGTTGTATTTTTTCTTCATTTTATTGTTAGTTTATTTTTAAAATATTTTTCTCCAAAACAATAAAATGCATAAGCAAAAATAACTGATGAAAATAGGTCTATAGTATAATGTCCTCTTGCTAATAAAAGGGTAATTATCATACCAATTGTTAAAATTAGTAAATAGGGTTTAATTTTTCCCTTTGAGAATAAAAATACCAGAAATCCTACTCCAACGTGTCCAGAGGGATAAACTCCCATTTTAAAATCTATTGATCTATTCAGGAATCCATTATACCCATATCCAATATCTGGACTTGCAAATGGTGTGAGAATCATAAAAATTGCTCTGGCTATAATTATTAATCCAATCATAAATATAAAATATGGAATTTTCTTATAATCTTTCAAGTAAGCATATATAAAAAATATACTCATTGCCAATACATTGAAAATATCATATACAAAAGCTATATTGTAATAAGGGATATTATCTAATATTAAGTCATGAAGAATTGGGAGATCCGGATAATTTTTATATAGGAAGTTTCCGGCATTCATAGTTATTAGGAATCCACTTAAAAGAACTATTATTGCAATATAAAAATACCCATTTTTAAAAATTGTTTTGAACCTTCTATTAAATGCATCTATCTTGGATGAATTGTTTTTTTCTTTTTTCTTTTCTTTTTTGTTAGATTCTTTCATTTTATTGGATTATTTTAGTATCAAATATTTTTTTAATTTTATAAAAGTTAATATAAGTCAATAATCCAACAAATATTCCTCCAGCTAAATCATAAATTAGGTCCCACATAGTGTCATTTAGGCTTTTTTGACTAAATTGATTAAATAATTGGTCTGCTAAAAATTCTCCTATTTCCCATAGTGCTCCAATGGCGAGAGTGGAAATAATTATGAGTAAAACTAAATAAATTTTTTTCATTTTTATTTTGGAATATTTTTTAATTGCTATTCCCAATGAGAGTCCGAGCAATGCTATAGTTACGGAGCCAATAAAATGTCCAAATTTATCATAAAATGGATAATATTTTGTATACCATTCTATTGTAAGCCCTTGCATATGTAAAAAAAATGAAAAAGCAATCATGAGATCTAATGTCCATGGAAGATGTACTCCCCATTTTTTTCTAAGTATCGAAGGTAGAGAAGTAATAAATAATGCGATTATTCCTGCAAGAAGAACCATATATTTTCTTTCGAATGCCGAAATGATAGAATAAACCAAAATAAATAATTGTAATACATACGGGATGAAAACTTTTGTTACCTCTTTTTTCATATTATATATTGTCTTTTTATATTTATAAATGTTTTAAATCATCTTAAAGGATATTACCCAACTTAATAATCTATAAAAAAGAATTTTATTAAGCTTCTTAATGAAAGTAAGTATAATTATTCCTACTTATAATGAAGAAAAATATCTGCCTAAATTATTGAAAAGTATAAAAAA
>Ga0222697_1001156_pt1 | contig 10326 bp, 10 predicted proteins | sample AntAcemetage1402_FD_179835 | JGI IMG/M metagenome (GOLD analysis project Ga0222697, IMG submission 179835) | Saline water microbial communities from Ace Lake, Antarctica - #1402 | ecosystem: Environmental > Aquatic > Non-marine Saline and Alkaline > Saline | place: Antarctica: Ace Lake... | reverse complement strand
TGAGTTATGTTTCCTGTTCCATGACATTCAGGGCAGGTTTTTACATCTTTGCCACCTTCACCATTGCATGCATCACATTTTTCTTTTTTAGTGTAATGTATTGTTTTTTTGGTTCCAAATGCTGCATCTTTTAGGGTTATCTCCACTTGGTATAATAAATCATTTCCTCTGTAAGTTTTTCTTTTTGATCTTCTTCTTCCTCCAAAGAATTCTTCAAATATATCTCCAAAATCTGTGGATTGAGAAAAATGACTTGCGAAATCACTAAAATTAAATCCTCCATAACTGCTTCTTGCTCCTGCTTGTTTAGAATAATCAGAACCAAATTGGTTATATTGCTGTCTTTTAGAATCATCACCAAGAACAGAGACAGCTTCATTTATTTCTTTGAATTTTTCTTCTGCTACTTTTGGATCATCATTGTTTAAATCAGGGTGATATTTTTTTGCAAGTTTTTTATAGGCCTTTTTAATTTCCTCTTTAGTTGCACTCTTATCTACGCCTAATGTTTTATAATAATTTTTTGTCATTTTAGTTGTAAGTTGTATTTCTTTGATAGCAATGACTTACATCATTAATTCTATAAGTGTCTTGTAAGCTTTCATAAACTTTTCTGCTTGTGTAATACATTTTAGTTTCCTATTAAAAAAAATAATTAAAACTAATCTTTATTATTAATTATTATACTAACTTTATTCTCAATTTCTTCTAGAGACTCGCCTTGAATTATTTGAATATTATTATAATTTATTATTATAGGTTTGTTATTTTGAGTTTTTGTCTTTTCAAAAAATTTAATAATACAATGAGATATAATTGAAACACCAACAGGTATGATTAAATTAATAACAATATCAGTAAAAATTGATTTAAATTCGATTACACTTTCCTTTATAACAAATCCTGCTTTAACTCCATCAATAGAATTCAAATCATCAATTAAAGTTTTAACTTCTGGTTTTGTAAGACCTAACACTCTTAATTCTACCATATTAATCCTCCTCTTTATGATTAATTAATTCTTCTTCAATTTCATTAGCTTTTTTTAATAACCTGAATTTCATACCCTCATTTAATAATTCAAAAATTTCTTCAGGAGTCCAGAATTTTGGTCTTTTATCCCTATCTATAAATATAGTTTTTACTGCAATTGAATCATTTGCTTCATGGATAATATAAGTTAATTGTCCTGAAGAACCATCCCCAATTAAAGTTTTATCTTTCATGTTTATCACCTTATAAATTGAAAAAATAAGAAATTACTTCTTATCTTTGTTATCATCTGTTTTATCTTCTTTTTTATCGTCTTTTTTATCTTTGTCGTCTTTAACTTCTTCGTAATCTGCATCAACTACTTTTTCATCATCTTTCTTATTAGCATCTTTTGGTTGTTCTTGTGATTGCTGTGCCTGTTGTTGTGCAGCTGCATTCTTATACATTTCTTCAGATACTTTCTGGAATTTTGTAGTTAATTCATCTTTTGCTTTTTTGATTAACTCATAATTTTTTTCTTTGTCTTCAAGTAATTTCTTTAGTCCATCAATATCTTTTTGTATATCTTTTAGTTTGCTTTGGTCTGCTTCTTTTGGCATGTCTTTCAAAGTTTTTTCATACTGGAAAACAATTGTTTCTGCTTGATTTAATGTATCTACTTTTTCTTTTTTAGTTTTGTCTTCTTCTGCATGAAGCTCTGCATCCTTTCTCATTTTTTCTATTTCTTCATCAGAAAGATTTGTTGTTGCAGTTATTTTAATGCTTTGCTCTTTTTTTGTTCCTAAATCTTTTGCAGATACATGAACAATTCCATTTGCATCAATATCAAAAGTAACTTCTATTTGAGGAATTCCTCTTGGTGCAGGTGGTATTCCTACTAAATCAAATTGACCTAGTAATTTGTTGTCTGCAAACATTGATCTTTCTCCTTGACCAACTCTTATTGTTACTGCTGGTTGATTGTCTGCTGCAGTTGAGAAACTTTGGGATTTCTTTGTTGGTATTGTTGTGTTTCTATCTATTATTTTTGTAAAGACACCACCTAATGTTTCTATTCCTAAACTTAAAGGTGTAACATCTAATAATAGAACATCTTTAACTTCTCCTGCAAGGATCCCACCTTGGACTGCAGCTCCTAATGCAACTGCTTCATCTGGATTAACAGATTTGTCTCCTTGTTTTCCTGTTAATTTTGTTACTAATTCCTGAACAGAGGGGATTCTTGTTGAACCTCCCACAAGAAGCACTTTGTCTATTTTAACATCTTTTCCTGCATCTTCTAATGCTTTCTTTGTTGGAGCTTCTAATTTATCAAGAATGCCAGAGATTAATGATTCAAATTTTGCTCTTGATATTTCTTTTTCCAAATGTTTTGGTCCGTCTTGGTCTGCTGTTATAAAAGGTAGATTAATTGTTGCAGTTGTTTTGCTTGATAATTCTATTTTAGCTTTTTCTGCTGCTTCTTTTAATCTTTGCATTGCTGTTTTATCATTTTTTAAGTCAATACCTGTATCTTTTTTAAATTCATCAGCTAACCAATTCATTAATAAATTGTCTATATCATCTCCACCCAGTTGATTATTACCATTTGTTGCTTTAACTTCAAAAACACCGTCTCCAAGTTCTAATATAGAAACATCAAATGTTCCTCCACCAAAGTCAAACACAAGAACTGTGTGTTCATGTCCTTTATCTAAACCATATGCTAATGATGCAGCAGTTGGTTCATTAATTATTCTTAGAACTTCTAATCCTGCAATCTTTCCAGCGTCTTTTGTTGCCTGTCTTTGAGAGTCCTCAAAATATGCAGGAACAGTAATAACTGCTTTAGTTACTTTTTGTCCTAAATAATCTTCTGCATCTTTTTTTAGTTTTTGCAGAATCATTGCAGATATTTCTTGAGGAGAATAATCTTTTTCCTCAAGTTTTACTTTATGATCATCTCCCATGTGTCTCTTTATACTTGCAACTGTGTGGTTTGGATTTGAGACAGATTGGTTTCTTGCAACTCTTCCAACTAATCTTTCTCCTTTTTTAAATGCAACAACACTAGGCGTTGTTCTTTCTCCTTCTGCATTTGGAATTATAACTGGTTTTCCTGCTTCCATAACTGCAACTGCAGAGAATGTTGTTCCTAAATCAATTCCGATTATTTTTTCTTTTGCCATTTTTGTTTACCTCGTTTATTTTATTTTTAATATTATTATCAAGCTTTGCTTGATGATTGCCAGAACGAAGTTCTGGTGTATGCTGGGCTTTGCCCAGTGTTAAGTTTTATTTTGTTTCTTTATGGTGAGACCAACTAAATTTATACAACCCTAAATTTATAGTGTGACTAAAATGATGTTTAGTTTTAGCTTCATCTTCAATAACATCTATTCCTATAGGAGTAATATCATTAATTGAAATAAATCTTGTTTTTGTTGAACCCATACCTTTAGCTATTCTACCATCAATAAAATTTTTTCTAATTAAATATTCTAAAGCAAAAGTTAATTCATCATTAGACCAGTTAGTTAATTTAAGGATATCACTAAAATGAGGCATTGAATTTCCAGCAATTTTTTCTTTGTAAATAAAAACCAATATTTCTTCAGCATTTTTTTGAATTCCCATCTTACTTACTCACCTTCACCTTTGAATGTCTAATTACTTCATTATTCAAGGTAAATCCTGATTGCAATTCTTCTAAGATTGTTTCTGGTTCTTGTTTAGATTCTTCTGTTAAAAGAACTTCATGTATATAAGGATCAAATTTTCCTTTGCATTCTATTTTCTTTAAACCATTTTCTTCTAAACAAGAATAAAATTGTGAAAAGACTAATTCCATTCCTTTTACAAACTCTTTTGAATCTTTATTTTGAAATGCTAATTGAAAATTATCTAGAATTGGTAATAATTGTTTTATTAATTCTTTATTTGCAAGCTTTATGAATTTTGCATTATCATTTTCATTTCTCTTTTTGTAATTTTCAAATTCTGCTTGCAATCTTTGCAAATGACTTATTAATTCTCCATTTTGCTGCTTTAATTCTTCTATTTCAGATGATTTTTTAGATTTATTTTCTTTTGTCATTCTGACCCCTCATGAATGCTGTGTTGATTTAAGCTCAACACAGATAGGGGTAATATGAACTTATTTATAAATGTTGCGGTTTTGAATTCGAGATTTATTGATTTTCAGAATAAACGAAAACCTTGCGGAAATTTATAGTAAGAATATATTAAGAGTTAATTATTTCTTTAAATTAATGAATATTAAAGATAAAATACACACAATCAGAGGAGTGCAAGTTATTCTTGATAGAGATTTAGCTGGATTATATGAAGTTGAAACTAAATACTTGAATAAAATGGTTAAAAGGAATATAGAAAGATTTCCAGATAGTTTTATGTTTCAGCTTACTAAAAATGAAGAGAGATCTTTAAGGTTCCAAAATGGCACCTTATACAATACTGAAGATTTAAGGTCGCAAAATGCAACCATAACCAATAAAAGAGGCAAACACAGAAAATACTTATCTTATGCATTCACAGAGCAAGGTGTTGCAATGCTTTCAGGAGTTTTAAGAAGTGATAAAGCTGTTGAAGTAAGTATTAAAATAATAGAAGCATTTGTTGCAATGCGTAAATTTATTGCTAAAAATGCAGAGTTATTTATAAGATTAGATAGTGTTGACAGAAAATTAATTGAACATGATGAAAAATTTGAACAAGTTTTTGATGCTCTTGAAGTGCAAGAACCAAAGCAAGGAGTGTTTTTTGATGGGCAGATATTTGATGCTTATAAGTTTGTTTCTGACTTAATAAGAAAAGCAAAGAAAAGAATTATATTAATTGATAATTATGTTGATGATTCTGTTTTAACATTGTTTTCAAAGAATAATGTTGAAATTATGATTTATACTAAAATTAATAAAAGATTAAAATTAGATGTTAAAAAGTTTAATTCTCAATATGGAAAAATTATTTTGAAAGATTTTAATAAAAGTCATGATAGATTTTTGATAATTGATGACTGCATTTATCATTTTGGAGCTTCATTGAAAGATCTTGGAAAGAAATGGTTTGCATTCAGTAAGTTGCAGAAGGAATCTTTTGCATTGCTGGAGATGATTTAGGTGAGAGTGAAGGATATTAGTGTTGCATTAAGACCCAGAGAGAAGATGTTGCAAGGGCTTTATTTAGATGATGCAGAGTTACTTGCTTTGATTTTAGAGAAAGGTTCTAAGAATGAGAATGTTATTGAGTTAAGTCATAGATTGATTAATGAGTTTAATTTGTTAGATGTTGATTTGTTTGAGTTAATGAAAATTAAAGGTATTGGTGTTGCTAAGGCTTGTAAGTTGGTTGCTTGTTTTAAACTTGTTAGAAGACTTAATTCAGGTAAGATAATGAATGTTGTTCTTAATAAGCCTAAAGATGTTGCTAATTATTATATGCATAAAATTGGTTCTAAAAAGAAAGAGTTTTTTTATGCAGTTTTTCTTGATACAAAGAATAAAGTTATTTGTGATAAGCTTATTTCTATTGGAACTCTTGATTCTAGCTTAGTTCATCCTAGAGAGATTTTCAAAGAAGCTGTTCGTGTTTCAGCTGCATCACTAATTCTTGTTCACAATCATCCTTCTGGAGATTGCACTGCATCTGAGGAAGACTTGAAGGTTACTTCGATAGTTTCTAAAGCTGGAGAAATGATTGGTGTTAAGTTGTTAGATCATGTTGTTGTTTCGGTTGATGATTGGTGGAGTTGGAAGAAGTGAGTTTATTTATTATACTGAAAACTAAAAATCTAAGATTTATTTTTTAATAACTTTTTGCTAAATTTATCAAAATCAGATGTTATCTTTTGATTTTTATTAAACTTATTATATTCTATAAAAGCTTTTTTCATTGCGTCTTCAAATGAAATAGAACCTTTTCCTTCTAAAATTTTGAATTCATTAAAATCTAAAAATTTATTTACACTTTCAGCCAAATTTTTCATTTTTATAACTATTCTATTCTCAATTATTCTTTCAATATAATCAAAAAAACTTGAAACAGTTTTTTCTAATTTTTTAATTTCTCTTTCAGTTAAATAATTCTTAGCAATAATTGAATCTGATTTTAAAATCCTACCAGAAGGTGCATTTTTCCATGTTGAAAGCCCCATATTTCTTTTTTTTGCATCTGATTTAAAGGTAATAATTTCAGCTGCAGTTTGTCCTGTTATTGCATAATGAAATTTGTTTTGCACAGTTGCATAAAATTCTCTTGTAATTTCAGAGTTTATATTATAATCAATACTGCATTCTGCAAAAATATCTGTTATTTGTTGATAAACCCTTCTTTCACTTGCTCTAATTGAATGAACTCTTTCAAGTAATTCTTTAAAGTAGTCTTTACCAAAATATTGACCGTTTTTTAGACGGTTATCATCCATAGAAAATCCTTTTATTATATATTCATTTAATACTTTTGTTGCCCAAATCCTAAATTGAGTTGCTTGTTTAGAATTTACTCTATATCCTACTGAAATAATAGCATCAAGATTATAGAATTTTACTTTTTTTGTTTGTGTCTTCCCTTTTATTGCTCCATGTTTAGTGGTGCGTTCCAAAATGGAACTAACCTCATTTTCATTTAATTCACCTTCTTCAAATATGTTTTTAAGATGTTTTGTGATAGTAGGTCTTTGCACATCAAACAATTTCGCTATTTTATCTTGAGTAAGCCAGATATTTTCATTATGTAAAAATGCCTCAATCTTAACATCCCCTTTAGGAGTAGTATAAATAAGAAAGTCAGCTATTGGCTGATTATGTAGTATTAATAATTTCTTTTTCATTTGCTTAGTAGTCTTTCCTCCAAATAGTGCTTTATCTTCTTTTGTTATTATTTGTTTATTCATTTTATATTAAACAATATCTCCCTATTTATATATGTAATCCCTGTTTGTCTGGTGAGAATAAGTTTTACAAAGTATTTTGGAGTTAATTCATAGGATTTTTTAAATTCATCTTAAAGTTTTTATTTATGATAAACTTTGTTTTTTTCTTATATTTCTTTGAACTTTGATTTTTAGAAATGACTTTATGGGAAATAAGGTTGTAATAAGTAATTAAAACACCTATTAAGTTTTTATTTTTTTCAATAAGTTCCAATATGTCTAATTCAAAAGAACCAAAATTATCCGATAAACCATCAGATATATTCTCACAAAAGATTTGAATTAAACCTTGTCCAAAATTTTCAATTTGTTTTGTTGAACTATTAATTCTTTGTAAAATCTTTTGTGGATTTTTAATTACACTTTCAATTGTTTTTATTTCAACATAAAAATATTCTCCTCTAAAAAAAACAAGAATATCAGGTGTTTTTATTCTTGCAAGGTCTTTTGAAGGAACCCCCTTAGGCATTTGAAAAATTATATACCCCCCTTGCTTAAGTTTTTTTAAATCGCTTCCAAAATCTTTTTCAGGCATAAAAATTGGGTGAAAGCCACATATAGTTTTCAAATTATATGCTGTTATTAATTCATTTAATATTGATTTATCTTCTTTATTTTTAAGATATGTTTTTTTAAATTTTGAAAAGAATAAATTAAAATTACTTGATTTATGAAATTCTAAAAACATTTTTTCATATCTTTTTAAATCAGGATTTTTAGTTAAGAAATTGTTAATATCTTTAATGGACTGATATTCTACCATCTTATCTCTTTAATTTTATTAACAAAAATCCCCCAATTTAGTATTTTTCTTATACTTATTGATTCTTTTATTCGCTAAATCAATATACCCTTTGTCCTTGTCAATACCTATCCACTTTCTGTTTAATTGCATAGAAGCTATCGCAGTAGTTCCACTTCCAATAAAAGGATCAACAACAATATCACCCTCATCTGTAACCATTTCTACTAATCTCTTGAATAAATCTAATGGTTTTTGAGTCGGATGAGCAGATCTTCCATTTTCTCCCTTAATTCGTTCTGAACCTTGACAAAGTGGAAATTCCCATACATCTCTTAATTGTTTTCCTTGATTATACTTTTTCATATTGTCATAATTAAATTTCCAACCTTTTCCTTTTGCAAACCATGCAATAAATTCTGTAGAATGTGTCAAAGTCCTTCTAGTAATATTAGGCATAGGATTAGTTTTTTTCCATGTTATTAAATTAATAAATTTATATCCTTTATTTTTTAATGCAACAATTACTTCTCCAATATTATGTAAGGAACCGCAAACCATAAATGAACCATTTGGAACAAGAAGTTTATCTGCCTCGTCAACCCATTTTTTAGTAAAATCCATATAGCCCTCATAAGAAAATTTATCCCATTTTTCATTTACTTTGTAATAAGCACCGCCAGTTTTATTATTTGGATTATTTACCCCCCCCTTTGAGGCATTATAAGGTGGATCAGTTAATATTAAATGAACTTCCCCTTTAGGCATATTGCCCATTATCTCAATACAATCTCCTTCATGGTTTTTATTGATTATGTTTTTCATGCTAATACCTCTGTTTTCCAAGAAGTTATTTTTTCAAAAATTCCATCTAACCATAGTGAAGAATTAGAAACTCCCTCAATATCTAGAATATTGTCATATAGACTACTTAGTTTAGTGTGAGTAAAACCCTTATTGTGTTCTTTTATCTTGACAAGTATATCTAATAAGGTAATAAATTGTTTGATTGTCAAAGGAATAATTTTTTGTTTATCTCCTTCGTATTCATATTTAATTGCTTGCCAAAATGTATTTATTGTGTCTCTATGTATTTCAGGAGCAATAAATAAACAATATGCAGGTTTATCTTTATTTTCACTTTCAAAATCCCTTAAATGTCTCATTACAGGTTGTCCTTCATTAAACCACTGGCTTCTATTTTTCAGAAGGGTAACTTCACAGATAGAATTAAATTCTTCATAAAAACATTCAATATCTGGTTTTCCACCGGGAGCAGTATTTTTTGGCTCGTTATCATCCCCCACAGAATAATTTGGTTTGATTCTAAGTGCATCATTTAGAGCATTTAACCCTAATGTAATATATTTCTCCAACATTAAAGCCCTATTCGGCAATTCATAAATCTCTTTTAAATTTTTAATATATTCTTTTAGTTTATCTAATCCTTGAGACTCAGTATGATCCTTTTGTTCAAATAATAAAGATTTATAACTTCTTAAATCTTTAATATACTGATTTAATTCATCAATGCTTAATTTTTCGATGATCCTAAATTTAAATTTATTCAGGTTTATTTCAGCTTCTAATATTTTAATTTCTTTTATAATTCCATTTGCTATTTTGTTTAGCGTTTCTTTTGTTTCCCAAGGAAGTTTAGGCAAAGTCATATCCCCTAAATAAAAATCGTATTCAGATTTATTCTCAAAATCTTTAACAGAAGCATCATCAGATTCTAAAAGTAGATTAATTTCTATTTCTCTACTTTTTTCTAAATCGATATAAAAACCGCCACCCCTTAAACTTATATAACCTGTTACTCTAAAATATCTAATGGTATTATCTAAATAATCTTTACAATTTTTTATTACTTTATTAATTGCCTCGTCTTCCTCAATTCCCAATAAATCTTTTACATATTGAAAGTGATATTTTTTATCAAAATCTTTTTTGTTTGTTTTTCCTTCAACTTTAGATTTTGCTTCTCTATATTCAATAATCTTTTTTGCCATATGTCCAATATTTTCATAATTCATTAAGAGATGTGCAAAAATTAAGAACTCTTTTCTATGCAAACCGACTGGTTTATTTCCTTTTTCTTCCCATAAGTTATTTACTTTTTTTATTAATTGTAAAATACCTACAAACGGTTTTATATTGAAACCATCTTTTTCTTTAAAATCTGTTGTTGCTTTATTCGGTAATTGCCATTTTAAAAAACCTCTAAAGAAAATTTCAGTTAGATTATAGTCTTCTTTCAAAAAAGATTCTCCTGATTTTGAGATTATTATTTTATTTTCTTTATCTAAATAAACTAATCCTATCTTTTTTAATAAACTAAAAGATTGTCTTCCTCGCATTGAAGGGTCTTTATAATTTTTCTTTTCAAAAATCTCTTTTGCTTTGTCAAATGTAATTTTATTTTTAGGGTTATCAATTAATTCAATATCTTCTTTTGGAAGACCACTATAAAATTGTAGATTTCCAAAACCATAAATTCTATTTTGAATTAATAAGGTTTGAAATTTTGCTTGACTTTCTTTTGTCCATTCCTCTGTTTCCGGGTGTGTCCAGAATGGGTTGCTGAATAGCAACTTTAACAAAGAGTTTACTCTTTGAACCATTTTTTCTAGATTGTATGTTATGATTGTCCATGCGA
>Ga0222697_1001154_pt1 | contig 10368 bp, 11 predicted proteins | sample AntAcemetage1402_FD_179835 | JGI IMG/M metagenome (GOLD analysis project Ga0222697, IMG submission 179835) | Saline water microbial communities from Ace Lake, Antarctica - #1402 | ecosystem: Environmental > Aquatic > Non-marine Saline and Alkaline > Saline | place: Antarctica: Ace Lake... | reverse complement strand
GCTCCAAATATGGTAGCGATTAGCAGGCTGATTGCTGATACGATTAGTTTCATAGCTCCTCCTTACGCGCCTATTATAGCTATTTCGTGACTTTATCCAACCCCACTGACAACTTATCTGTCACGCGCCGTGTTTTATTTGAGCTACGTTGCCTCGTCTTCACGGCGTCGATAACTTCCGAGATGTCGTTTGCCTTCATCCCGTTCGACTTCGCTGCAACTATCGTGAGTGCCATGATGGACGAGTCGAGTCTCTTTATCGCTGGCTCCATCCGAATCAGTACGAAGAGCGCAACGAATATCGGAAAGCCAAGATCCTTGATTACGTCCATCCATACCATGAGTACCCCTTCCACCGTCTATTACTTCGCCTCGTCTACTTCGATTACACCGTCGAAAGTCACAGGATCAATCCCTGAGAAGTCCCAGCCGCTTACCGGCGTATCTGGGCATCCCTTCACCCGCTTGCGTATACGCTTAGCCACCTCTTCAGCTCGCGCCTCGTGTTGATGGATGAATGCGTTCGTCTGCTCAATCATCCGCTCGCCTTTAACCTTCGCTCCGTCGATGGCGTATCGTGCGGCCATCAATGCCGCGGCTTCTTCTTTCGTGAGTTCAAGTTTCATCCTTGCCTCCTGTCTATCGTGATCGTCATGAAGCTCCATTGATTCTTCCACCAATCAGGCGGCGCCCACATTGTGCGTCCTGGCTGTGTTGGATCGTTCCAGTTGGTTGTTATGCTCTTATCTGGTTCGATGTCTATGATGAATTGCGCGGGCCATGTCAAGAATCCTAATGCCCTGAATTGCTGTATGTGCATCCGTTCGTGGTTTAGCACGTACTCTTCGAATGTGCCACCGCGCATGTGCTCTCCAACCACGATGACATTACCATACGCAAGCGCATTGCATCCTCGATTGAATGCAACTTCTTCCGGGACCCAGATTCTCCACACAGGGTGGACTGTGGCCACACATTCATCAGATGAGATTGATGCGCTTATCTCGATGCTATCAAGACTCATCTCTGTGCTTGCCATTCCGAACAGAATCAGATAGGCCATTGAAATCACACTAAGCAGCGATAGTTCTATTTTCATGTTGCTATGAGCTGTCATTTAAGCCTCCTCCCTAAATGCAATGTAACGATCAACCCCATCTATTCTACACTTGATGTATCCGTCATGCCCAATCTTAAAACTTAACGAGTCTGTTCCTACTGCGCTTTTGAGTAGAACGTCATCTGAATTAAAGCCTAAATTTATATCCCCTCCAGCCTCAAAGGTTATATCGTCATTCGCACTGATATTCACATCAGTCCCTGCCGTAGATCCGCTATTGATCGAGATCCCTGACGTGGTGAACTGCATCCATCCGTATGAAATTGACGCTGAATCAGACTGAAAGATTCTATCTATACCGATAATGCTATTCGTGCCATTGAATGATAAGTTCCCGTTGATGTTCAGCTTATCAACCGTGATCGACGCGCTTCCTATCCTATCAACTGAGAGCGTGCCCGTCGAAATGTTCGTCGCGTTCAAGTTCGTCACCGTGACAGTGCTTGCGTTTAGCGTACCCGTCGTGATGTCTGACGCGCTCATGTTCGACACAGAGATCGAAGAGAAGTTAAGCGTCCCGCCTGAGATGTCGCTCGCGTTCAACGACCCGCGTATCGTCGCGTTCTGAAACTCAGCCGTGCCGTCTGCCTTAATCTGCCAGCCAGCCGAGCCGGTGGCGAAGTTGTTCGACTTGATCGAGCCGCCGGTGTTGATGTTCATCGCCACGGACAGCGTGCCAGCCGTCAGTTGCGTGATTGATACTGAGCCTTCCCAAGTACCATCGCCCTTGATCGAAAGACTACCTGTCCCAGCAGGATCCCACGTGAGATAGTTACCAGATCCAGAGCAGTACAACTTCCCGTCGATGTCCATGTACGTCTTCCAGTCTGTTCCGTCTGAGTAGCCTAGGTAGTCAGTTGAGACGTATAGTCCGGCGGTAGTAGGCGCAGATGCTAAAGCTCCAAACGCACCGCCTGTGATGTCATTGATCGTTACGTTCGACAGATCGTTCGACTGGACGTAAGTCTGCCAATCGAACTCCTCGGACTTGTTGCCGATCTCTAGCGAGACGTCGCCTGGCTTGCCTTCGATGTCTGACTTCTTGATAGACAGAACGCGAGCGTCGATGGCGATGGACAAAGCTGCGTCTGTGATCTTCACCAACGCGCCCATCGTGAACTTATCTACCGACTCGCCGGTTATCCGGTACAAGTCAGCAGCGCCCACCGTATACGTCATCTTAGGCTCTGACAGGATGGCGATGTAGTTCTGAGCGGCGGCGTATAGCTGAGCGGCTGTCGTGTAGTTCTGATCCGTCCAGTACTTCTCAATCGTCCCATACGTGCCTGCGTTGTTCGTCACGTAGGCATAACCGCTAGGCTCGACGGATGTAATGTCTACCTGATCCGTGCCAGCTCCTGAGCCGTAAGCGTAGAGCTTAGTCACGAGCTGTCGCATATCTTCGTCGCGTGCTATGTCCTTCTGGTTGTGAGCATAGTCGATGTAAGCCGTCACTGATGTTTCAGGCACTTCGAGATTAAGCGTCCACGGATAGCTCGTCGTGTCCCACGTCCACAGATAATACTCTCGGAATCGTTCAGGGATCTCTAGCATTGCTTCGAGCAACGATGTCCCGCGATCCCATCCGTACAAGAACTGCTCGTTGAATCCGCACGTTCCTGCTTGCCAGTCAGATTGCAAGGCTATGATGTCAGCGATAGATGAAGCAGTGCCTGGCCCTGATACCGTCCTGGCAGTCATCTTCGTGTCGATCAGATTAGCCAGTACGTGTTCGCACTCGAATCGGTAAACCTCTTGTCCTCCACTTCTCGCGGTGAACTTTCGAATGATCCTGAACAAGTCTACGCGCTCATCGCCGTCATAGATCTCGGCATACCTGAGAGCCGTTACCTCGGATGCGTGAGGATCGTTGATCGGGATAGAGAACCAGGCACGCCATACATCGTTCGCTCGCTTCTCATATCCGATGTCGAATGCTAGTTTGAGATCAGCTTGCACGTCAAGGTTTGAGTCGTATATCGTTACAGGTGCGTTTGCCATTTAGAGATACCTCGGTGAGTGCGTAACTTCTAGGCCAATAGTGCGCGAGCCTTCGTCGTCATCCCATTTGATACCATGAGTCCCTGAGAACAGCGTCAAGAATACGCCGGTATGATTCGCGCGTGAGTCAACTCCGTTGAGCTTCATCGTTCGTTTATCGCAGTCGATTACAAGCACGTCGCCAGCGGTTAGCGTTCCAGAGTAGCCTAACGTCTTGACAAGGTATAGAACGGCGTCTGACGGCATCTCAGCGGCTGATGTGATCTCGACTACTCCGCCTAGCACGTTGACGCCTACAATCCCAAGCTGGCAAGCCGCAGCCAACGCGGATGCTGCTAGGATCAGGTAATACGCTTCTGCGCTTAGCGATGAAGCCGACGCGATAGACGTGATCGCCTGGTAGATCATCTCTGACTGCGCGGCAATCTCAGCAGCGGAAGAGATGTCTGCTATCCCACCGTATACGAATGATGAATCTGACGCCATCTGAGCGGCGGCAAGCATAGCACAGTTAGCTAGTATCTCGCCTGCTAGGTTGCCGAGTAGGTTCAAATCTAGAGCCTGCGCGATGTCAGCTATCCCAGATATTAAGCTAGATTGCAACGCAGATAATGTGACAGGCTGTGCGATGGATGTTATGCCGATTGCGTTCAGGTTCTGAAGCGCAGATATGATAGCCGCGTTCTCGATTGGCGCAATGCCGACTGATATGAGGTTGCCGACTGCTGACAACGAAGCCGAGGAGTACATATCTGCAATATATTCTGCTGTAGTCCCAGTTCCGTAGATGCTTGTAATAGCATCGGAATCATACACCGCATACGTCTGAGTCCCTGTGCCAAATTGGTTGCCAGAATCACGGAGCGCGTTCCCTCCGCCAGTTGCGTCTCTATCTATCTTCCCGTCAGTTGCATATATACCAGGGCAATCGTCTTCATGCGCTGTTATATCCAGCCCCGTAAACTCCTGCATAGAACCTGATGATACTGTGCCAATCGCAGTAGAGTCTCTGCTGGTCCAAGATGTTCCTGATCCGTAAAATGTACCAGCCACTACTCCCTCTCCTGCAACGTTAAACCAGAATTGGAGTGTATCGATTGAGCCATCTGCTGAACATGGGCCTGTAAGGTCGATCATTGTAAAACCTGCGATTGGCACGTTTGTAGCTCTATCTGTAGCAGCAGCCCCTATTGTGATAGCTGCCATTACACAACTCCTAATGATTCTCTACGACTCCACTTGCCGTAGAACTGAGGTAGCAACGCTTCGGCTTGCTGGGCTATGTCTTCGTCTGTAGCGTCTATCGCAACTCGGATGAAGTGATTGTGAAATGGATTTGTCTGCCACTTCTTAGGCAATGTGTCACGCCATGATTTGTAATCGTCTACTGAATCAGGCTTCCCGCGTTCGTCTTGCTTGCCTTTGTAGCCGCCTTTCGGATGAACTGGCATGTTGACGTGATGCTCTGAGTACCGTGCGTCGCCAGGCTCAAGGTAGAAGCAGATACGCACCTGTCTCATTCCTTTACGTTCGCAACATCCAGACTCTTCTATTTCCCATCGCATTATAGATACCTCGGTGAATGTGTCACGCTTAGCTCAACCGTTCTCGATGCTTCGTCGTCATCCCACTCCATCTCATTCGTATCGACTAGCAGCTTGATGAAGTCGCCGGTGAAGTCCTTGCGCACGTTCGTCCCGTTCTTCGTAATCGTCAAGTCATCGCAGTCTATTACCATCACGTCTCCTGCTGCCAATGTACCAGTATATCCGAGTATTTGAACGAGGTATAGCAGCGCGGATGCTGATAGGCTAGACGCTGATGAGATCTCTACAGCGCCGCCGAACACGCTAACGCTTACTGCTTCAAGCGCGCACGCGATAGCGATAGCGACTATGCCAACCAACGTGTCTGAGTACGCCGCCGTCAGTTCTGCAGCCGAAGATATAGCAGCGATGGCCTGAGCGATTAGCGATGCCTGTAATGACATCTCAGCCGGTGATGCGATAGAAGACACGCCGCTGAATAGCATGGATGGCACTGCGCCCATCGTTGCGGCCTGGCCGACGAACATCGCAGACGTGCCAGCAAGGACTAGCTTCGCAGTTGCTGTCAGTTCTAGGCCGTTCAGGATTGCAATGATGGCCTGCGTCCTGCGCGTAGATAGAGCAGACAATGTAGCGGTAGTCGATATGCCTGATACGCCGCCGTGTATCATCGAAGCGATACCAGATAGCTCAGCGATAGAATCTATGGCTGCGATACCGGACGCGATTAGCTTCTCATCAGCCGTCATCTCTAGAGCGGATACGATTGCACAGATGGCGATAAGAACGCCAAAGTCACCGTCGGCTAATATCACAACGCCCTGATCTATGTCAGCGATGGCGGTAGACAGGATTCTAGTCTGCAGCGCTTCCAAGACAGCATCCTGAGAGATAGAAGAAACTCCATCAGCGATCAACGATTGGATGGCTTCAAGAGTCGCTGGCGATAGGATGCCAGAGATCGCCTGAATTATCCTAGTAGTCTGTGCTATCAAATCAGCGCTTGACGTGATACCAGATACGCCGCTGAATAACATTGACGGATCGGCGAGCATCAGTGCAGCCTGCCCGACGAACATCGCAGACGTACCGGCGATAATTAGCTTCTCATCAGCGTCTATCACTAGAGCCTGAGCTACAGCGCATAGTGCCGATTCAAGAATCCTAGTTTGCAGCGCGGTTAGCGTCGATGGCTGTGATATGCCAGCAATCCCACTAGCGACTAGAGACTGGAGAGCAGACAGAACTGCCGATGATTCGATTGCAGATAACGCGCCAGTCTTAAAAGTCTGTAATGCTGAAAGGACTACCGCGTTGTCAATCGAAGTTACCCCAGACGCGATAAGAGATTGCAGCGCGGTTAATGTCGCGCCGTTATCAACTGCCACGACGCCGCTAGGCTTGAACGACTGAAGGATTGATAGCACTGAGCCGTTAGAGATGTCAGCTACGCCGCCGTGCTTGAGAAGCTGTAACGCTGACAAGACTGATGCGTTAGAGATGTCAGCTATGCCTGACGCCACTAGCTTCTCATCTGATGATACGACGGCAGACGATAGCATCTCGACGATGGCATAGACGATAGCCGTTGTTACGCCAGTGGTGAATGTCTTGATGAAACCGTCATTGCCATTGCTAGCATATGCCAGGATGAAGTGCGTGGCGTCGATCATTACTAGGGAGTTGTATGTTCCCTCAGCAGTGTCATGTTCAAGGCTGTCTATCTCTGTGATGTTGTAGCTTCCGTCTATGCTAAACGTCTTGATGAAACCGTCGTTGTCAGTGCCTGCATACGCCAGGATGAAGTGTGTGGCGTCGATCATTACTAGGGAGTTGTATGTTCCCTCAGCAGTGTCATGTTCAAGGCTGTCTATCTCTGTGATCACATGACTACCGTCTATGCTGAATGTCTTGATGTACCCGACGCCGCCAGCGCCCTGATACGCCAGGATGAAGTGTGTGGCGTCAATCATTACTAGGGAGTTGTAGGCTCCATAGACAGTATCATGCTCGAGGCTGTCTATCTGCGTAACGTTGTAACTGCCGTCTATGCTGAATGTCTTGATGAAACAGTCGTAGCCATCGCCAGCATGCGCCAGGATGAAGTGTGTGGCGTCAATCATTACTAGGGAGTTGTAGGCTCCATAGACAGCATCATGTTCAAGGCTGTCTATCTCTGTGATGTTGTAGCTTCCGTCTATGCTAAACGTCTTGATGAAACCGTCGAGGCCATCGCCTGCATACGCCAGGATGAAGTGTGTGGCGTCGATCATCACTAGGGAGTTGAAGTATCCATAGGCAGTATCGTGTTCAAGGCTGTCTATCTCTGTAACCACGTAACTGCCGTCTATGCTGAATGTCTTGATGAAACCGTCAGAGTCAGCGCCTGCATACGCCAGGATGAAGTGTGTGGCGTCAATCATTACTAGGGAGTTGTAGGCTCCATAGACAGTATCGTGTTCAAGGCTGTCTATCTCTGTAACCACGTAACTGCCGTCTATGCTGAATGTCTTGATGAAACCGTCTAAGCCATCGCCTCGATACGCTAGGATGAAGTGCGTGGCGTCGATCATTACGAGAGAGTTGTAGGTCCCATTAACAGCATCGTGTTCAAGGCTGTCTATCTCTGTGATGCGGTAATCTGCTTTGAGTACTAGTTCAACGGCGTTAGAGATATCAGCTACGCCGCCGTGCTTGAGAAGCTGTAACGCTGACAAGACTGATGCGTTAGAGATGTCAGCTATGCCTGACGCTGTCATGGACTGGATCGCGGTGATAGCTGATGCGGATGATATGTCGCAGATGCCTGAGAATAGTTCTTCCTCACTCCCGAAGTAGAGAAGATCGTCAGTTTGGAAGTAGTAGTTTGCTTTGATCCAAGCGTCATCACGCGCAACATCGGAAATACGCACTTCGTCGATTGAGCCGTTGTAAGGTGCAGCGTCATTTACCCATGCCCCGATGTCATACCCGCCAGCCTCTAGATCCCCAGATGAATATACAGTGCTGTCTTCTTCGTCGCCGTTCACATAAGCTTTGTTCGCAGCAGAATTGAAGACACCTGCACCGTAATACCAAGTACCTATACTTAATACCGTTGTCGCTGTTGTTGCTCCATTACCACTGGCAAAAGCAGCCGTAAGGGCGGTGCCGTCTGTAGAGATCCCGTATGCAGTTGGGTCTCCACTATCGACTCCAAAAGCAGCGATGACTAATGATCCTGTAACCGATCCAGGCTTGAACCACGCTTCAATGGTTAGTGGATCATTCCCAGTTGGTTGAGCCGCAAGCGCAGCCTTGGTTATGTACTGGGCTGTCCCGCTGAATGCCCCACCTCCATCTATCTTCCCGGCAGTAGCAGTCGCGCCGGTTATTGTCCCATCGTTGTCATTCGATGTCGAATCTACGGCAGCCAATGTTGATCCATCTGGTAGGTGCTGGACAAGTATGTGGGATGAGTCCCACACCCTCTCTCCAACGTCAGTAGATCCAATACCACCAACCCGTCCAGTATTCGCGTTTCCGTCCTTGTAGTAGATCCAGCCGGTGCGGTCAGTGCCAGATACGACAGTCCAGCTTGAGTCGGTGTTGTCGCCAACCCAGACGACTCCGTCTGAATTTACTGAGTCCCAGTCTTCTACCTCAACGTATAGTTCTTCTGTGTCACCATACGTGATCGCCATTTCGTTCGAGTTGGAACCGATCTCGTCGAAGATGGGGGTGTTGTCGTCGCCATCTTTGCCAACTGAAGCACCAAAGAAAATAGGAATCGACGGTTTCGCCAAATCGTCAGTTACCTTGTCAGTGTCAGACGAGTCTGCCGTCCATTTCATCCTATGATCCCAACCGGATAGCCAAGCCATCTACGCCGCCGCCTCTATGTATGGTTTGATTTCTAACGAGTCGCCATCTTCTCTGACAGCATACGAAGCCTTCACGATTTCTTCGGCTGATTCAATATAGCATCCAACGATAACGCAATCAGGCTTCGAGTCGATAATCCACGCGCTCCATACTTTAGTTAGTTCAGATGCAAGAACCAACGCCCTAGCGCCCAGGCTCGTGGTGTCCTGTTCTTTGACTATCGGCTTCACTCTATTAGCCGCACCATTCACTCGATCAAGGTATATTGTCCCTGCTGTACCTAGTCTACCTAGTGGATCTTTCCAGAATCCCACCTTGACTACCTCAACATCTCCGTCATCGTTTACCTTGTGACAAGGCAATCGCCAATGCTCAACGCCATCATAATCGTCTGGAAAGTGCTGATCTGATTCTCTGCCGATGTGTTCTGCTGTTGCAGGAGTTACACCTGCGTCGATTGCTGCCTGCCTGAAATCTTCAATGCTTGCAAATGTATCGCCCATAGCTCTCCTCAGTTCTCTTGCATCCGCTTGATCTCGTCAACGATTGTTCTTGAATCTGCGTCAGGTTCTTTCAGCGCAGACACCAACGTCACGACGCGGGCAATTTGAGCAGGTGTAAGCCCCTCTAGTCGAATCGTGATCTTGTCGCCTCCCAACTCTGAAGGGCTAAGCCCCGCTGCCATGCAAGTACATGACAGAGAGGCGTCAGCTCCTATACGTCTTGTGGGGTGAGCGCCTGCACTCGGCATAGTCTTCAGACTGCAAGCTGCTTCAAGCTTCATAGCTACGCCCCTGCTGAGATTGTCACGTCGATGTTGCCAGCCGCGAATACAAGCTGATCCCCGTCACCGACAGCCTTGGACGCAGTGAGCGCGCCGTAGTAGATACCAGTCGTCGCCCCGTGAGTAGCCGACGTGGTAATCATCAGGTGAGTTACCGTGCCCCACGATCCACCGTTAGCCGCCGGGAACTCCAACGCCGCTGAGTTGTCAATCGTCCGAGTAGCCGCATCGTCGCCGAACGTGATCTCTGTTCGTGCGTAATCGTAGAGATCTGCGACCTCGTTAGCCGTTGCGCCTGCGTCAGTTGGATCTGCTGTGAACAGCGCCCCGTAGCAATCATCCGTCTTCAGATCAGACGTCAACAAAGCATTTGCTCGTGCTGTTACCATCCCACTTGCCATCTTACATCACCCCTATTTTAGTGCTCGTGTTGTCAACGTGAATCCCACCACGTCGCCTACTCCGTTGTTCGTTACCGTGATCACCGGCGGCGTGTTATAGTCGCCTGCGTTTTCGACGTCTTCTGTCTGCAAATCTGCCGTGATCGTGAATGAATCTGTGTCCTCTGCGCCATACGAGAAAGGATCCGCCGCGATAAGTGGAAGTGAGAAGTATCCCTTCGCTCCACCGATCAACCGTTGCAGCGGCATGTTGCCTGAGTATCGCACCGTGTATGTCTTATTCGGCTCCTTGGTGAAGACTAAGGCCACGTCAATCGGCTTGCCGTCGCCATCGAGCAGTAATGCCGAGAACGTCCGTGTAAGGCTCTGAAGCGTCTCAGGCGTCGTTGAGTCGATCATCACGAGATCTAGCACTATCTGACGCGCCTCGAGATCTGACGAGAATAGACGGACGCCGCTCTGTCCAGGTATCTCCACCTTGCGATCACGCGAGCCAGGCAGAACTGGCTCCTTGAAGTCAGGCAACAGCTCAACGCCCAGCGCCGTGTTCGCCGTGCCTGCCAGCGTGAACCTTGCTATGTCGCTCATACGTTCCTCCCTAGGCCGCGCATCCTAGACTTCCACAGATCGTGAGTCTCTTTCGCGATAGCCG
>Ga0222697_1001150_pt1 | contig 10408 bp, 15 predicted proteins | sample AntAcemetage1402_FD_179835 | JGI IMG/M metagenome (GOLD analysis project Ga0222697, IMG submission 179835) | Saline water microbial communities from Ace Lake, Antarctica - #1402 | ecosystem: Environmental > Aquatic > Non-marine Saline and Alkaline > Saline | place: Antarctica: Ace Lake... | reverse complement strand
TAATTTTTGAAATTGTTAAGAAACCGATAAACTTATTAATAACTTTGTGTCTATAATTAAGCAGTATGCCACTACAACAAAAGTACGACAAGCTTCGCACGGCAATGTGCAAGCAATACGGAGAAACAAAAGGAAATAAATTATTCACGGCTTATTGTAAAAAAAATAGTATTAGCCCAGAATCTAAAGCTTATATTTTTGTTTCGAACGAATTCAAGTCTACAGACGGTGAGCAGATTGAAGGCTATATTTCAACAGGCGATAAAGACTTAGTAAACGATATTGTAACTCCTAATTGCATGGTGGACATGTTGAAGCAGTTACAAGACAGGAACATTAAACTTGATATTGAGCATGAGAGTTTTATTGGAGATGGAGTTGAAAGAGAATTAAACAAGACGATTATCCCCATTGGAAGAATTACTGACACAGCACTTGATTCTAAAGGAATAAAAATAAAGTGTGCTTTGAACAAGTTTCATTCACGTTTTAGTGAAGTAAAAAACTCTATTAAAGAAAAGTTCTTAGATGCTTTTTCAATAGCGTATGTTCCAACAAAAGTTTCTTATAGGAATGAAGCAGATGGTTCAAGAACTCGTTTGTTAGAAAAAGTGAACTTGTTGAATGTGGCCTTTACTGGAAATCCAGCTAACCCGAATGCTTCGTTTACGAACGTGGCGTTAAAGTCTTTAAAGGATAATGTTATTTTTGATGATAATATGTCAGAAAGTGAAATCAATGAATTAATAGGAGGAATTGATATGACAGAAGAAAAAAAGGTAGATGAACAACCTAAGGTAGAAGAAAAACCGGAAGTTAAACCGGAAGCTAAACCTGTGGAAGTTTTAGAAGAAAAATCAATTGAAAATGTTGAAGCTAAAGCATTGGCTGAAAAGATTAGTGCTTTAACAAATAGTGTTACTGAACTTAAAGCGATTGCTGAAAAAGCAAAAGCAGACGGAGAAGTGAAAGAACAATTAAAAAGTCTTTCCGAAAAAATCGGGGAGTTCGACAAGATTTTGTCTCAACCACAATTCAAGTCGAGAGTAGAACAATTAGACGAGGCAAGAAAGGCAACTGAGGAAACAAAATCTAAAGGCCCAATTGACCAAATAAGATAAAGGAGGAATTTAAGATGACAGAAGAAGAAGCACAAGTAGGAAGTATGAGTTTAGGTTTAGATGATAGAACAGCGTATGCGCATTCTTTTGGTTTTATGGGGCATAAAACAAAGTATTTTGACCCACAAGCTGGAATAGATATGCGTTCTGAAATCAAATCGGCTTATGATATTGGATTTCAAAGAGTTCAATTAAAAGCAGAATCAGTTGCCGGAATGGGAGCTGGAACAGCAGGATATGCTATGATACCTGTTTATGTTGATCCGAGAATTATTGACAGGACAAGAAAGTTTACTCCGTGGATAGAATTAACTCCAAGAGTAACTAATCAAGGTGTAACAGCAGATTATAACTTAATTTCTGCAAAAGGTTCAGCAGTTTTTGAAGTAGAGGATGCAGCACAAAGTGATGTGACTGATACTGAAAGCCGGGATAGTACAGATATTAAGTATTTGTATTCAGTAGGTAGAGTAACAGGACAAGCACAAGCAGCAATGCCTAGTTATATTGTTCAAGGATTACAGCCTAGTGGAGAAGGAACTTATAGTGCAAGTTTTGGTAGTCCAAGTGCACCTAATGCTAAACAATACGAGGTATTGAAGAGAGCTCAGGCTCTTAGAGAGTTAGAAGAAAACAAGTTGTGGAATGGAGATGCTGGTACTACTGCTAAAGAATTTAGTGGAATAGTAACACTTCAAAGTACTACAAACCAGAATGATAAGAGTGCAGCAGCACTTGACTGGGGTGACATTGAAGATACTGTAGAGTATGCTTACACTGATAGTGGAAGACCAACTCTAGGTGGATGTGATTCAAGTACTCTTGTTGATGTTAGAAAAATAATGGTAGATCAATTTAGGTATTCACCAAGTGAAATGGGTGGAACTGCAGGATTTGGAGTACCATCAAGAGTTGTAGTAGAAACAATGGTTGGGCCAATTCCGTTGATTCCATCACAATATCTTTCAACAGCAACAGGAGCAAAGCAATTGTTTTTCTTAGACATGGAGTATATTGAAATGAGAGTGCTTCAAGATATGACTTATGAAGACCTTGCTAAAACAAATGATAGCCAAAAATTCATGTTAAAGATTTATGAAGCTTTAATAATGAAGGCACCACAGTTCAATAGTTTCATTGACAATATAAAATAATTGAAAGTATTAGGAGAGGTTTTATACCTCTCTTTTTACTTAACAGACGGAGGAATTTAAAATGGGAGATTTAGGAGAAATAGGAACAATAGTAGAAGCTTTGCCTAATTCAGGAGTTACCTTAATAGAAGTAGTTACACCTGCTACAGTTGTGGGCGGAAGTGATGATTTTACAGTAGATTTAAACAAATACGGTTGTACTTTAATTAAAGGTGTTCTCGGATTTGATGAAACAACAACAGGATCGATAGTATCAGCGAATACAAGTACGACAGCAGTTAGTGCCGGAGTTTTAACTTTGACACCAGTAACTGTGCACACTTGTGTTCATTCGTACTATATCTGGGCATACTGAGGTGATGAGAGATGACAGCAAGAGGAGATATCGTAGATTATGGTGGAACTGTTAAAAAAGTTTTGCCGAATTTAGGAACAAAGATAATTCAAGTAGTAACAGATGACACCATAGAAGGTGGAGCTGATACTTTTACAGTAGATTTAAAGAAATATGGTTGTAATAATCTTCATGGAATCGTGGTTAATGACGAAACGACTACTGGAAGTGCAGTAGTTCAAGCTGCTCCAACAACAGTGGTAACGGCAGGCGTTGTAACTATTACTTTAGGAGGATCAGCAACTTGCGTTAAGTCAATTTTGCTTTTCGCATATTAAAGGAGGTAATTGATATGGTAACTTATGGAGAAATAGGAACAAGGACAGACGTAACACCGAGTTGTGGTGTTAAAATACTTAGTTGGTATACAGATGCTACACCGGATGCAGCGGATACTCTGGAAATAGATTTAAACAAGTATGGTGGTACAAATGTACATGCTGTTTTTGGTTTTAGAGAAACGACTGCAGGATCGATTGTTGTGTTGGATCAGCCAATTACAACTTTGGTAACTGCGGGTGTTTTGAAAGCAACAATACCAGTAGGAGACGATGACAAAATAAGAAATTATTTAGTTTTCGCATATTAAATTGAAAGAAATAGGAGGAATTTAAGATGACAAGATTTAGAGAAAATAAAGGATATGCATTAGAAAGAAAAACAATTCTTTGTAACGCAGGACATAGTGGAACGACAGGAACAAATGCTTTCATTGATAATGGAACTTGTTTTGTAGATCAATCTCAATCAGCTACTACAATTGTTTATCCAGTAAGTGGAATGCACGATGGTGATGTTATAAACGGTTTTAGAGTAGTTGGAGCTATTGGTGCAAAGTCGGGCGGAGTAACATCTGTAGATGCTGATCTTAGAAAGGTTACAGGCGGAGCAGGAGCGGTTACAGATGCTAGTATTGATACTATTACACAAGTAAGCGTAGAAGCAGACACAGCGCTTGATTCGGCGAATGCGACAAGTACTTTAAGCGAGATAGTTGTTACAGATTACCAGTATTATATATTGGTTACAGTTACAACTGCGGCTAATGCAGAGAATGATGCTTGGATTACAGGTGTTGAAGTAGATTTGAATACAGATAGACCAATGACGGTTTAAATAAGTTTTGGGGAGTAGTACTTCTCAATTAATTTTTTTTACGGTGGAAATGAGATGATTAAAGATGACAGCATTCGATGAAGTTTTGAGTGATATACTTTCTTTTGCAGAATCCTTGACTAGAGTGTATGATGGGGTTAGAAGTTTATCTGATACTTTGGTTATTGCAGAAGACTTGGATATTGGAGGAAAGAAAGTTGTTCTTCAAGAACTTCAACCTTTAAGCGAAATTCTTTCAAAGAAAACAAGCAAGTCTTTTATAGATGTTTTAAACATAGCAGAAGAACAAAGTGTGGGGCCAGAAAAAGTTTTGTTAGATGAAACTCAAGCTATTACAGAAATTTTGAGTAGAAAGATTTCAAAAGTTTTGAGTGAAGAACTTAGTCTTATAGAAGTTTTAACAAAGAGTATTACAAAAATACCGATTAGTGATGTGATTACTTTTACAGAAATTTTGGCAAAAAAACCAGAGATTGTAATAGCCGGGGATGTAATATCTTTTAATGAAACTGTTGTAAGAAATACTAACAAGGTTCTTCCGGACGAATTGTTACATATTGGGGAAGTAGATAAGAAGTATGTAATGCACGAGTTTGAAACAACTTGGTATAATAATCCTTATAATGCTGCTTTGTCTTTAGAATCAAAATTAGAGACTTTGGATACAACAAATTATATACATCTTGTGGACATAGTAGATAGAGGTAAGCGTAATCAGTTTAAAGGAGTTTTGATTTATGGTCAGGAGACAACTTAAAAGGAGGATGATGATATGGCGAACTATGATTTAACAACACATGCGACAGCGAGAAAGAATAATCCAAAAGAAGTAATTGAGGCTTTGGAAACAAAGTTAGAAACTGTTGATGATGCTAAGAATATTCGCATGCTCATTGTGGTGCGTGAAGGTGCTACTTGGACAGGCTTAACAATTTATGATGCTTAAGGAGGTAATTTAATATGGAGTATAGGAACGAGAAGTTAGAGAAAATAAAGGTGTCGGTTGAAGGAACTGATCCGAAGCAGTGGCGAACTCTGGGTAATGGGGATATTATTGAAGCTAAAAGTACTGTGTATGCTAGAGCGTATGAGTTAGCTGGTCTTTCTATTGTAAAAGAAGTACAAGTAGAAAAAAAAGTGGTTTCGAAGGACAAAATAGTGGCTAAAACAATTGAGTCTAAAAGTGGAGAAGCAAAAGTGGAAACAAAAGTAATAAAGAAGTGATATTAAAATGGGTAGATATGTAGATGTGAGTCAGGTCAGAGCTGTTTGTGGAATTACTACAAAGTTCATTAGCGATGCGGATTTTGAACAACTTATTAATTCTGCTGAATATGAGGTAGAAAGAAAACTTAACGTGAGTTTTACTCCAACTACTCTTATTGAGCAAGCAGAAGGAGATGGAAGTGAACGACTTGTTTTAAGAAGAAATCCTGTTCTAAAATTAAGAGTATTGAACATTGATGGGACAAGTGTTACTCCTGAGTATACTAGGATCGATAAACAAAGCGGAGTGCTTTGGCTTACTACGAGTGCTGAACAATCTTATTTTAAAACTAAGGCGACTGAAAGAAATCTTACTAGAGTAAAGTATGATTATGGTTGGCTAGAGCCGACTGTAACACAAACGACTTCTAGTGCTGCGACTGTTGCAGGAGATTCTGTAATTATTAGTGTGGCAAGTTCTACTGGTTTTGTAGCAAATGATTATGTTGAAGTTGAAGGAATGGATTCAATGAAAGAAACGTGCAAGATTTCTAGCATTCCAACAATAACAAGTATACTAGTAGATAATTTAGCTCTGCCTCATGAAGCAGATAGCATGATTACTCTTCAACAAGTACCGGATGTAGCTGAAAGAGCAATGCGTGTAGGCTGTGCATTAATGGCTGTGGCTAGAGTAGTTGGACAATCTTTTGACGAGATTACTGGTTATAATCTTGGAGATATGCATGTTCAAAAAGGAGAACCTTACACTCAGTGGAGAGAAACTGCTGTTCAACTTAGAGCTGAATGGAAAGAAATGAAGGATAGTGTGAGAGTTAGACCAACAATATTATGAGGAGGTAATTAAATGGGTGAATTAATTATAGAAGTAAAGGATAGTGCGAATGCTTATAAAAGTGGTTATAGGCAAACAAGAAGAAACCTTGAGACTGGGGGAGCAGAAATAAAAAGATATATTAAGAGCGAAAAAAAAGCGGTTTGGGTAGAAAAAAGTGTTTTGGAGTTAAAAGAGTTAAAAGCAAAATTATAAATAGTTGAATGATACTAAATATAGGTGGATTGATATGAATAAAGAAAAAGCAAGAATAGGACAAGTAATAGACATGGTTGTTCGAGGACCGGATGGGAAAGTAAAGTCTCATAAAAGAGTAAGTAGAAGAAGTGGACAAAGACTCGAAGAAAATTTAGCTTAGAATAAGAGGAGGTAGATTAATATGACAGTAGTAAACGAAGGAAAAGCATTAGCAGCAGAACTTTTGATTGGAACTGGAACAGCTTTTAGTAACGTAGCAATTGGAACTGGTACAGCAGATTTTGCAGCAACAAGTACTCAACTTAATAACGAGTATGCAAGAGACACAGCAACAACAAGCACAGTAACAACAGACGTAACAGGAGACACAAGCCAATTCGTGAAAACATTTAGTTTCACTGAAAGCAAAGCAATAACAGAAGCTGGAGTATTGAATGCAGCAGCAACAGGAATAATGATAGCCGCACAAACATTCTCAGCAGTAAACGTAGCATCGGGGGACAGTTTGGAGATAACTTACAAAATAGATGTTGATTAGGACACATAAATCTTGTAGGTAGGTTTATAAGATGATGGAATGATAAGTACTATATGGATGAAAGAAAAACTTGTATAGTATGTGGAAAAGAATTTAAAAAATCTCGAGGAGTAACAAACAAAAAATGGGCAGTACAAAAGTATTGTTCAGCGAAATGTTATTATGAATCGAATAGAAAGAAATTAAAGCAAACAAAGATTTGTAAAACTTGTGGAAAAAGATTTGAGAGACAATCTTGGACTTCACAGAAAGTTTGGGCAAAGCAAAGCTTTTGTTCAAAGAAATGTCATTATGATGTTGGTAGAGTTGAAGCAGTTTGTAAGAACTGTGGGAAGACTTTTTTGGCGCATAAGTATAGAAAGGACAGTATAGAGTTTTGTGGACAAAGTTGTTATAGTGAATATAGGAAAAAGTTTTCAGAGCAATATAGTGGTTTTAAGACTGGGCATGAGGCTTTTATTACAACGCCTTGGCTTGGGAAAAAACGTTCTGAAGAAACAAAAAAGAAAATTAGCAAAGCTAATAAGAATAATCCCAAAGTTTTAGAACACATAAAAAAGTTGGGAATAAAACATAGCAGAGATAAGCATTGGAATTGGAAAGGTGGAGTAACCAGCGAAATGCAAAAAATTAGGCATTCAAGAGAATATGATGAATGGAGGTTTGCAGTGTATAAAAAAGATAATTATACTTGCCAACATTGTAAGAAGAAGTGTAGAGGACGAGAAATCGTGGCTCATCATTTAAAGAATTTTAAGGACTTTCCAGAGGAAAGGTTTGATATTAGTAATGGGATTACTTTGTGTAGGAAATGTCATAAGATAGTTCATAAAGAAATCGGGGGTGAAAACTCGGTTTAAAAAGGAGATGATGGAATGATTCAGATAGCGATACCGACGAATAGGAACGTAGTAGATTTTAGGTTAGTTCAGTGGCTTTATGCTTTGGACGAGAAAAAGTTGGGTGGAGTTAAGCCTGATTTGCTTTTTAATTATCAGCAGCCTGTGGATGCGAATCGGAATAAGATAGTGTATAATTTTTTGAATAATACTAGTCATGAATGGCTTTTGTTTTTGGATGATGATATGATTCCGCATAAAGGTTTTGTTTTAGAGAAACTTATTGCGTGTGGGGAGAAGGTTGTTAGTGGTTTGACTGTGGTTATGGCGAAAGGTGTTCCTTCTCCTTTGATTATGAAGAAGGTTGAAGGTAATGATGAAGTTAGGTATCGTCCTCTTGCTGTTAGTGAGCTTGGTAGTAATGATACTTCTCTTGTTGAGGTTGATGGTGTTGGTACTGGTTGTTTGTTGATTCATAGGAGTGTGTTGGAGGCTATTGAGCCGCCTTGGTTTAAGTTTATTTATACTTCTACGGGTGAGTTAAAGTTGTCTGAGGATTACGAGTTTTCTAATAAGGTTAGGAAGGCGGGTTTTAAGATGGTTGTTGATTGTGAAGCAATTGTTGGTCATGCGAAGCAGGTTGATTTGTATGATATGAATAGGTTGTTGTTTAAGGTTGTTTCTCAAGGTTCTGTTAAGGTTGAGACTCTTAATCCTCGGGATCCGAAGGAGCAGGTTTATTCTAATTCTGGAAAGAAAGAGGATGTTAAAGAGTGAGTGATAAATAATGGCTTTGACAACTGATTTAGTTAGTTATTACAATTTTGACGAAGCAAGCGGAGATTTAATTGATAAAGTTGGAAGTAATGATGCGACTAATTCTAATATTAATTATGAAGAAACTGGTGTAATAAATTATTCTTATGAATATAATGGAAGTAGTGCAAAAAGTAAATTAGATTCTATAACAGGTTTTAACACAAGTAGTTTTAGTATTTCAATGTGGGCAAAAGGTAATTCAACCGATTTAAATGAACACTTATTTGCTGGTGGTTCAAGTGGAACGAATTATGTTTTAGTATGGAGATGGGGGTCATCTTCCTCTTATGGTTATACATTTAGAACAAATATTAATGGAACTATAAAAGATATACGGAGTAATATAGAAAATACTACTTGGAATCATTTAGTTGCAACTTATAATGGTTCACAAATGGAATTTTATGTAAATGGTTCAAGAATTGGAACAGGAATTGCTCAAACTGGTAATTTGGATTTTACAAATTGTGGTTTTGGTTCAAATTATGCTGGGACAGGAAGTTGGGTTGACGGTAATATAGATGAAGCAGGAATATGGTCAAGAGTTTTAACTCAAAGTGAAATTACTGCATTGTATAATAGTGGTGATGGTTTAGCTTATCCTTTTGGAGAATTTAAAAAAGTTTTAACTGATGTAGTAACTTTGGTTGATGCTGGTGTTCAAGAGAGTCAAAAAGTTTTAACTGATGTAGTAACTTTGGTTGATGCTGGTGTTCAAGAGAGTCAAAAAGTTTTAACTGATATACCTGTTCTTGCAGAAGCTTTAACAAAAGTTTTTGATGGTGTAAGAGAGGTTTCTGATGTTTTAACCTTGGTTGATTCTGTTGTAAATAAAGGTTCTTATATTAAAACTGATGTAGTAACTTTGGCTGAAACAAAAACTTTGAAAGTCAAAAAAGTTATTTCTGAACAATTAATTATAGCTGATGCTGATTCGTTAAAAGCTGAAAAGGTTTTGTCAGATGTTTTAACTATAACAGAAAACTTGGAAAAAGTTTTTGATGGAGTTAGAGAAGTTTCTGATGTTGTTAGTTTGGCAGAAGCTTTAGAAAAAACTTTTGTTGGAGTTAGAGAATATTCTGATGTTTTAACTATAACAGAAAACTTGGAAAAAGTTTTTGATGGAGTTAGAGAAGTTTCTGATGTTCTTGGTTTGGCAGATAGTTTAACCAAAAAATTTGGTTCAGAATTTGTTGATGCTTTAGTTTTGGCTGATACTTATTTGTTAAAAACAATTAAGGATTTGACTGACGTTTTAAGTTTAGTAGATTCTTTAGAAAAAGTTCATGATAATGTATTAGAACTTTCTGACGTTATTAGTTTAGTAGATGACGTATCTACTGGAAATAGAGAAAAACTAGAAGATGCTTTAACCTTGGTAGATTCTGTTGTGAAGAAAATTTCGTTTAATCTTTCTGATGTTTTAAGTGTTGCTGAAGAAAAAGTAAATAAAAAGTCGCAAACTTTAGAAGACGTTTTAACATTAACAGATTCGTTAGAAAAACTTGGAGAAAAACCTGTTTCAGATTCTGTTAGTTTGGTTGAAACTTTGGATCCTTTTAGTGTTCATAAAGTTCTTGAAGATAATATTACTTTGGTGGGTACTGGTACTAATTTTTATAAATTAAGTATTTTAGATAATATTAGTTTTAATGAGTTAGGTTTAGTAAAAGATTTTTTTAGAACTGTTACTGATGTAATTAATTTAGTAGATAGTATAGTTTTTTCTGTTAATAAAGTTTTGTCAGATGTCATTAGTTTGGTAGAGGATTTAGTAATTAGTGGTAAAAAAATTGTTCTTCAAGAGTTACAGCCTTTGAGTGATTCTGTAAGTAAGAAAGTTAGTAAGTTGTTAGAAGATGAGTTAAGTATTCTTGGAGATATAGAAGCTGGTAATGAAAAAGTTTTGGACGAGAGTTTAGTATTAGTTGAAGCGAGAGTGAATAAAACTCAAAAGGTTTTGACAGACGTTTTAAGTATTGCTGAGGATGAAATACACAAAAAATTTTATTCTATGCAAGACGTTATTAGTTTGACAGATTCTTTAGAAAAAACTGTTAAAAAACTTGTTTCTGATAATATTAGTTTAAGTGAAAGTTTAGAGCCTTTTAGTATTCACAAAGTTATTGAGGACAATGTTAGTCTTGTTGATTCAAGTAATACTTAT
>Ga0222697_1001149_pt1 | contig 10412 bp, 10 predicted proteins | sample AntAcemetage1402_FD_179835 | JGI IMG/M metagenome (GOLD analysis project Ga0222697, IMG submission 179835) | Saline water microbial communities from Ace Lake, Antarctica - #1402 | ecosystem: Environmental > Aquatic > Non-marine Saline and Alkaline > Saline | place: Antarctica: Ace Lake... | reverse complement strand
TCTTGTAGGTAAAGCTTTAATGAAAGAAACTAAGAATACTTTTATTTGGGTAACTGCTGGAGATTTAACAACTCATTGGGGAGATATGGACCCTCAAGCTTTTGGTAGATTATTAGGGATGGCAAAAGAGTTAGCCCCATCAGTACTATTTGCTGAAGATATTGATGATTATTTAGAAGCAAAAAGTTCTATAGATACAATTAAAACTCAAATGGATGGATTAGATTCTATGGATGGAGTAGTAACAATTTTATGTACTAACTATCCAGAAAGAATACCACTATCTTTAATAGATAGGCCAAGTAGATTTGATGATGTAATTATGTTTGATTTACCAGATGAAGGTTTAAGATATGATATCTTAGATGCTCATTTAAAAAAAGTGACTATACGAGATAGAGTTAATGTATTGAAGAAAATAGCAAAAGAGTCAGATGGTTTAACTGGAGCTCATTTAAAAGAAGTAGCTGTTTATAGTATTTTGTTAGCTTCAGATGCAGAGAGAGAGGAAATATTAAAAGAAGATTTTAATAAATCTTTAGAGAAAATAATGAATACAAGAGAGTTAATTAAAACATTGCAGGAAAATAAAGGAGCAGAAGAAGTACAAGATAATAAAACACAATTATGTATTTGCTCATCTTGTGGAGAAGAGTTTGATTATTTAGCTCAGCCAGAAGCAGGTATGGGATGGGTTAAATGTCCTAATTGTGAAGAAGCAGTAACACAAAAAGATTTAATTTACGAAGAGGCTCCTTACAAAAATATAACTGAGCTTCCTAAACAAGTACAGGTATTACCAAAAAGTGGGCAAAAAATATGGTTAGAAGTTTTTAATAAATCTTACCCTAAAGGAGAAGATTATGCTAGAAAAGTTGCATGGACGGCGGTTAAAAATGTTTATAAAAAAGTTGGAGATAAATGGGTAAAGAAGAAATAATCAGTTAACGAGTATTGCTTGTATACTGAAGAGTAATTAACTTGTAAGAAATACTTACATGTTCAAATAATAGATAAAGTAAAAATAAAAATTTAATGAGGAAAAACGAGATGTTAGAAAGAACTAATGTAAATACTTTTTTAGAAGATTTGACATATAATTGTGCCTATACTTTTCTTGAAGAGGGAAATAAAGAGCTTAATAAGATAGCTAAAAAAAGAGGGATAATATTGCCTTCTCATGATTTGGCGGTTTTTAAATGTGTATACGCCTTTATTGGACAGGAAAACTTAAACGGTTGTACATTGCCTAAAGATGAAGTTGAAAAATCTTTACAAACTTTAGTTGGAAAGGCAGTGGATTTTGACCACTTTAGACAGAAAACCGTGGGTTACTGGATTGATGCTGAAATAGATGGTGATAAGTTAATTGCTTATGGTATGTTCTTTAAGTCTAATCTGGCCGATGATTACATTACTATTAAAGATTTGATGGAGCAAGGGAAATTAAAGATTTCCTTTGAAGCTTATGGTGTCCGCAACTATACTTCTATAACATCATATACATTAAGCGATTTGGAATTTTGCGGTGGAGCTTTATTAATTACGACTAAACCAGCATTTAAAGATGCAGGTGTTTTAGAAATGGCTAATAAAGAAAGAGTTTTAGAGATGGCCAATGTTATGATTGCACCAGAAACATTTGTTCATGATGAGGAAGATGCTAGTTATAAATGTTCATGTATTAAATGTGGTCACGAAGAAACATCTGACTCACATTGTAAGGATATTAAATGTTCTGTTTGTGGTGGTCAGATGAGAAGAGCTGACAGACCAGGTTCTGGACAAGGAGATACAGAAGTTGCTAGATTGTATGTTGAAGATATGGAAGTTATTAAAAGATTGTTAATGGAAATTGAAGAGTGTCCCGCCTGTGGTGGAACATATCCTTATTTAAGTATTTTAAATATAGATTTTGAAAATGACGTATTGAAAGTTGAACATAGTAGATGTGAATCTGTAATTAAAATAAATTTAGAACCGACAACAACAATTTTGAAGAAAGGTAAAAGAATTAAAGACGTAAAACTTGAAGATAAAAGTACTGTTGATGAAATAAAACAGGAAAATTCAGAAAAAATAGAAGGAGAGATAATTGATATGGAAGAATCAAAACAAGCATTAGTAGATACTATTAAAGATAGTTCTGAGATGAGAAAAGTTAAGTGTGTAGATTGTGGTTATGTTTTTGACTCAGATGTTTTAGCTAAATCTACTCAATGTCCTAAGTGTGGTGGACGTTGTGATTTGGTTTCTGATATAGCAAAAGAAGATAAAAAGGAGGAACAATCTGAAGTGAAAGATGAAATTAAAGAAGAAAAAGTTGAAACAAAAGAAGAAGAAAAAGTTGAAGATAAAAAAGTTGATGAAAAGGCTGATGAAAAAGTTGAAGAAGTTATTGAAGAGAAAGCCGAAGAAAAAAAAGAAGAGAAAGTTGAAGAAGTAAAAGAGGAAGAGAAAGCTGAAGAAAAAGTTGAAGAAGTAAAAGAGGAAAAGGTTGTTAAAGTTGAAGAAGTAAAAGAGGAAGCTAAAGAAAATGTAGATGATGAAGTTGCCGAAATAAAGGCAGAATTAGCCACAGTTACTAAAGAGAGAGATGAATATAAAGCTACGCTGGATAAAATTGAAGAAGCTAAAAAAGCAGAAACAATTAAATCTAGACGTGATGAATTAGGTGAAGAAGTAGCGAAAGATATTTCTGATGTAGACATTTTGGATGATAAAACATTTAAAATATTGAAATTAGAGAAAGAAAATAAAGAGTTAAAAGAAGGTAAAGTTGAGAGTTCAAGTTTAGAGGTAGGGAGTAGCGAAATAGATAATGAGACTCCTGATTGGAAAGCAAGACAAGCCAAAGTTAATGAATTAGCTTATGGAAAAGAATCTAAGGAGGAATAGATAGAATGGAAGAAGTAAAGAAAGGAATGAATAAATACGACCAATTAGAGATGGCAAGGATTATAGGGCAACCTGTTGACCCTCGTAAACCCTACCCACTTTTAGTGTCTAATGTTTGTACTGTAGATAGTGCTGACCCTGATGAATATGTGTATTACTTTGATGTACTTCAAGATACAGATAGAGTTTATACAACTGTTGCGAATGGTGTTACTCAAGTTGCGGTAACCCCTGATACACCAACAGCTTTTACGTTTGAAGATTTAGCATCACCTGAGTATTACATCAAGATTACTGATTTAGCTGATGCAAAAGAAAGAGTTTTAGCAAGAAAGAAAAGAACTATAGATAGAGCACTTAATGCTTGGGAGAATTACAAAATTCTTACAGTTACTGATGCTGCTGTGCAAGCTGGAAATATTCATGATTTAAAATCTGGTACTAACCATTTCAACTACGAAAATTTGGTTGATATGATTGATGGTATCATAGATTATAGTGATGACTATATATTGGTTGCAGGTACTCAAATTGATAAAGATATCAAGCTTTGGGATTGGACTGATAACAAATATACATCACTTGCTGCAGCTTTTAAAGATTTAGATGTTGACGTAATGAGAATACATCAAACAATTACGCTTGATGGTTCAAGTACTAGTGTTTTAGATAGCTCGGTTGCTTATCTTTATGGTAGAAATACTGAAGATGGTAAACCTTGTTTATTTGTTAGAAAAAGACTTGACTCTATTAAGTTGCTTGGTGGAGTAGTTGCGGATGATGGCGAGATGCCTGAAAGATTGATATTTACATCTCCTAACCCTATTACTGTTACTGGTAGTGCTAGATACTTAGCTATTGCTGTAACTGGTTATGAGAATGTGGTTTGTGCTGTGGTTAACCCATATGCCATCTCGAAATTTAGCCGTACCTGATGGTAGCAAACAGATTACAATAATTATAAAGTTTAAAATACAGGAAGGGAAAGCAATTTCCCTTCCACCAACAATCAAAAAATATGAAAACTAAAATTTCAAGAAATATTTTATTTGATAAGTATGTAACTAAAAAAATGACGATGCAACAAATAGCAGATGAATTAGAATGTGTTAGAAGTCATGTTTTTCAATTACTAAAAAAATATAATATCCCTACTCGTAAAAGAGGAGAACATACTCGCTGGAATAAAAATCTTACTAAAGAAACGGATGAGAGAGTTGCCAAATATGCTAAAAAGTATAAAAAAACTATGGAAGAAAAGCGTGCAAATGGTGAACTAATTCCTTGGAATAAAGACTTAACAAAGGAAACAGATGAAAGAGTGAGAAAAAATGGTGAAGCTTATGCAAAAGTTCATAAAGATTTTTCAGGAGAAAACAATCCATTTCATGGTAAACACCACACTGATGAATTTAAAAGTCAACAAAGTATAAGAAAGGGTGGAACAGGAATCCCTTACGAAAATAATGAATATGGTTCAGAGTTTAACGATACTCTAAAAGAACAGATAAGAAAACATGATAATTATACTTGCCAATTATGTGGATTAACTCAAGAGAAAAATATACAACTATTTAATAGAGCATTAGATGTTCATCACATTGACTTTGATAAGAAAAATAATAGAGAAGAGAATTTAGTTAGTTTATGTATAAAATGTCATACAAAAACTAATGCCGACAGAGTTTATTGGAAAAAGTATTTTAATAACTTAATATTTATAATATGATAGCAAAGTATAATACAAAAAAACATTACATAGATTTGGTATTATTATTAGAAGAACATTCTAGTTATGATTTTTATATAACTGAAAACAATACTAGAGTGATTGTTAAAGATAGTGCAAGTATTAAAAAGTTATTTGAAAATGTTACTGTTGCATATGTATCAGAAAGTAAACCTGAAATAGATGGTATTATGTTAGTGTGGCAAGCAATGGGTGGAGATGTTAAACGTAATTATATTAAGTTTAATGTTTTAGATGAAAAAGTAGCTGAAAATTTAATTAATACTTTAACACAAGATTATAAAGGTAAATTATATATTAAAATAAAAAAAGATTCATTATATCTTAAATTGTTCAAAGATAATGATTTTAGATTTTGTCATGACCGAGGTTCTGAATTGCTCTTGGTAAAAGAGAAAAATTAATAGTAAATTGGTTTTAGAGGAGTGTAAAGTATAAAATGTCATTGACCTTAACTCAAATTGAAACAAGTAAAGAGATTTTAATTGATTTGTATTGGAAAAGAGAAAAAACTCTTATAGAAGTAAGTAAAATATTGTCTTGTTCTTTACGAAAAGTAAATTATTTTATGAGAAAATATAAAATTAAAAGAAGGATAGCTGGACCAATAAAAAAAGAGAAAAAAAAATTATTTTGTAAAACTAAAGATTGTAATAGAGAAATTACTAAGCGTAGTGAATCTGGTTATTGTAAGAGTTGTGCTGGTATAAAGGCTTGGGAAAATAATAAAGAGAGGAAAAATAAAGCTTCAATTAGATGGAAAAATAAAAACAATCCAAATTTTAATGGTTTATCTAAAGAGCACAAATTAAAAATTACTAATGCAAATAAAGGTAAGTCATTAAACCATAAAAAAAATTGTAAGTGTTCTTTTTGTAAAGCTAAACGAGGAGAGTTAAATGGTATAAATAGTTATTCATATATAGATGGTAGAAGATGTGAGCAACAATACTGTATAGAACCAAATTGTAATAATCCAGTAACTAAAAGAGGCAATAGATGTAGTAGTTGTGCTCATGAAGGTGAAAGGAATGGTTGTTATGGGAAAGATATGAGTAAAGAAAATAATCCTGTTTGGATTAAAGATAGAAGTTTAATGGAATATGGAGATGAATTTAATAATACATTAAAAGAAAAAATAAGAGAAAGAGATAATTATATTTGTCAAGTATGTGAGAAGACGCAGTTAGAAAATGGAAAACAATTAGATGTTCATCACATAGATTATAATAAAAAAAACTGTAAAGAAGAAAATTTAATTGCTTTATGTGTTAAATGTCATAGAGAGACAAATGGAAATAGAGAGTATTGGAAAAAATATTTTGAGGAGAAAATAAATAATGTCTTTGAGTTTGTCTGATATAAGAGGAAAGGTTAGATTTTTAATAGATGATTCATCTACTGGCATGATACCTGGAGACATTTTTACTTATTCCACTAGTGCAATATTTACTTTAACAGAGAGTTATATAGGTACTGTTAGTACAGTTTTACAAAATGATGTCGAATTAGAAACCAGCGAGTGGTCATATAGTAGTATAACTAATAAAGTGACTATATCAAAATCTTTAACTACAGGTGATACTATTGAAATCAGGTATTCTTATTTTCCTAATTACGGTAATACCGAAATTGATAATTATATCCAAGGAGCTTTAGTACATATTAGTGCTTGTAATTATTATAATTGGATAGTAGAAAATTCTACTATTTATCCAGAACCATCTGATAGAGAAGAAAATTTAATAATAATGGTAACTTCTACATTAATAAATCCTGATAATAAATCGGTCAGAATGCCAGATGTAATGATAGGTGTACCTAATGATTTACCAACTTATGAGAAAGTTAGAAGAATTATCAGCATTTTTAAAGGTGATTCACATGGAATGTTCAATGTACTTTGAGAAATGAAAAAAATAGAAATAAATCAAGAGGAAGTTTATAAATTTTATATAGATAGTGATAATTCTATAGTAAAAAGTGTGGAAAAGTTCAATGTTAGTTATAGTTTTATTTATAAATGTTTGAGAGCTGTAGATGGCAAAAAAAGAGTTTATCAGAGTAGAGATAAATATAGAAAAATTGCAACAAGAGAGTTTTTAATTAAAGAATATTCTATAAATAAAAAATCTTCAATAAAAATAAGTAATGATGTTGGCTGTACTAAAACATTTATATTAGAAAGACTTCATGAATTTAATATTCCACTTAGAGATGTAAAACAATTAAATAAAGATAGGGGTGTTTTTATGAGGGAAGAAAATCATCCAGGATTTAAAGATAAAATAAAAACTAAATGTGTTTTTTGTGATAAAGAAATGGAAGTTTATCCCTATAAGATTAAAAGTGGTAAGAATATTTTTTGCAGTAATAAATGTAAAGCTAAATTTAGAGTTGGTAAATTGGCTGCTAATTGGCAAGGTGGTTTGAGTTTTGAGAAATATCCTAAAGAATTCAATGATACTCTAAAAGAACAAATAAGAAATAGAGATAATAGAGTCTGCCAAATCTGTGGAAAGACTGAAGCTGAGAATGGAAGAAAGTTAGATGTACATCACATAGATTATGACAAAAAGAATAATGACCCAAATAATTTAATTAGTTTATGTCACGTATGTCATATGAAGACTAATAAAAAAAGTAGAGATTGTTGGAAAGAATATTTTTTCAATTTGTTAAGTGAAAATAGTAAAGTATTATAATTATCATAACAAAGTAAGGAGAAAAGTATGGCGAATATCTATGATAAGTTGTATAAAGATACTGCTTATGGTGATATTAAAGCTAGTATTGGCTTGACATTAGTTAATGATGCTATTATATCCGTACCAAAATTTAATACAGTTTTAGATGTAGGATGTGGACCTGGATATTCTGTTTTAGAGTTTTTAAAGCAGGGTAAATATGCTAATGGAATAGAAACTTCTAAGTATTTAGTAGAAGAAAAATTAAAGTTGTTGACAGATTCAGACATCACTAGATATGGTTCGATTTTGGAAATACCATGTGCAGCAGATTCTTTTGATTTAGTTTTTTGTACTGAAGTACTTGAGCATATAGCAGAAAAGGACATTATTAAATCAATATCAGAGTTAGTAAGAGTAGCAAAGAAATATTTGTATTTAACAGTATGTTTTGTAGATTCAGTTATTGATAAAGATTTACATTTAACTGTAAAGCCTGCTGAGTGGTGGGATGACATATTTAAACAGTTTAGCATTAAGAAGATAAAAAAGAACGTCAATCCAACAGGAGGTATTTATGTCTTCAAAAAAACTTGACATTGAAAGTTATTATGATAAAACTAATCTTGAAGAGCAAAGAACACAATATAGAGAGTTATGTACAAAAGAATTAAGCAAAGGTCAATTAACAAATTTTTTGTGGAACATGGGTACTATTCAAAATGTAAGGTATCCAGGGATTTTAGGATTTGAAGGAATATTTAGTAAGAAGCCAGCTGTAGTAGTAGGTGCAGGTCCATCTCTTGATAAAAATGCACATTTATTAGATAGAGATAAAATGATTATTATTGCTTGTGATTCTGCTTTACCTATTTTAGTTAATAAATATAAAATTTATCCTCACTTTGTAGTGATGGTAGACCCGACAGAAAAACAAAAATTAAATTTTAAAGATATTGATACTACTAAATTTTATACAGTTGTTCCACCTGTTGTTCATCCTAGTATTTTTAGAGCTGTAGACCCAAAGAATTTATTAGTTTATAATTTAAAAGACCCAAAGAATGAGATTTTTGAACAAGCTCCTTATCACATTGGTAAAAGAGGAGCACTTCCTGCAGCAGTATTAACTACTGGTAGTTGTTTTTGTTTTGCAGCGGCTATGCATTGCGACCCTATTATGTTTATAGGAATGGATTTAGCTTGGACTTCTACTGAGAAAATTTATGCTGATGGTATAGAAGAGTGGAAAGTTAATTATCAAAAAAATGCTAAGTTTAGAGGAAGCTGTATGATAGTTCCTGATATAAATGGTAAAAAAGTTTTGACTCACCAAACATTATTTATATTTTGGGCTTGGTTGAAAGACCAGTCTCAATATATAACTAGTAAATTAATAAATTGTACAGAGGGTGGAATTTTAAAATTTAAAGGTATGCAGATTATACCTTTCCAAAAAGCAATTGAAAAATATTGCTCTAAATTATTAGTTGGTGTTAAAGAGAAAATTCAAGAGGCTTATTTTTATGAATTTTCTGATGGATTAATAGAAAAAGTATTGTTACCTCCATTTAAAAAACAATACAGTCATGTTAGAAAAAAGATAGTTGGAGGAAAAAATTAATAATAGGAGGTTCAATTATGGCTGCTCCTACAATTCAATGGTTCAAAATGACGGGAACAACTACAGCTCCTACTTATGCTTCGATAGCTTCACTTGATTATGGTACAGTTACAGCGGGAACTTTTTCGCTTGTTCAAAGTGTAACGCCTAAAGTTGCAACAAATAGTATTCAGAGTGCTGAGTTATGGATGTATGATACTGCTGGTACTAGAAGTGCTGCTTCTGTTGCTATGGGTACTGCTGGTGGATTTGTTCATAGAGTTACTGCTACAGGTACTTATGTAAAACCATCTGGTGTTACTCCCTCAGCTACATGGGGAACAGAGATGCCAGAGAGTACTGGTTCTGGTTATGCTTATAGTGCTGTATCTGATGCTGCTTATGGAGATTTCATAATGTTAGCTGTTAAGGTACCTAGTGCTGCTGGTGACGGTGCACATACGGCCTGGGGATATCAGCTCATTTGGGCCCTTTGGAGAGTGATTTCCAAAGTGAAGTTTGTCAAATTCGGGGAAATCTTTAAAATGACAATCCCGAGCGAAATCTTTATGAGAATAAAGAGACGTGTAGAGACTCGATGGCAGATATCTGCTTTTGCAGATAAAGAGAGAGTCCAGACCGCAAACACATTTTATTTATATAATTAATGTGGTAGTGAAAACTATAGTGGTATGCAAATATTCCTATACTTAATGATTAAAAATTGATAATGATTTAATTTATTATTTTGAGGAAGTTATGAAAAAACATCTAACTGAAGAACATAAGATGAAACTTCGTTTAGCTAATGTTGGTAAGAAGCATAAAGAAGGAAGATGGACACTTGAATCTAGAAAAAAACATTCTGAGATGATGACTGGTAAAAAACTTCGTTCTCGTACTGCAGAAGAAAAACAACAACAATCTATACGAATTAAAAAAGTATGGACTAAGGAAATGAGAGAAGAACAGTCTAAACGTAAAAAAGGTAAAAAACTAGGTCCATGGTCAGATGAAAGAAAGAGAAAACACTCTATTTTATGTACTGATAGAAAAATGTCTTTAGCTTCTCGTTTGAAAACTAGTGGTAGTAATCACTGGAATTGGAAAGGAGGAATTTCTTCTTTTAGCGGTGTTATTCGTGATTTCCCTGAAAATATTGAATGGATTAAACAAGTTTTAGCTAGAGACAATTATACTTGTCAAAAATGTGATAAATATAGTGGTGAATTGGTAGTTCATCATAAAAAAGCTCTTAGTTTGTTAATAAAAGAGTTTTTAGATGAATATAATCAATTTTCTATTTTTGAAGATAGAGAAACTTTGATAAAATTGGCAATTAAATTTGACTCATTTTGGAATACTGAGAATGGTATAACGTTTTGCGATAAGTGTCATAAAAAATTTCATAGCATCTATGGATGTGATGGAACAAATACTACTGAACAAGTAGATGACTATTTATCAAATAAAT
>Ga0222697_1001147_pt1 | contig 10415 bp, 10 predicted proteins | sample AntAcemetage1402_FD_179835 | JGI IMG/M metagenome (GOLD analysis project Ga0222697, IMG submission 179835) | Saline water microbial communities from Ace Lake, Antarctica - #1402 | ecosystem: Environmental > Aquatic > Non-marine Saline and Alkaline > Saline | place: Antarctica: Ace Lake... | reverse complement strand
ACAACAGTAGGGTATAATGAATTTTCAACAGTAGAAAAATATATTCAAACCCAAGAACAACATCATGCTCAAGTTTGAAGCATCTAACAAGATACCCCAACCTTTAGGTTGGGGAGTATGTCATTTTGTTCTTCCATTATCTCGCCTTTTATGATTTATTACTAATAAGTAAAAACTAAAAACCATTGCAACTATATAAATGTATTCTCCCCTCAAGTGCGTAGTAATAATAACATTTATATATAAAAAGGATTTTCTATTACTATGCAAACAGAAATATTAAGGAAGATTGGGCTTACAGAAGGGGAAATTAGAGTTTATACTGCATTAATCAAATTAAGAAAATCTTCAACAGGAAAAATTATGAATGAATCAGAAATCTCCAGTTCAAAAGTTTATCTTATACTTGAAAAACTAATAAAAAAAGATTTTGTAAGTTATGTTTTAGAAAATAATATTAAAGTATTTTTTGTGACAAATCCTATTAACATTTTAGATTTCATTGAAACAAAACAAAAAGATCTTGAAGAAACAAAAAAGAAAGCTAAAAATCTCTCACAAGAAATACTTGGATTAATAGGTTCATATGAAGAAGAGACAGTTCATATACATAAAGGTGCAAAAGGAATACAAAGTGCATTTCATAATATTTTGAATGAATTACAAAAAATAGATGAATTCCTTTTTTTTGGAACACCAGAAGTTAATCAAAAAGAAATGGCTCTTTTTTTAAAAAATTTTCATGCAAAAAGAATAAAAAAAGGAGTTAAAACAAAAGGCATAATTGATATTGAACATAAAAAAGTTTTTACAAACACATTCAAAAATGCTCAACAAATAGATTTCAAATTTGTAGATTTAGTAATGCCTCAGGCAATTGCAATTGGAAAAACAAGAATAGTTTTTACACTCTGGCAGAATAACCCAATTGCATTTGAGATAATATCAAAAAGATTAGCAGAAAAATATCATGATTATTTCTATAAAATCTGGAATAAGAAAAAACAATATAAATAAACAATAATTCTTTATTTAAATGACATTAAAAACACATCACATAACTCTTGCAGTATTGTTTATTGCATTAGGAATATTATTAATATTAAATAACTCTCAAAATAAGATTACTGGTTTTGCAACTAAACAAGTTAATCAAATTGAACCAGATTATATTATGGATCTAAACACTTCTAATCACTTTGAAATAAGAAGTTTATTTGTGTCTGGATATGTTTTAGATAAAGGAAATATTCGTATATACTTAATTTATGATAATATTTCTTTATTAGTTGCAAACAAAACAACCTTTTCTGGTTATATAAATAAAAGTGCTATAGAAACAGGTAATATTAGTATAAACAATACTAATTTAAAACTTGCATTCTTTCTGCAAAACACAACATTTAATCTAACAAGAATAGAATATCTGATTGCAGAATAAATTTATAGAAAACAATTGCAGGAATTACTTTCTTGCTTTCTCTAGTTTTCCTCTAAGCAAGGCGTTAAGAGATTGATCATTAACTTTGATGACTTTCCATCTAACTCCAGGAATATCTCCTTTAGACCTTCCCATAGCACCACCAATACATTCAATCATAACTTCATCGTGTTCATCAACTAATTTAGTTGCACCATCACCAGGTAGGAATGCAGTTACTTGTTTTCCATTCTTTACCAGCTGCACTCTGACACATTTTCTCATTGCAGAGTTTGGCTGTTTTGCTTCAAGTTGAACTTTAGAAAGAACAATCCCCGAAGCTTGTGGAGCTCCTTTTAATGGATCTGCTTTAATCTTAAGATTAAGTGCTTTTTTAACAAACCACTTATTAGACCACCTACTTTTTTTTCTCCTTTTTTCCAGCTTTTTAGCTGCATTTATTCCTTTTGCTTTTTTAACCATCTTTAATCCTTGGAATAATATTTGTTTTATAAAGCTTTTGTTTAGTAATACTCTTTAAAATCCTATTTATTTAGTTATAATTTTTACTCAACTTTTATTTCTTTGACTTCAGGAAAATATTTTTGCACAATCTTTTCAGTGTTTCTTAGATTTTGTGCCCTTATTCCAATGATAAGCCCATTTGTTTTTTTATCTCTTCCTTTAATTGTTACTATTTCATTATTTTTAGTTATATCATTTATTTTTAATGGATAAATAATATTAGTCACAAACTGTAATAGGTTTGGGCTATACTCTATTATTTTTATTTTCATACCTATTTTTGCTTCCACTCTTTTAACATTAGAATTATCTTTACCAAGAGATTTTCTTATTTGGCCAGGCATGACAATAAAAAGCATTTTGTCTTGATTTTCAAAACAATCTTTAAGAGTTGTTCTTGTTAATGATTCAAATAAAGCTCTTATTTGTATTGCTTTTATATCATAAACTGTTCCCATTTTTTAATTATCCTTTTAAGAGACCAACAATAGATATGTGAAATGGTTTTCTACAATAAGTCCCAAGTTCTTCATTAGTCATCTCAACTTTGATTATTTCAATAGAACCAAGTTTTGCTAATTTAGTTATATCCTGTTCAGTCTCTTTTTTACAGTTACTTGAAATATAAATCTTTTCTAATTCCTTACTTCTTAATTTTTTAATTACAACTTTACTTCCAAGAACAAGTTTTCCTTCTTCTAAAAATTTTCTTATTTCCTGCATTTTAGTTTACCTCCAGATTAGAATCTTTCTCTAAACTTATTTTTTTACTTTTATTATTAAACCAGGTAATCCTGTTCCTAAAGGAACAACTTGGTTCATCATAACATTTTCAATAACACTATACAATGGATCATTAGCACCAGATAAGCCTGCATTAATTAAATGCCTGATTGGTGTTTCAAAAGATGCTCTTGCAAGCACACTTGGTTTATCTTTTACAATACCATATCTGTTAATACCCATTATTTTACCATTCATTGTGATAATATCTGCAACAAGCATTATATGTCTTAAATCAACATTTAATCCTTGAGCTTCAATAACATTGTATATCTCATTAATTATTGCTTGTCTTGCTGCTTCAATACCAAGTAAAGAATTAATTTTATGAACATTATTTGATACTGTTCTTGTTTTATCAACAAAATCAAGCTTCATAACTTTATCATAATTGCTTCCAGAAGCAACTATAACATATTCATCCCCCCTCTTTACTGGAAGAACTTGATCAACACCTTTTATTCCTCCAACATAAACTTCTTTAATTCTTTCTTTTAATTTATAGAGATTATTAATATCAAAATCTTTACCTGTTTGTTTAACTTTTATACTACCATCTTTTTCAAGTTTAAAAGAAAACCCCCTAGTTCCTTTACTTAAATTCTTAACAATAATTTTAATATCAAGTTTAGAAGCTTCAACTTTTTTATGATTAAGATAAATAGTCATATTAAAATCTGCAACATTAATACTTATCTCATCTAAATATTCTTTAAGTTTTCTTTCTTTAATTCTCTCTGCAGCCCCTTTAAGATTTTTCCCTTCACAATAAGGTTTTTTTAGATAAATAGTTAATATTTCTGTTGAATTAATTTTTCTTGCATCTAAAATTTCAATAATTCTAGGAAGACCTGTAGTAACATTCATCTCAGCAACACCTGCAAAGTGAAAGGTGTTTAAAGTCATTTGTGTACCTGGTTCTCCAATGGATTCTGCTGCAACAAGACCAACAGATTCTCCTGGATCTGCAAGAGAATTTTCATAATCTTTATTTACAGTTTCAATAACATCTTTTATGAATTTAAGAGATGCAGAACTTGGCATGTACTCTTTTATTTCATCGATTATGTTTTTAGGTAAGTTATTATAATCTTCTAATATTTTATTGACTTTTTTATTATCCATCTTATGCACCATTATTTTTTTGCTTTTTTTAGTTCAATTTCAATTATTTTTTTAACATTAATTCTTCCGCCTTCACTTCTTGAAACATCAATTCCATCTTCACCATACTGGAATTGAACAATTCTTTTTGCAGCATCTCTAACAGAGTAATCATATTCTACTTTTAGATCTTGTAGAGAATTAGCTAATCTCCTATAAAGATAACCAGATTTAGGAGTTCTTAGTGCTGTGTCCATTAATGAATCTCTGCCAGTCATTGCCATAAAAAAGAATTCGTATGGATTTAAACCAGACTTAAAACTTGAATTAATAAAACCACGCGCAGCTGCACCTAAATCTCCTTTTTTAAAACATGATAAAGTTCTTCCTCTATATCCATTACTTATTCTTCCTCCCCTTAAGGCCTGTTGACCAACACAACCAGACATTTGAGCTAATTGAATAACATTACCGCTTGCACCAGATTTGATCATAACCATCATTGAAGTTTCCTTATCAACATTTTCTTCTATTACTTTTCCAATTTGATTTCTTGCAAGATTAAGTTTTTCTAAAATTCTAAGCTCTAATGTTTCATCAATATCTCTACCGGGGAGGTTATCAAGAGTTCCTTCATTAAATTCTTTAATTAAAGTATTAACCCTTTCATAAGCCTCTTTTTTTATTGCTTTAATCTCTTTATCAGCGTCTTCATTTACATCAAGATCAGAAATAAATACAGAAAGCCCATACCTTGTTAAAATTTCAACACCTAATCTATACATATGTCCTAAAATTTCAACACCCTTATCAGGGCCATATTGATTATATAAATTTCTTAATAATAAACCTGAACCTTCACTAAGATTATTTTTATCAAGAACACCTTCTAATTGGCCATTGGTTATATGAACCTCATTACCTTCTCTATCTTCACCGATAAAATTAAAATCTTCCGGTATTAAAACAGAAAATAAATCTTCACCAGTTAATGTTTCTTTTCTTGATAATTTTTTAAAATCATCAATACCTATCTTAAATAGGATATCAATAGCTTCTTTTCTGTTAAAAGTTAATTTTTTTGTTAAAAGATAATTACCTGCAACACTATCTTGGTTGCAACCAATAACAGAAAGTCCATATCTTGGAGAAATTATTTGAGTTTGAACTTGCAATAATTGTTGTGCTTCTGCTCTTGCTTCAGGAGTTTGAGGTATGTGTAGATTCATTTCATCTCCATCAAAATCTGCATTGTATGGACTACAAACTGCAGGATTTAATCTTAAAGTTAAGCCAGGTAAAACTTTAACTTTATGTGCCATCATAGACATTCTGTGTAAAGATGGTTGTCTATTAAATAAAGCAGTATCTCCATCCATTAGGTGTCTTTCAACAATAAACCCTGGTTCAAGTTCTTCAAGAATTTGCTCTTTATTGTCATCACCAATCTTTTTTCTTCGACCATCTGGCCTTAAAACATAATTTGCACCAGGATATTCTTTTGGACCTTTTTCGACAAATTTCTTTAGATAATCAAGATTCCAATCTGTTACATGTTCTGGCACAGTTAATTTAAGGGCCATAACTTTTGGAACTCCAACTTCATTGATTTCTAGTTTTGGATCAGGGCTGATAACAGTTCTTGCAGAATAATTTGTTCTCTTACCAACAAGGTTATATCTTATTCTCCCTTCTTTTGATTTAATTCTTGCCGTTAAAGTTTTTAATGGTTGACCACTTCTATGTCTTGCTGGTGGTAATTGTGCAACTTTATTATTAAAAAATGTGGTTACATGATATTGCAGTAAATCCCAAAGATCTTCTATAATAATTTCTGGGGCTCCCGCATTTATGTTTTCAAAAAGTCTTTGATTTATTCTTACTATATCCCCTAATTTATGGGTTAGATCATCTTCACTTCTCTCCCCAGATTGTAGGGTAATAGAAGGTCTCATAGTAACTGGGGGAATGGGCAACAAAGTTAAAACAAGCCATTCTGGTCTTGCAACTTTTGGATTAAGTCCGAATATAGAAAGTTGGGAATCAGGAATTTTTTCTAACCTTGCTCTAACTTCTATGGGATTTAATCTTTTATCATCTTCAGTAAATGTTGTAGGTTTTTCAAGTCTAATCTTTTTTTGCTTTGAACCACACTCAGGACATTTTTTTATTTTTTTTAATTCAAAAATAATCCTTTTTATATAATCCATTCTTTCAATAACGCCTTTCTTTTCTTCTATCTTATCCAAATCTTCTTTTATTTTTTTAAGATCAGCTTTATCAATAAGAGCATGGCCACAAGATCTACAAGTTGACCTTAATAAATTGTAAATAACTTTAATAAAAGATATGTGAACAATAGGTCTTGCTAATTCTATATAACCAAAATGTCCTAAACATTCTTTTAATCTTCCTCCGCAAGTTTTACATCTTAAACCTGGATCAATAACTCCCATCCTTATATCCATTAAACCCCCATCTACAGGATAGCCTTCTTTATCATATAATTCAGGAGTAACAATTTTTGCAGTTGTAATCTCTTTTATTAATTTTGGACTCATAATTCCAAATTGAATATTATTTATTTTTTTGAAAGCATAATTCTCCATTCTGTCACCTTAGTATTTTGTTTTTAATTTTAATATAGGATTTAACATTAAACTTTTTATTTCATCTAAAAATAATTTAAAAGCATAACTTATTTCAACATTAGAAACTTTTGTTGCTTCACCACAAAAAGGGCAATAAGATCTTTCTTTTCTTGCATCAGTAACTGCAATTGCACCACATTCTTCACAAATTGGAACAAGAGTTGAATCACTATTGAATCTTTCTTTTAATAATAATGAAGCACCATGTGCAACAAATGTGTCTTTCTCCATCTCTCCAAGTCTTAATCCGCCTTCTTTAGCTCTACCTTCAGTTGGTTGTCTTGTTAATAATTGGATTGGACCAGTTGCTCTACTTTGTATTCTATTTGCAACTTGATGTTTAAGTTTTAGATAATAAATATTGCCTGTAAATATCCTGGCTTTTAGTCTTTTGCCAGTTCTACCATCATACATAACTTCTGTTCCGTTATCTCGGAAACCAAGTTCTTTTAATTCTTTTCTCAAGTCCTCTTCATTTTCAGAGTCAAAAGTAGTTCCATCAATAAATCTACCATTTAATCCTCCAACTTTTCCTGAAAGAATTTCTAATAAATGAGAAACAGTCATTCTTGTTGGAATTCCTTGAGGATTAAATAAAATATCTGGAACAATTCCTGATTCACTAAAGGGCATATCCTCTTCAGGAACAATAAGTCCAATAACACCTTTTTGACCATGTCTTGAAGTAAATTTGTCTCCAATCTCAGGAATTCTTTGATCTCTAATTCTAACCTGAACAAGTTTATTCCCTTCTGTATTTTCAGTAAGAACAACAAAATCAATTATTCCTTTTTCTCCATATTTCATTGCAACACTTGATTCTCTGGTCATATTAGTTGTAAGATTATATTCATCTGCACCACTCAAAAATCTAGGCGGGCTTGTTCGTCCGACAACAACATCTTCTTCTTTTACTTTTGCTTCAGCAAAAATAACGCCATCATCTTCTAGTAATCTATATTCCTGTTCAGATTTGTAACCTTTAACTTCTTTGTCAGGAATACAAATTTGATCAACAAGACCCCCACTGTATCTTAACTCTTCTGCAATTATTGGTCTATAGTAGGTTGATCTTCCTAACCCTCTATCAATAGAGCCCCTATTAAGAATAATTGCATCTTCCATATTATATCCTTCATATGCAACAACTGCCATAGTAAAGTTTTGACCAGAAGGGTGTTTATGATAATTAAAAACATCATGCATAAAAGTAGTAGTTATAGGAATTTGTGGTGAATGTAAAATATTAACATCCATATCCATTCTGTTATGATAATTAGCTGCATAAAAACCAATTCCCTGTTTTTGATTTTTTGCTCCTTGTAAGAATCTTACTCCTTGGATATTATGGCCAAAAGGAACAAGATTTGCAACTAATCCAAGAATATTACAAGCATGAATTTCAAGATGAGTGTGTTCTTCAGTTAATTCATCTTCAGAAAACGAAACATATGCATTTTCTTCTTCAGCAGAATCAAGATACTCAACTATGCCTTGTTTAATAAGATCTGTAAAAACAAGTTCTTTTTTTTCTAATTGATCAATATGTCTTTTTGTTAATAATGATTTTCCTTCTTTTACTATTATTAATGGTCTTATTGCTCTTCCTTTAGAAGCTTCAATCCATACCTGTTCAAGTTCATCATCATAAAAAATATTAGCTCCAGCAGGTAATTTGCTGATTCTTCTTTCAGATATAAATTTTTCAATAAAATCTTTACCATTATCTACTTTTCCTATATATTTGCTATCTATAAAAACATCACTCATTTTTTATAACCTCATAAGTATTATTAATCCTCATTTAGGTTAGGACTTTTTTCTAATCCTAACTCTACAAGTTTTTCAATTAATTCTTTTTCATTCTCACCTTGGCATATAGTGCACATCAAAGCGAGATTTTTTTTAAGTCCAATATTAGATCCTTCTGGAGTTTCACTGGTACAAATTCTACCTAGGTGAGTGCAATGTAAAGCACGAGCTTGAAAATTTTCTTGGCTTGCACTTAAGGGACTAACTACTCTTTGCAAATGTGAAACCATCTGAATAAAGTTTAATCTTTCAATTCTCTGGGAAACACCTTTTCTGCCTCCAATCCAATTTCCAGTTGCCATTGCACTTTGAATTCTTTGGGTTAGTAATTTTTCTCTTATGATAACTCGAATACTAGGAAATTTTCCTCTCTTAACTATTCTTTGGAAATTATATAACATGTCACCAATTAATACTTTAATATTAACTCTAAGTAAATCTGCCATAGAATCACTACTTAACTTTAATCTCTTATTCATATAATGATCTTTATCATCAACATTTATATCTCCATTAGATACAAGAATAAATTTCTTTAACATTTTACATAAATTCTCTGCTTTGAATAAAGATTTAGTTTCTCCGATACCTAAATTTGGAAGCAAATATTTGTTTAATATATCTATTGTTCTTTCAACTCTAATTTCTTTTGCTTGGGAAATACCAATCTTTTTTGCAATAAAATCAAGTGCATCATCTCTTGTTTTTAAGTCAATACATTCATATAAATTAATAAAAACAGTTGGGTCTTCACCAAGATCAATAGATTTCATTATGTCTTCATCTTTTAACATACCAAGTGCTTTGATAATAGCTACTAAAGGAACTCTTTTGACTCTAGTAAAAGTTAAATAAACTATGCCATCTTTAAGTTTTTCAAAAGTATGAGGAATCTTATAAGATCCTGCTTCACTAAATAATTTTCCAACATATTCTGATACCCCAATTTTCTCCTTATTTATAAGAAGCCTATTGGGTGCTAAATCTTCAATTTTAACAATTGTTTTTTCAGAACCATTTATTATGAAATATCCTCCTGGATCATCTGGATCCTCTCCTTTTTCAATAAGTTTTTCTCTTGATAAACCATAAAGATTACAATTTTTTGATCTAAGCATAATTGGTAATTTACCAACTTGAATTTGAAAACTTTCTCTTTGAATGCCATTAATATGTGAACTTACTTCAAGAAATATTGGGGCCGCATAACTTAAATTTCTCAATCTTGCTTCTGATGGGTAAATTTTTCTTCTTGAACCATCAGCTTCAATTATTTGAGGTTTTTCCACCCATATTTTATCAAGCCGAATTTTAAATTCATCCACATTAGGTGGAACAATTGTTGGTTCAACTTCTTTGTTTTCTTCAATTATTTGTTGTAATTCAAAGTCAATAAAATTATTAAAAGATTCTAAATCAAATTCAACAAAACTTTTTTCATTAAAATAATTTTTTATTAAAACTTTATTATTTGATTCTGATTTATTCATTTACAATCCCTCTATAATATGTTGATTCTCCTGCAGTTGAACTTTTTCTTTCAATTTTTACAATATCTCCTAATTTTGGTTTAAGATGTTGAATTGCAGGATCTGTAATCATTATTTTTGGTAATTCTTTTATTGTTATGTGATATTTCTCAAACAATTCTTTTTTGTCTTTTTCAGATAGAATTGTGTGTTTTGGAACAAGAGAATGTTTCATTACATCAAATTCTGTTTCGATATAACTACTTTTTTTTGCTTTTTTTATTTTTGCAGAAGTTGTTTTTTTCTCTTTCGGTATTTTAGAAATTGTTTTTGTTTTTTTCTTGACTATTTTTCGTTTAGTTTTTGCCATTTTTTATCCCCAATTGTTATAATGTTTTGCAATTTAATATTTTAGCAATTTAATATTTTATGAATAGGCTGTACGGGATTCGAACCCGTGACCCTTCGCTTAAAAGGCGAATGCTCTACCGAACTGAGCCAACAGCCTATAAGTACCCTAAAGGGATTTTGCTCAAAATGATTCTTATTTCACACATTGTGAAACAGTGTTCAAATCCCTTTTGGGCTTAAACGCCCTGACCGGGATTTGAACCCGGGTCGCAGCCTCGACAGGGCTGCATGATAGATACC
>Ga0222697_1001146_pt1 | contig 10429 bp, 18 predicted proteins | sample AntAcemetage1402_FD_179835 | JGI IMG/M metagenome (GOLD analysis project Ga0222697, IMG submission 179835) | Saline water microbial communities from Ace Lake, Antarctica - #1402 | ecosystem: Environmental > Aquatic > Non-marine Saline and Alkaline > Saline | place: Antarctica: Ace Lake... | reverse complement strand
CCATTAGCTAATTTGTCGTGATTACCAGATAGAATATATATTTCTTTTCCATCGAAACGTTCTAAAAATCCTAATAGTTTTTTAACAATATGAGAAGAACTACTTCTAGCGTGAAATTGATCACCAAGAAATACAATAGTATTACAATCAGAAAGCGATTCGGCTATAAAATCAAGAATTTCTTTTTCTTCTTCTTTTCTACCATCACTAATATAATCAGAATATCCTAGAACTTCTTTAAAATGAGGATCTCCAATTATTCCTATTAAATTGTTATTTTTTTCTGACATAATTATTTTATTTTTTTCTTTACAATTTTAATAGTTGCTGGTTTACTAGGTTCTTCACATATCTCAAGATTTAGATATTTTAATAATTCTTTTGTAACATCAACATAACTTGCTTTATATTTTACATAAAATATAGTTGGTGGAGAATATGAATCATAAGTGTCTTTTTTTTTCCATTTAATTTGTAATAATTCTGATATTCCTTCTATTTTTTGTTCTAATTCTTTTATTTTTTTTCTATTAAACATATTTTTCATATTATAAATTTATAATCTAGTCAAGACCCTGTTAAAATTTAAATAACAGGGCTATGATTAAATTACATTGCTTCTAATTTTTCTATAATAGCTTCTAAATTGCTATTTATATAAGCTAAACCAGTCTTTTCCATTACTGCTTCCTTAACCTTAGTTTCATCAGTAACGTCAAGTTTTTCCTTAGCTAATACGATGATCTTAGCATTCTTATCTTCTTGTGTGTCTGGAAAAACGTCATTAGCAGTAAGCTCTTGTCCTTCTTCTGTCAAATCAGCAATGCTATTATCTGACTCATTATTAGTGCTTGGATTAGCCTCTTGTTCTTGTAGCCATTCTTGATCTATAGCATCTTTATTAGAGAATACTTGAACAATCTTAGCAGCACTTTTGGTAGGACTTTTAGATGGTCTTTCTTCGATGTATTCGAATTTAACAATTTGACCAATGTTAATATTACGCATTTGTGCGTCAATGGCTGGCTTTCCACCAACATTCCAAAACTCTCCATTATCTTTTTTAATTTCGTAACATATTTGTATGTTACCACTAGCAGGATTAGTTTGTTCGAACTTTCTTACATAAGTACCTTGAATATTATCTCCTACGTTTTCTAATTTCCACCAATTAGCCTTTACGGCATCGGTGTCTTTAAAATTGTAACTCATAATTTTTTTTAGTTAGTTAATTAATTGCTAATTGGCTTAATGCCTAATTGCTATATATACATTATACACTATATTTTTTCACTTGTCAAGTGTTTTACATCACTTTCTTTATTTCATTAATTAATGAATCAACAAGATTAAGTGATTTCTGTACCTCTACATTATCATCCATTAACTGACTGAATATCTGTTTCTTTTCTTCTAATAGATTTTTCATGAATTCATCAATACTATTCTTAGCATAAAGTTGATAAATAGTAACAGCATTCTTCTGAGAAATTCTATGAGCTCTATCAGCTGCTTGCTCATGGTCTGCTGGCACCCAACTATAATCTATAAATAAAACGTTTGATGCTTTAGTAAGTGTAATTCCAATACCAGCACTTTTAATTCCACCAAGAAATATTTTAATATTTGGATCATTCTGAAAAGAATTTACTAATCCTTTACGTTCTGATTCATTTGTTTCACCAATTAACATTACACTACTATCACCAAATTTTTCTTTTAATTCTTTTAAAACTTTATTATAACAAGAGAATACAATTATTTTTTCATCATTATCAATTATATTATTAATCATCTCTATAGCTGTTTTAACTTTTCCATTAGTAGTAATCTGTCTTAGCGCTCCTAGTCTAACAAGTTTTTCAGCTTGCATACTTTTTTTTATTTCTATATTAGTCTTTCCTTTAATTTCTTTAAGATATTCCATAAAAGATTTCATAGCTAGATTATATTCAAATCGTCGCTCTGTATCTAATTCCATAGGAACGTTAACTAATTGTTTTGGTGGTAATTCTGGAAGAACATCTTCTTTTTTACGTCGCAAAAAATACGGACTAATTCTTTCTTTTAATTCTTGTATATTTGAAGCACCTTTAGCTTCCCAACCAAAGTCTCCTTGATGACCATCACAATATTTAATAGTAAACTTTTTCCAATTACTCCATGCTATTGGATCCATAATTTGTAATCCATTAAATAATTCAACTGGTCTATTTAAAAATGGTGTTCCTGATAATAAAAGTATCGATGGAATCCTTTTAGCAATAGCTTGAGCTATTTTAGTTCTTTTACTTTTAGAGTTTTTTATATAATGAAATTCATCCATAATTAAACAATCCCATCTTATATCAGAATAATATTTAATAAATTTTAAAAGTATATCATAATTTATTATAAAAATGTTATGCTCTCTAATAATATCCATGTTAGGTTCTTTCTTGAATACATCTGACGTGAATATAAATGATTTTAATTTAGTCCACTTAGCAACTTCTTCTGCCCACACAAATTTTACACTTGATGGACAAATGACTAAAGTACGTTGAAACTTTTGATGAACAACATAAGATATTGCTTGGATACTTTTACCAAGTCCCATTGTATCTCCAAGTATTGCTTTACCATGATTATTAATAAAAAATTCTACTCCAAGTTTTTGATATGGATATAGATTAAGTTCTTTAGAAAGACCATTAATTACTAATTTAGAAGTTGTTTTTGTTTTTATTTTATTAGCTCTTGCTATAATTAATTCTTTCTCTGCCTTTCTAATTAAATATTCTTTCCAATCATCTTGTACTTCTTCATCTATTTCTATGGTTGGATATTTAGCTCTTATTAAATCTACTATTATAAGGTTATTAAAAGACCATTTTTTGTTTTCTATACAAAAATTAAAGTTTTTAAACCCTACTTTTTCTTTTATATTTCTACAAAAATCTAATAAGTCTAAACTAAATTCATAATCAAAAGCATATTTAAAATATTTGGTTTGATCTAATATAATTTTCATTTATAATTTATCTTTAATTAATATTAGACTTATGCCTTTTTCCTTTAATTTATTTATTTTCTTTAAAATATTCAATGTTTTTTCTTGATCGAATATTTGCATTTTACCAACAACTGTTTGTGGAGATATTAAACCGAGCGTTTTATAATACGCAAGATAAGATTTATTAAGGTTACATTTTTTAGCTAATTCATTAAGAGAAATTAGTTTGTTTTTATTTTCCATATATTTTAAGTTTCTAATAATTTTTTCATTATTTCTTTAATAACATTAGTAGTAACTGCGTTTCCTATCATTTTGTAACGTTGGGAATCTGAGATAGCTATATCTTCTTTGTAGTCTTTGTATTTGTCTGTCTCACAATCATATTGATTTATTATTTTAACACCTTCTTTAGTCCAATCATCTGGAAATCCCTGTAGTCTTTCACATTCTTTAGGGGTTAGTCTTCTTATTTTTAAACCATCATAAATACCATGTTTATCTTGAGCTGTTAGAGTAAAACTTGGTTCACCATCTTCTTTAAATCGTCTTCCGTCTTGTCTTTTTTTTGGTCTATCTAGAGTTAGAATTGGAACAACAGTTCTCCTACATTTACTTAAATCATTGTTTCCTTTTTGATAATTAGCATCTAAACAATATGAATGTTTTGGCATAATAAACGGTTGTCTTTGACCACCCTGCATTGTATTTAATGTAGGACTTATTCCATCTGAAGAGTATACTCTATTATTAGAATGTTTTGGATTATTTATTTGATTTAATTTATTTGTATCACTTTTTTGTTTTATATAATTACCTCTTCTGTTATATCCCCCAGCACTTCGTCCTGTGAGTGTATTAGAGCACCCTTGCTTGATTGTTTTCCTAATAGGTTCTTGATTGCTTTTTCCGAAAGGAAATACTTCTGGTCTGGGTGTTCCTCTAAGATGTCCGACAATAAACACTCTTTCCCTGTTTTGTGGGACTCCGTGATTTTTGCTGTTAAGCACTTGCCATTGACATTCATACCCCAACTCATCAAGCGTGGAGATGATGGTAGTGAATGTGCGTCCTTTGTCGTGAGATAAAAGCCCTTTAACGTTCTCAAGGAGCAAAAGGCGTGGCTGTTTTTGTTTAATAATCCTAGCGATTTCAAAAAATAGAGTGCCTCGTGTGTCATTAAATCCTCCTCTTTTACCTGCGATACTGAAGGATTGGCAAGGAAAGCCTCCGACAATGAGGTCAAAATCTGGTAGCTCTTCTGGTTTAATTTTTGTAATATCTCCATAGTTTTTGTGGTTAAAGTGTTTGTTATAGACTTGGATGGCGTATTTGTCAATTTCTGAGTAACCAATACAAAGGGGACGTGTCCTCCCCCCATCCCCATCGCCGATGTTATTGTTGGAGCTATCCCCGTTATGTCGTAATAACCCCATCTCGTCACTTGCTCGTAACCCTCTTTCACACAACCCAGTCTTTTTATCTTCATAAGCTTGTTGTATCCCTAGTTCGAAACCTCCAATACCAGAGAATAGACTTAAATATTTCATATATTATTTTACAATAATTAAAATCCATTTTAATAAAACTGCTAAACACTCACCAAATAACCATAATAATAGTAACCCATACATAACCATTAAATAACATCCGCAATTTTTCATATATTTTTTTTATTTTTCTTTACCTCCCCATTTTTTAGCATATTTTTCTCTATTAGCATCCGTATACTGTTTACGATTCTCTAATTTAGTTACACTAAGATTTCCAACATGACCTACTCTAGTCTTATTAGTTCTATATGTATCAAATCCTAAAGCATATATTCTTTGATATAAATCTCTATCTTCTTTAAAAGCCATTTTGAATTGAGGATCAAAGAAAAATCCATCTTGTTTTACTAATTTATCTACTAATTCTTTTTTTAAACACCAAAGACTTCCGAATTGTGCGTGTCTTTCATAAATATCTTCATTTCTTAAATATAAATTTTCTCTAGATAGCGCGAACACCTTCTCAATGTCTAACTTATTTCCTTTTTCATTAAGACAATCCTTTTGATATTCTTTTTTTATTAAATTAGGCATTATCATTCCTACTGGAGGATCTAATTCAGTATGCGTAAAAGCTTCTAATATTGACTCTAACCAGCCTTCAAGTACAATAATATCGTTATTCATCTGAATAATATATTCTCCTCGAGCCTTAGCTATTCCTTGATTAACTGCTGGTCCAAAACCTAAGTTTGTATTATTTTTTATTAAAACATTAGCTTGTTTCCAATACCACTTAAGCGATAACCAATCTGATGGTAATTCTGACGTTTTAAGTGTAGATCCATTATCAATTAATATAATTTCTACATCTTTTCTATCTTTTAAAGTTTCTTTTAATCTTTTCATACACCTACTAGCTATATAATAGGTTTCATTTTCTCCGTATCTTCCATTTTGATTTGGTTGAAACCAAGAAGGTATAACAATAGAGACTTTAGGTCTTTTTTTAAACATAATTTTTTTATATTATTTATTATTTTTTTTATATTTTCTAAATTCTGATTTAGTTGGAACTTTTCCAATCTCTTTTATTTGTTGTTTTTTTAATTTTTTTACTTTTTGACCATTCATAAATTTATTTTTTAGTTATTAAATTATATAAATTATCAATAGTTTTTATTGGTACATTTTTATCACCAATAGTAACACTATTAGATTTAGCATTTTTCCCTTGTTCTAATTCATAAAACCAATATCCAATCCAGTCGGAATTATCATTCATAGCCTCCCTTAGACATTTCATGACTAATGATTCATGTCTACTGAAGCAAATAAAATTAAAATCAGGGTTAAGCTTTCTAAAAGACTTATTTAGTTCAGTAGTATCTTTATCTAATACTATTAATTCTTCCATTATTTGTTTAAATTTCTTTTTATCCATATTGTTAGTTAAATTAATACTTTATAATTTCCTTCTTTTAAATCTTTATTTGTTAAATATACAGGATTATCTAGTCCACAATTTAAGTCTATAACTCTACTTTCAATAATGTCTTTTATATTAGAACCTTCTTCAGCTCTTATTTCTTTTTTTGTCATACCACAATTAAGACAATTATGATGTCCATTTTTAGAAGCATATTGTGTTTTAAAGATATGCTTTGGTAATCTTCTTCCCCAAGCAGAACAAACTGCCATATCAATATGTATTATTTTATTTTTCATATTAATTAATTAAAATTTTTAATGATTTGTCATATCTTTCTGCCATTGAATCTGACACAACACATAATGTATCAGATAAGTTATCTACTATATCAACAATCTTAATTTCAGTAGCTATCTCATTCTTTTTAACTCTTTTAATATAATCAAAATGTGTTTCTTCAATTCTTTTAGATAAACAATCTACTACGCTTGTAACACATAATGGAAATATTGTTTCTAAATTATTTAAAGTAAAGGCAGTATCTTCTACAACATCATGTAAAATTGCTATTGTCTTTTTAACATCATCTTGAAAACAATTAGCTACCCTAATAGGATGTACAATATAAGGAACACAACTTTGCTTCCTTAATTGTCCCTTATGAGCGTTATATGCTATTTGTAATGCTCTTTTATACATATTATTTAATCCCAAAGATGAATAAAATATTTTCCTAATAATTCTAACCCATTTTGTTCTTTTTTTTCTAATTTATCTATTATTTTATGTGATCTTTTAATAATTTTTCCAGATTTATTTTCATAAATAAGAATATCATCTTTTTTTACTCTTTCTAATGACCAAATAATTTTACCTAAAATTACTTTCCATTCTTTAAATGTTATATTTCCAGGATAACTAATCATATTTTTTCTATAATACTTTAATTTTGGTAACATAATTTTTGCGAAATAACTATGTAAATCACATGGTTGTCTAGAATCTTTTCCAGTAAATAATCGTTGAATAAACCATTTAATATAATAATGCCAATATTGAGTATCTCTAACAAATCTTTTAATGCTATAGAAACAACATTTTATTTTGTCTAAAAATGGATATTTTTTTCTCCACTCTTCTTGTTTCTTAATAGATTCTTTAAAGTCTTTATGAGTCATATATTTTATAATTACTATACCATTATATATCAAATTAAATGACTTGTCAAGTGGAAATATATAATTTCCTTGTTTTGGTACTTGTGGTATAATGTATATATATAATTTATTGAATATAATATTAAATATAATAATATGACAAAAACAGAAAAAACAACAGAAAAAGAGATTTTTTCAACCAGAGACCTTTATTTAGCGTCAACATTAGTAACATTAAGATTTTACATGGTTGGTATTGATTTTCAGATTGAGGGAGAAGCTAGACGTCCAGTCGGTTACTTCAATTTTGAAAAGACAGAAGAATTAGTTGGTGCTAGTAAAAAATATTTACAAGGTCAATTAGCTATAGAGCCTCGCGCTTTTATAACAAATCTTAAAAGCCTTAAAAGTGAAGTAAATTCATATTATAAATCACCTCATAGTGAATTTGTAAAAGGAGATAAATAAAGCATTTAGTCATACTCTTGACATCTGATTTTTTATATGCTATAATACATAAGCAAATATAAATGTTTAAATATTAACATTAGTCAGTTTTTAAATATGTACTAAATAATACAATTATTTTATGGCTAAATTTTTGGAAAACAATCGAAATCTTATACAACGTCATGCTTTTGATGTAATTCTTTTGAATTATATTAGTGGACCTTCCAATCCACAGCCAGAGCGTGGCGTTTTATAAGATTTTTTGATTGGAAAAATATTAGATATAATTATTAAATATTAATTATGGCAGAATATCGTCCAATAAAAACAAAAATATGGAATGACATGTGGTTTCTAAAACTTTCAACAGAAGAACGTGTTGTTTGGTTTTTTTTATTAACAAATTCGTTTGTTCATATTAGTGGTTTATATGAGCTTCCGAAGGGGCTTATAAGTGGCTTCACTGGAATTACTAAAGACATTGATGAGATACTTAAAAAATTTGAAAATGATGGAAAAGTAATTTATAAAGATGGATGGGTATTTCTTCGTAACTATCTAAAAAATCAAACAAAAGGTATAAACAAGAAAGACAATATAACCAAGGGAATCATTGCTCATTTAAACGAAAACGACTTCTTAATTGATATGTTTAATTTACGTAATGAAGTATCTTACAAGGGGCTTATAACCCCCTTAGGTAAAGTAATAAAGTTAGAAAGTAATAAAGATGAAAGTAATAAAGGATTTGAAGAATCAAAAAATTCTTCCCCAACAGAGACTATTAAGCCAAATAAAACAACTAAGAAAAAAAAGGAATTAACGGAAGAAGAAAAACAGTTACACAAAGATGTTTTAGAATTAATAGATTATTTTCAAAAGAAGTATAAAGATTCAATGGGTAAGGATTTAATTATTACTTCTTGGCCTAGATATATTAAGCAAACAAAACCATTTATTAAAAATTTAGGTTTAGTTAGAATGAAAACTCTATGTGATGCTTATTTCATTCAATTTGAAGATAAGTTTATTAAGCAAAATGCTTGGAGTCTTGGTATTTTTTTAACTGATAATATAATTAATTCATTAAATAATAAATATTCTTAATATGAACAAACAATTAGAAGTTTATAATGAAACACAACAAGAAGACCCAGTTGTTCATATTAGTGAGGCTGTTGGTGAGTTAAAAGGTTATGCTGATCCTTTTTCTTTAGGATATCCAGCGTTAGATGAGGCTATGCTTGGAGGAGTAAGACCAGGAGATTTAATTGTTATTTGTGGACCTCCAGGACATGGTAAAACTACATTAGCAATGAATATAAGTGCTAATTTATCTAAACAATCACTTCCATCAGTCTGGTTTAGTTTTGAAGTTACATTAAGAGATTTATATGCTCATTTTCAAGAAATGGGTGGTGCTGATAAAGACCTTCTTGTTTATACTCCTAAAAAGAATTCTTCTGGTAATTTAAAATGGATTAAATTAAAGATTAAAGAAGGAATTGAAAAGTTTAATACTAAATTTGTTTTTATTGATGATCTTGATGCTTTATCTCCAACAAATACGCGAGGATTAGAAAATAAAAGATTAATTCTTGCTGAGATTTGTCAAGAATTAAAAAATATGGCTATAGAAATGGAAATTGTAATATTTTTTATGGCACATGTTAATAAAATGGAAGAGGGAAAAGAAATTACTTTAAGAGATATAGCAGAAACATCTGGTGTAGCACAAAAAGTTAATTTTGCTATTGCTGTTAAACGTTTAACAGAAAGGAGAATGACTAATGGTACTGTTGAAGAAATAAAAGAAAATAGAAGTATGATTAAAATATTAAAAAATAGATTAACTGGTCAAGAACCTAAGTTTTATGTTACACTAGAAAAATCTATTTTACTTCCAATATAAATATATGTTTAATTTTTTTAGAAAGAAGCCAAAATTTGAGGAAACATTACATAATGTAAAATTAATTTCAAGTCCTGAAAAATTATATTTAAAAACATATAAGATAGGTGATATAGTTCTAATGGATAAAAAAAATAAATGGCAAAGTTATTATAAAATTATTAAAATTAAAAATGGTAAGTGGGGAATAAAAGAAGAAAAAAAATATACTCTTAAATTTAGTTATATTAATAGAATAAAATAATTATGTTTCTTTTTTATCCAAGAGAAGAAAAAATTTGCGATCATTGTGTTTGTAAAATTAAATCAAATCAATTAGTCGCCGTTTATAGTAATTATTTTTATCTATGTTTACAATGTTATGCTAACACAAGAAAAACAGAAGATAGTGATACAGAAGACGGAGATGGAAATCAATAAAGAGCTTCTTTTAATTGAAACACAAATAGAAGAAGACTTAGTATTAGATGAATCAATAGCATGTTTATGGGAAGAAAGAGAAAAGACAAATAAAGAAGCAGAAGATTTTTTAATTAAACAAATTACAAATAATAAACCTGAATGGGTTAAAGAAAGAAGATTAGAATATTTAGAACAAAAATTAAATAAGTTAAATAAAGAATATTTAGGTAAATATCAAGAAGTTAATGAATGGAGAAATAAAATTACTAATAATAAAAATGAAAAATACATTTATAATATGTATGCTAATTATTTAGAACAAACAAGAACTGTTAGTGATAATATAATAAGGTTTAGAAAAACTCCGTGGCGTAATATTTTAAATAAAAATCAAATTAGATTTTTAATTAATATAGAGAAGGAAATTAAAAAGATAAAATTTGAGATTGATTGTTGGAATAATTCAGAATTAAAATATGAAGATGGAAAATTTACAGAAGAAGAAATTGAAGAAGCTAGACAATCAGAACCATTTAATTTTTTAGAATTTAATAGACATGATATTGGACGTCATTGGACTAAATGTCC
>Ga0222697_1001127_pt1 | contig 10519 bp, 17 predicted proteins | sample AntAcemetage1402_FD_179835 | JGI IMG/M metagenome (GOLD analysis project Ga0222697, IMG submission 179835) | Saline water microbial communities from Ace Lake, Antarctica - #1402 | ecosystem: Environmental > Aquatic > Non-marine Saline and Alkaline > Saline | place: Antarctica: Ace Lake... | reverse complement strand
CATAACTTGTTTATATTCTGATTGTGGAGAGATTAATGTTAGCTTAGACCCCTTACTTGGAAGCGGAACATCAGATACATATTTTGACAATGGGGGTGATGATTACATAGACAGTGCAGACTATTTGTCAACTGGTTATTTAAGATTTACAGACAATGATACACTTTCGGGTTGTTATCAAACCACAGATTATTCAGGGGCATGTTGGGCTTTGAACCCTTGTGTAGCTGTGAACGGTTTAGAACTTGGTTCTGGTGCAGGAGATTCTTTCATAGAACCTTATGAAATATATGATACCGAAGTGGATTGTCTAGCTGTGGAAGATGGTAACACTAAATCAGGATTAGTATCAACAACGCCTGGAGCTACACCGTTTTATACAAATGATACAAATCCGAGAACAATTAATTTAAATGCAAGTCAAAGTCAGTTAGTAACATTCTGGGTGAATGCAACCGGGACTGTAAATACAACACATGAATTTTACGCTTATGTGAACTTAACAAATTACACTTATGTAAATGACGAAGGAACACATTATAATATTACCATAATAGAAGGTAATACTGCACCAGTCATTAATTCAGTAAAATTAAATGCAACTTCAGCAGATAATTTTACAGTAGATAACTTAACAGGATATGTTAATGTAACCGATTCAAATTCAGATGATATAACTTTATGGTATAATTGGTATAAAGATAATAATTTAAATGCAACTACATTAATAGAAAGCGGATTAGTTTCTTATTATCCTTTAGACAATGATGTTTTAGATTATTATGGAAGCAATGATGGGATTAATACTGGAGCTACTAGAAATACAACAAGTTATGTTTTAAATGCTAGTTATACTTTTGATGGAACAAATGATTATATAACTGTTCCAGATATAGATTTAGATGCAGTATCTATTTCATTTTGGATTAATCCGAATTCACTTACAGCAGATATGGGATTTGTAACAAAGTGGGAAGAAGCTGGAGGAGATAATGCCTTTAGAGTTTGGTATGAACAAGCAACAGATGAACTTCAATTAGATATACAAAGTAGTGGAGGGTCTGTTACGATTGCAGATGCAGCAAATTTAGTTACAGATAATTGGCAACATATCGTTGGTACTTATGACACTTCAGGTATTTATCTATATCATAATAATGTGCAAGTAGCTGGAACAGCTGCTGGTATTCCTGCAATAGCAGCTTCCACACTAGAAATTTATATTGGTGGTCAAAACGATACTTTTAGATTATTCAATGGTTCAATAGATGAAGTTCAAATTTATAATAGAAGTTTGACGGCAATAGAAATTTCTCAATTATATTATGGCTCAGTTTATGGGGGAGATATAATGGATTCAAGTCAAACAACCGTTGGTGATGAATGGATATTAGGAGTTCTTGGAGGAGATTCAGAACTATGGGGGAACGAAACTAATTCAAGCATAATTACAATTATCTCTGATAATGTTGCTCCAACAAATCCGACTCCGATTTTAGAATCAGAAGATTTACTCAACTCCACAATGGCTGGATTGAATTGTAGTTCAACTATAACAGACCCAAACGGGGATGCTATGAATTTAACAGTTACTTGGTATAAAGATGATGTTCTTAACTTAACAAACAACTATCTTAATATTGTAAATGGAACAACATTTATGGATAACTTATCAGTAGGAAACTTAACAATAGGAGATACTTGGATTTGTGGAATGGGATTAACAGATGGTACTTTAAGTTCAGACCAAGTTAATTCAACTGCCTTGACAATAGTAAAACAAAACACAAGTTTACTAGGAGTTAAATTTGATTTACCTGATTTTATATTTGACGATACCGATTATGTCCTCGCTGGAACATTCGGATTTAATACTTCAGACCCAAACATTGGAATGATTATTTTATCTTCCTTTAATATTAAAAACGCAGTCGGTGGAACTGGTGATGTAACCGTATGGGGGAAGATATTCTTTGATGATGTAGAAGTCCACGAAGAAGAATTAGCAAATCTAGTCTGGTTAGGTGGAGCTACAGATATAGCAAGTACAGGATTTCAAGCTATTAATTTCACAGCAGTAGCCCCAGGGGAACATAATATTTCATTCTATTTTAAGGAAGTAGCTGCAAATAATAAACCTGTAACAATTTACAACGTCGAAGTATCATTAGGGAAATTAGACACAAGCGAGAATAATAGTGTCAATGGAAGCGTTCAACCGTTTACAACTTCAGTAAGTTCTCAAACACTAACTTCTGTATATAACTTTACAGTAGAAAGAACTTATCCTTCTGGTGGTTATCATTCAGTAAAATTAAATTATAATGCAAGTGCGGAAACAAATTTAGAATGTAAATTAGAACATATAGGAGAAGATAATGTAAGACCTTATACTTCAGGTTATTTATCTAGTGCAAGTGATACAGGAGACTTTGCTATTAGTTTTATTACAAACGAATTAGAAGATAGTCATAATGTTTCATTAAGCTGTCTTTCAACTTCTGGAGCAACAGTGGATATTAGTGGGAAGTTTGTAGACTTTGCATTAAGAGATAATGGGGGGAATTTTATCTCAGCAAATCAGAGTTCAAATCCATTAACAAACCAATCAAATAGTTTAACACTCGGAGCAGGTAATCATGTTTTAACAAACCAAACATTATACTTCGGAGATAAAGGAGATAGTGCGATGGTTTCAGCAACAGCAACATTCATTTCTACAACAGGTTCACAAACACCAACCTTCAGTATTAACTCCAGCATAAATAGTTCTTGTAGTGCAGAAATAGATAGCTATGTAAGTGGAAATAACATAGGTGAAATGTTTATTTATGTAATTTGTGATGACTCACCAGCACAATTTTCAACACAATGGGTTGCTTTAAATGTAGAAATTGAAGCAGGAGAATCTATAAACTTGTTAGGAGAAAGCTTAAATTCATTCGAAATTCAATCCTTTGATACAACGACAACAAACACTGCTCCAATAGTAGCTATTCTAACACCATCAAAGGATGAAAGTATCTATGGAACTTATAACTTGACAGCAGCAATATCCGATTCACAAGGTGATAACTTTTTACACAATGTAACCTTAACAAATGCAACAGGAACTTATGATGTATTTACAAACCAACAAAAAGAGAATCTAAGTTATTTATTTGATACAACAACCTTTGAAGATGGAACTTATAACTTAACCTGGATTGCTTGTGAAAATGATACAACAGATTTATTCTGTGGAAATAATACACACGCAATAACTATTGCCCAAGCACCATCTGTTACAATAGTATATCCAGTAGATGGAACTACATATCTCGCTGAGCAAACAATTCTTAATTATATAGTTGATGGAATGAACTTGGATGTATGCTGGTATTCTATCGACGCTGGAGTAACAAACTCAACTCCAGTAGCTGCAGAGACTAACTTTACAGGAGTAGCTGGTGCAGAGGGTTCAAACACTTGGACTGTTTATTGTAATGATAGTTATGGGATGATTGGTACAGATAGTGTAACATTCTATATTGACATAACAAATCCATTATGGTCAAATAATGAAACCAATATAACAGGAAATAGCGGAGAGAGTAATGTTTATTTTAACATCACCTTTACAGATAATTATGGTTCAGGAAATTATACTTTTAGTTGGTATAATGGAACTCTATGGCAAAACGATTCAGCAGTTTGGACAAATAACACAGAAATAGAAGTTGTAAAGAATATAAATCTAGGGGCTGGAATAATAAATTGGACTTGGTATTTTAATGACAGTGTAGGAAATACAAATCAAACAGACGAATGGTCTCAAATAATAAATCCTATTCCGATTATTACAAATATTTATCCAGTAGATGGAACTAACTATACTTCCCTTATGGACAACTCAACATTCGATGTTGAATTTGGTGGTGTAGGTGATAAGTGTTGGTACAGTTTAGATGGAGGAATAACTAATTCAACACAAATAGATTGCAATTCTACAGGTTCTTATAATTTTAGTTCTGTGCCTTTTGTTTTAAGCATAAACACAATTACAATTTACGCAAATGGAACTGAAGGTTTTGTAGGTAGTACAAGTTCTACATTTATAATAACTTCTCCTCCTACTTTAATAAGTGCTACGCCTGAAAATAATTCCTATCAAAATGTCGTTTTACCTGTAAATATGGTTTATACAAATTATTATTTAGTGGATTTTGCAAATTATTCTATCGATGGTGGAGAAAATGTTTCTTACGATGGTACTACAAATATTTATCTAAATGCAGGTTCACATAATATAACTTTTTATCTAGGAGATAACTTAAATAACACAAATATTCTTACACATTATTTTAGTGTATTGGGTGCTTCTACTAATTTGACTGAACATTGTAATATGACAACTGAAGAATTTATAGGATTCTATGAAAATTCAAGTGCAATCTGTATTCCTAGAAGAGACCCTACAATACTTCCCACTGTTTGTAATGAGTCTTACGAAAAGTTAGTTTACAATGGAAGTGCTTATTTGTGTGTCAATGAAACAGACCCTCTTTGGACATCAAATTATTCTTCATTCTTAGCCATGAATGATTCATTAAATAGCTTAATCTCTGATGTTGGAGATATGAACACAACTTTAAATAATTTAATAACAAGAGTCGATACATTAAACTCCACAATCATTAATCTACAAACAAATCTCTCCCTAGTTTATTCAAACATTACAGATATTTACTTAAATCTTAGTGCAACGTGGGTGCAAATTAATGCAAATAATTTATCAATTTACGAGACGAATATAAGTTTGAATAATTTGATAACGAGGGTGGATTCGATAAATTCAACAGTTGTCAGCCTATTTTATATCTTAAATAATATCCCTACCTGTCAAACAAATGAAACTCTCTATTTTAATGGGACACTATTCTCTTGTATCGGAAATGATAGAACAATTATTGTTTCTCCTAGAGAAGAAACCTACTATCGTGATGGTAACGCATCTATAAACTCTGAATGTAATTATCTAAATAGCTCTGCTTGTGATTCTTCGATTGTATGTAAATTAACTTCCTTTTATCCAAACAACACAGCCCTATTAAATCGAACAACGATGTCTTATCTATCAAACGGGTGGTATCAATATAACTTTACTAACCTTTCAACAGTTGGTTTTTATAGTTCTTACGTAGATTGTTTTGAAACAAAAATTCAAGGTGGCGCTTTTACTTTTGAAGTAAACTCTCCTTATCTAAACCCTCCAGACACAACACCTCCCGAAATAACTTTAGTAGTACCAACCTCTACAACTTACGCGCAAACAACTCTAAACTTTAGTCTTACTTCAAATGAAAATTTAAGTACATGCTTTTTTAGTTTAGACAATTACCTAACAAACAATACAATGCTTGTGAATGGAACAAACGCAACAAGGTCAAACTTTTTTATAGACGAAGGAAATTATACTGGAAGGTTTAATTGCAATGATACAATTGGAAATGTTAACATAACTACAGTACTGTTTACAATCCTATTAACTCCTGATTCTCCCGAAGTATCTCCAAATAGCGGAAGTGGAGGTTCAACGAGTTCTAGTTCTTCCAGTTATAATGCCACATTTATTTGTGAGGAAGTAGAAAAGTTTTTAATAGGTCACCGGACCTCAGATGGATTTTCATACTCTTATGACAATGTAGTAAATCTTACGGATTATATTAATTTAGAACATTCACCAAAACTTTCAGTAAGTGTAGTCGAATCTTATTTAAGAGATTATTATGGCAATTGTGGGAGGGCTGTTTCTCAATTTTTATCTATTACAACTCCTTCAAATCTCTCAAATTTTCAGATAATAAACACTGAAAAGGAATGTGATATTGATATAAGTCGGACTGTAAGGATTTTTGGGCTTGAGTTTATTATGGATGGGTATATTCCAACAGGAATCCATATAAATCTCGGAGAAAAGAGCTGTAAGCAAATTGGAAGGCTTAGATGGTACTTTAAGTTAGTTGAAATTAACGAAGGATATTATGAGATTAAAGGGGTAAAACTTTGGATATTCTTTTTGGCTGGCACCCTTATCTTTGGAACTTATAAAATAAGAAAAAGTTATCTCTCCTGGAAAAAAGAAAATGACTCAGAGCTTAAGAGAAAGAAAAGGGACATCTAAACCACAATCGTTGATTTCGTAATGAAACTCATCGAAAACATCTAATTTTTCATCAAAACTTCCATCCCCAACTAATTGGCAATCCTGGGAAAAAGAATTTTTATACTCTAAAAGACTTGCTTGAAAGGAGTTTATAATTTGACTCGAATTTCCACTAGTACAATTAAATCTCAATTGATTAGGTATCTTGTAATAACACATTCCAGAATCACCTTTAATAAGATAACCTGTAATAAATCCTATCAAAAGAAGTCCAATTATGCTAACTAAAAGCATTTTCTTATTCATACTACCAAAAAGGAGTTATCTTTTATAAATGTATCTACCTTAAAATTATAACTTATTTTTTACAGAGTATTTATAAAGGAAAGAATACAATAAAACCTATGGCAAAGACCAGAAAAGGATTTGATGATATTGTAACTTTGATAGCCTTATTTGCGTTTATCGTAGTGGCCTTGAATTCTTTTACTTCTTTTGATTTATCTAACTGGTTAATTGGTACTGTTATGATTTTAGCAGGTGCTGGATTAATGCTTGAAGGCAAGATTATGACAATAAGTAAGTGGGCTAAAAACGGGATTCAGCAAGGAGAAATGGTTTATTTGTTTACCGTAGCATTTGGTTTAATTACTTTAGTCGGTGGATTTTTGAAACTTCCTTTATTTGAGATTTATGTTAATACAGGATTTAACTTTGTTATGGGTATTGTAGCGGTTATTTCTGCAGTGATTATTGGTCTTCAGAGGTGGGTTTGGAACTGATGGTAAAAAAAGGTTCAACAGTACTAAATGTCATAGGTGCTAAAGACGACTCTAAAAGTAGGCCTACAACCATTAAGGATAAAGAAGGTTTCTTTGTTGACTTTCATTATGACGATAAAAATCCTAAGAGAAATATGATGATAAGTTTACATAAGAACGGAAGCGATTATAGGGGTGTTAAAAAACCCCTTGCTACAATGCTTATCCAAGGAGAGAAAGGGACCTCATTAGCATGTACTGTTGATAAAAAACATAAACTTAAATGTCTACAGATTCCTACATCTGAGGAGATGAGTAAGAGTTCTTTTGTCGGATGGAAACACAAACATGATAAAAAGAGGTTATCTTGGCAAAAAAAATAAAATGGCAAAATCAAAGCAAAAAAGACTATTCTGCAAATGTAAAAAGGTAGATGGAACAAAGACAGTGGCTAATGGGGAGGATTGTAAATGTTCTAAGGGAGTAGGAAAGAAAACCAATTATAAATTTGTTGGTTTGGGGGAAAATCTAGAGATATGATGGCAAGTAAAAAACAAATAGCATGGAGAAAGAAGTTCGGTAGGACTGCAAAGAAATGTCAAAAGAAATCTAAAGGTGATAAGAAAAAATTAGGTAAATGTATGAAAAAGGAGTTAAAATGAAGAAATATACACAATACCCCAAGTTATGTCTAAAAAATAGATATTTAATTATAGACGAATCAAGGACTATACAGGGCGGAATTCAAGGGTTTCCCACTAAAAAAGAAGCTGAAAAAACAAAAAATAGGTTAATCGCAGAAAGAAGTAAACGTGGTCAAGCAATGTACAACAGAGAGTTTAATAGAAGTAAAAATCTAAACGTTGTTAAAGGACAAGTTGAGGTGATATGCTAAAATGAAAAAACTACTCCCAAAATTCTTTAACATAAAAAACTGGTGGAATGGATTTTTAGCTAATTTAACAATCGGTGCATTAGGTGGTGTAGTTATGCTAATTTTAACAAGCCTTCCTGAAGACTCTAAGTTTCTTTATGGGTTACTGGGTATGATTGCAATTGTTTTAGTTCCTTTACTTTATGACTTAATAATTAAGGAGATTTATGACTAATATGAAATGTCCTATCGGTAAAAAGCAAAAAGGAAAGAAGTGTGTAAGTGTTTTTAAATCAATTTCTTTTAAGAAATCATACAATCCTTTTAAAATGTGGGGGAGTTATGTTGGTTTTTCTTTAGCATATATCCTGATTTTTATAGCACAGTCTGTGACAATTAGTAAATCTGGTCTTTTACCAACGATAAATTTCTCTCCAAATTATTTTATATCTTTAGTTGCTATTCCTTATGCAATAGGTGGTTTCCTAATCGGTTGGGGAATTCACAGTTTATTTAGGAGATTTAGATGAGATATACTTCAAGAAGAAAGGTAGATGAATGTATCCTAGAAAAAAGAATAGTAAACGGAAGAAGAACTTTTAAGTGTAAAAATCTAAGAAGGCTTCCAACGGCCCAAGAGATTATTGAAAATCTAAAAAACTAGGCGACGGGGTTTCCCCCGCCAAGAACCTTATAACCTAGAGATAATATTCCGAAAAATCACCTCTCGTCTTTTCTAAGACTCTAATGCTATCTTCATCCAAAGACTCTCTATGATTCTTAAGGGCACAATCTAAACAAATTTTATTAGCTTTTTTCTTAATTAAATCTAAACAATCTTCAGAGTAATAACAAGATTTGCCACATTCAGAACACTTAGTTATTTTACTAAATCCAAAATTCACGTCTCCACAAATCCAAATATCTGCCTTGTCTTCTCCAAGTTTCTTTTTATTAAATTGTCTTGATAATGCTGTTGCTCTAATTGGGGGGTCTATTTTATCCATGAAAAAATTGTTAATAAAATTGCACCGAAATATCCTAGTGTCAATCCTATTTGGTCCTCTCTCTCTTGTTTAGATATGTAAGTATAAATCAATAAGATGGCAAGGATGATTAAATATGGCCCTGTCATCAGTCTAAATTCCATTTATCATTTAACTCTTTTAGAACTTCCTTTTGTAAATCTAAACTAAGAACTTCCCAAGCCCTATAAAGGGGCATTCCTTTTAATCGATTAAACGTATTTTCGTATTTCATGAGCAATTGCAATAGGCCTTTAATAATTCTTCATCTATGTCAAAGTTAAAAGAGAAGCTATTATCAAACTTGTTGTCGTATTGGTTATCAATCGGAACAGTAGTCGTTGGATTAAAAGCATATTGATTATTAACAGTGTTATTAAAATTAGGACTAAACAAACCATCTAACTTATCAGCACTCATTAGATAAACAAAACTTATAAGGATAAACAGCGCACAGACTACCGCAAAACCCTTCCAAAAGTAGTCAGAACGCTTTGTAACGGTCTTAAAAGGTGTTTGACTAAGTAAACTATTAGATTCCTTTAATTGGTCTCTTTTTGTCTTATCTGCCTTCATATAGCCTTCACCTAAACCTCTTTCATTAGGAAAATTAGCAGTGGAACTAAAATCCATTAAATATTCTTAAGAAGTCCATCTAATCTTCCCTTCTTAACCTCTTTTTTATTTATGTGACTTACATTGCTTACTATCAACACAAACTCTCCTTTATTAGACCTTTCTCGGAACTCATCTCTTAGTTGAGCTTTTATTCTAATAAAATCTTTTTGTGTCTCTCTAAATTTTTCAATTAATTTAAGACTAGTAAGATATGCTCTAAAATCAAACTCAGATTCTTCATGATAAAATACGAACTCCTGCTCCTCTCTTATCTCTTTTTCTATTAAATTAAAACTACCCTTTCTCCCGCAAGCACAATTCTTTGGCTCTCTTATTTTCCCGTTAGCATCTCCCTGAATTATCTCAATAATAGTTCCACAAGAGGGACATTCAAATTTGGCATTAATTACGACTAAGTAGGGTTTGGTTACTTTTCCAACGGTTCCTTCTATTTCAATCTCCTCTCCAATCATATCTTTAGTTATTTTCATTCTTGCTCAACCTCATAAATATAATATCCAACTTCATTTAGTACAATATCTCTAATCGGCTTAATGTTCTCCTGACTAAACCAGTATTCCATTAATTCTACATTTTGAAACGCCCTAGCCACTTTAAAATTACCCTTCCCGTCTTTGTAGATAATTACATAGGTCTTCATTTTAATTTACCTCGAATGTATTCACACACCTCTTTAACATCATGACTTGGGCAAAAATATCTAAACTCCTTTTCTCCTTTAACTCTGTACCTACTCCAATCTTCATTAAATGGGTCCGTCTCTTCTTCAGTAGCTTGACATATCTCACATTTCATGGTTATACTCATCTAATTTATCTGCTAGTGCTCTTAATTCATTAGGTGTTAAAACCGTCTCTTTAAATCTATTCCTATATAAGACTAGGGCCCAACTACCAGCCCAACCAAAGTAACCTACATTAACCTTTGAAAAATTTGTATCCAAACTCTCATCATTAATAAACAACCTAAGTTTAGGTTTTGGACCATCCTTGATTATAACTTTACTTTTCATTTTTTACCTCGAGCCCAACAGAAGTCCTACAATCAGGACAAGCAACATAAGTAATATACTTCT
>Ga0222697_1001122_pt1 | contig 10540 bp, 7 predicted proteins | sample AntAcemetage1402_FD_179835 | JGI IMG/M metagenome (GOLD analysis project Ga0222697, IMG submission 179835) | Saline water microbial communities from Ace Lake, Antarctica - #1402 | ecosystem: Environmental > Aquatic > Non-marine Saline and Alkaline > Saline | place: Antarctica: Ace Lake... | reverse complement strand
TGATTTCCAATTGTATATCCATCAGACAATTTAAAACTTTTTTTCGCTTTTCTTGATGGTCGCGGATAACCTAATTGACCAAGAGTATATAAATCAGTGATTCTATAAAAGCGTTTATTTTCATGGTCTACTAAATAAATATTATTTCGGTTATCTTCATCATTTATATCAACATCTATTTCATTTTTATTTTTATCTTTTTGCTTTTCGATTTTTGACATAATAATTTTTCCATCTTTATCATAACCAAAACCTTCCTCATAGCATCTTTGAGCCATATATTTTTTATCGTTTTCATTTTTTTCTCTTTTATATCTGTATTTTATAATAAAATTTACAATCCAAGAAAACAATATATAAGAAAGCAAAATAATACCTAAAGAAAATAAAAAATTTTTAAATATGATTTCCAAATTTTCTGATAAAAATTTAAGCGTTTCCATAAAGTTAAAAAATTATTTTACGTCTAGCGGAGTCAGATGCGCCGTGTTAGGCGATGTAGCCGACAATTCAATAAATAAAAAACTAATAATATTTTGTTGTTTTAAGTATATTCAACTAATCCAATACCATTCTTTTCTCCATTCTTACTTTTAACTTTTGTATATTTGAATATATCAGGATAAGTTGAAATTAATTCTTTTAAATTTTTATCTGTAAATTCATTTTTTCCAGCCCATTCGTTAATTAAGTGCTCAAAGCTATGCCTTTTTTCTTCTATACACCAACAATTCTTTTCTTAATCGTATGAGTGCGATTATCCAAACAATTATGATTATACCTATTATGACAAGTTTCCAAGATGTTGGGAAAAAATGAACCCATTCTAAAGAAATTATTGGAAGTATTAGTAACGAAAATATAACTAAAATTGAAAAGGGTTCTTTTTTAATTATATTTATAATTTCTTTGACTTCTTTTAACTTCATCAAAATATTATTAGTTTTTTATTATATTGGCTATTTCGCCTAACTCCCCATATATGAATCAATCAATTAAGTGGCTAAAATAAGGGGTTTGTTTATATAAAATTGTAAATCATAAGCCTTTATGATTATGGCTTTATTTTACCCTTATTCACTTTTTTTGTAAATTAAAGATTAAATTGTTGAATGGTTAAACTGTTAAATTGTTGTAGACCCCGAGCATAGCCGAAGGGTTAAGTTATAATGGGTCTTGCTTTTTATTCAATTATATACTAATATATAGGAACTTGGATTGGCAATGACCGGCCAATGCAAAAAATTAATAATTAAAGGTCTGTTTTTTATTTTTTTGATTAAAAATAAAAAAATAATCCGCTGTAGCCTTAGCGTAAGCGGATGCAAAGTAAATTTATGAGTACTGAAGATACAAAAGACTCGCCTCGTCTTCGACAAGTCGAAGCGGGTAAAAAGAAAAGTGCGTTTAGTAAAATTTTAGAAACTCATGACGAGATTAAATTGCCAAAAGTAGGTGATTTAGTTGAGGGTGCAATCGTTTCTATAGGTAAAAACGAAGTTGTTTTAGATTATAAAGGAATAATATCTGGTTTGGTTAGAGGAAAAGAAATTCACGATGAATCAGGTGTTAGTACTGATTTTAAATTGGGTGATATGGCTAAAGCTACTGTTTTAGAAATGGATAATGAAAAAGGATATATGGAATTATCTTTTCGTTATGCTGGACATCAACAAGCTTGGGAGAGTTTAGAAAATTTGATGGAAGAGGAAGAGGTAGTTAAAGCCAAGGTTATGGATGCTAATAAGGGTGGTTTAATGGTTAAGGTTGGTAATGTCTTGGGATTTTTGCCAGTTTCTCAATTAACAACTAAATATTATCCTCGAGTAGAGGGTGGTGATAAGGGTAAAATTTTAGGACATCTAAAATCATTTTTAGGCGAAGAATTTAATGTAGTTATTATTGACGTTGATGAAAAAGAATCTAAATTAATTGTTTCTCAAAAAGCTGCCTTAGCCGATGATCAAAAAGAAAACCTATCAGAATATAAAGTGGGACAGGTTATTGAAGGTAGAATTACCGGAGTGGCTGGTTTTGGTGCCTTTGTAGAATTTGGCGATAATTTAGAGGGTTTAGTTCATATTTCCGAAATAGCTTGGCAAAGGATAGACAATCCCAATGATGTTGTTAAAGTGGGAGATAAGGTCAAGGCGGAAATTATTTCTATAGATAATGGACGAATTTCTTTAAGTATGAAAAGATTGATTAAAGACCCTTGGGTAGCTATTGCAGAAAAATATAAAATAGGAGATAAGGTTAAAGGAAAGGTTTTAAAAATTAATCCTTTTGGCGCTTTTGTAGAATTGGATAAAGATATTCACGGCTTAGCCCATATATCAGAATTGAGTAATCATATTATTAATAGCCCCGAAGATGTGGTGAATGTGGGAGAAGAATATGAATTTGTGATTATTAATTTAGATACTAAAAAACATAGATTAGGGCTTTCTCTAAAATCTTTAAAAGAGAAAAAATCGGAAATTAAGGAAAAATCTGCTTCTGATAAGAAAGTTGAAGAAAAAATTGAAATTAAAGCAGAAAATAAAGATAAGAAGATTAAAAAATCAAAAGATTCTTTGGCTGAAGCTTCGGAATCTAAAGAAGTCCCAGAAGTTAAAAAAGATTCAGAGGATAAAGAAAAAAAAGAAAAAAAAGAAGATAAAACGAAGACTAAAAAAGTAAAAAGCAAAAAAGCTAAAGAATAAATTATTTATTACTAATTACTAAATTTGTGTTTCATTCGTTTAATTAGTATCATTAGTATATTGGTATTAATATTAGTATTATGAAAATTATGAAAAGTAGTTTAAAAAGTTTTTTGATATTTGTAGCAATAATGTTAGTTATTGGAGCTGTTTTTAGTTTTTATGATATTCAAAAAAATAAGACAGAAAATATTTCTTTAATTCAATTAAGTAACAGTGTTAAAAATGGAGAAATAAAAAAGATAGATATAGCTGGCGATAAGTTAAATATTGAGTTAAGGGACGGAAGTTTTAAAAAGTCTAAAAAAGAACAGGAAGAATCCTTGATTCAGAGTTTAATTAATTTAGGTGTGAGTAGCGAAAGTTTATCAGAGATTAATATAGAAATTAGTGATGAGTCGGGCCTAGATTTTTGGGCTATGAGTATTTTACCATTTTTATTACCATTTATTTTGATTGCTTTTTTTGTATGGTTTATGTTTCGAAAGGTTCAGGGTGCTAATTCTAAAGCTATGAGTTTTGGGGAATCAAAAGCCAAACAAGCCGATCAAAAGAAAAAAACTGTTTTTAATGATGTAGCTGGAGCTAAAGAGGCGAAAGAGGAATTATATGAGATAGTTGATTTTTTGAAAGATCCGCAAAAATTTATTAAATTAGGGGCCGAGATTCCCAAAGGAGTTTTATTATTAGGAGCTCCGGGAACAGGAAAAACTTTATTAGCTCGAGCTATCTCTGGTGAGGCAGGAGTTCCCTTTTTTCATATATCTGGATCAGAATTTGTGGAAATGTTTGTGGGAGTTGGTGCTTCTCGAGTGAGAGATTTATTTAAGAAGGCTAAAAAAAGTTCCCCTTGTATTGTTTTTGTAGATGAGATTGATGCCGTGGGTCGTCAAAGAGGAACTGGTTTAGGTGGTTCTCATGATGAACGAGAACAGACTTTAAATCAAATTTTAGTAGAAATGGATGGTTTTGATAGCCGGACCAATGTAATCGTTATAGCAGCTACCAATCGGCCCGATGTTTTAGATCCAGCTTTATTGCGACCCGGTCGTTTTGATCGGCAGGTGGTTATAGATTTACCAGATATTAAAGATCGAGAAGCTATTTTAGAATTACATTCTAAAAATAAACCCTTAGAAAAAAATGTTGATTTAAAAGTAGTTGCCCAGAGAACTCCTGGATTTTCAGGAGCAGATTTAAAGAATGTTTTAAACGAGGCTGCTATTTTATCTGCTCGTAAAGATAAACGAAAAATTTCTCAAAAAGATGTTTTAGATAGTATTGAGAAGGTAGTTTTGGGACCAGAAAGAAAAAGTCATATTATGTCTCCCGAAGAAAAGAAAATTATAGCCTATCATGAGGCCGGCCACGCTTTAGTAGGACATATATTATCTAATTGTGATCCGATTCATAAAGTTTCAATAATTTCTCGGGGTCGAGCCGCTGGATACACCATGAATCTTCCTGAGACAGATAAACATTTGCATACTAAATCTAAATTTGCTGATGATATTTCTATGATGTTGGGTGGTTTAGTGGCTGAACAAATTGTTTTTAAAGAAAATAGTAGTGGAGCCAGTTCAGATTTAAAACAAGTTACTCATTTAGCCAAACAAATTATTACTAAATTTGGAATGAATGATAAACTTGGTTATAGATCTTTTGGACAAGATGAAGGATTGGTCTTTTTAGGAAAAGAAATTCATGAACGAAAAGATTATAGTGAGAAAACAGCGGAAGAGATTGATGAAGAAATTAAAAAATTAGTTAATTATTGCTATCAACGGGCTCAAGATGCTGTTACTAAAAATAGAAAAATTTTAGATAAAATTGCAGACACTTTATTGAAAAAAGAAACTATTGAAAGAGGAGAGTTTGAAAAATTAGTTGGAAAAAAAGTTTAATTTTTTATAACCCCGTAGAGGTAATTCATAAATTACCTCTACGGGGTTTTTTGATTGTAAAATTTGTAGTATAATTAAAATAGATCATACTAAATGGTATGAATTGTTTTAGTAAAATAAATTTTAAATAAATCGAGTTAAGCTCGAAAAAATAAATAACAAATTTTATATCTATTCAATTAAATTTAGGTATAAAAATTAAAAAACAAAATTATGGAATCTTTATATCGTTCTATTTTAAAACACGCTTGGAAAATCACAAAAAAATATAAATTTTTGTGGATATTCGGAATTTTTGCTTTATGGTTGGGCAATGGAGGGGAAATCAGAATATTTTTTGAAACCCTAGACTTTATTAAGAGATTTGCAGCAGACAATATAAGTGGAATATTTGTTAACTTATTTCCATTTATTAGTTTTTTTGAAGGTTCTGATTTTTCTTCTATTTTAACGGGAATTATTTTTACCTTAATATTTTTGATTTTTTTATTATTAGGATTATGGTTAGTGGTGGTTTCCCAGACAGCTATTATTCAGTTTACGAACGCTACTTCTGATAAAAAGGAGCTTCGTTTTAAAGATGTTTTAAAATCTTCCATTCCTCATTTTTTACCAGTTTTAGGTTTGAATTTACTTTCTGTTATTTTTGTTACAGTTTTGGTTTTTTCTTTATTATTACCAGCCTTATTAATTGTTGTTAGTATGGGAGGTAAATTTGCTTTACTTCTAAGCATATTGATTTGGGTTATATTTTTACCTTTAGCAGCTATTATTTCTTTTGTTATGAAATATGCGATTAATTTTTTATTAATCAAAAAGGAAAAATTTTTAGATTCAATATCTAAGGCTTGGATTTTATTTAAGTCTAATTGGTTGGTGAGTATTGAAATGGCTTTAGCAATTTTAGTTATTAATGCTTTAGTTGGTTTAGTAATTATATATTTGTCATTAGCTTTTGTTGGTTCTTATGATCAAATTGAACTTTTAGTAGTTTATGCTCTCAATAATCAGATATTTGATTTGGTTTTATTTAATATTTTACCATTAGTAATTATTTCTTTATTTTTAGGTTCCTTATTGGCCGTTTTCCAAACCGTAGCCTGGACTTTGTTATTCAAAAAATTAATTTCTGGTAAAAGATATAGTAAATTAATTAGATTAGTAACTTCTCTTTCAAATTATATGAAAGCGGATAATCAGGTAACCAAGATTTCGGATATTCAAAGTATAAAACCGAAAAAAATAAAAAGAAGACCAGGACGACCTAAGAAAAAAGGGAAAAAAGTTAAAAAATAAATTAATTTAAATGTCACAGAATATTAATGATCTTTTTACAGATGACCATCAAGAGTCGGACACATCTTTAAATTTAAATTCAAAATTAGATAAAATAAAAACTAGTAAATTAGAGGAAGAGATTAAACAAAAAGCTCTGACCTCTAGTTTAAAATATATAAATTTAAATGGTTTTCCTATTATTCCCAATGCCTTGTCTTTAGTAGAGGAAGATAATGCTCGGAGCTTGGAAGCCATTTGTTTTTATTTATCAGATAAAACATTTAAGATTGGTACTACCGCTCCTCATAATCCTCAATTTAAAAGATTGGTTAGTGAATTAGAACAAGAGCACAATAAGAAAGCAGATATTTTTTTAATTTCTGAAAAAAGTTTAAATTATGCTTTAGAATTTTATAAAGCCTTGCCTAAAATAATGGAAATAAAAGAAGGAGTGAGCATTACAGAGAAGGATTTAAAAAAGTATGAACAAAAGGATTTAAGTTTTGATAAAATAGAAAAACTCTTACAAGATGTTGATGTTTCGGAAATAATAACTATTATTATTGCTACCGCTATTCAGGTGGAGGCTTCTGATATTCACATAGAAGCCGAAGAAGAAGCTATAAAAATCAGGTTTAGAATAGATGGAGTTTTGCATATTATATCTTCTTTATCTAATGAATTATGGTCTAAGATAATTTCTAGAATCAAATTAGTTTCAAATTTAAAAATTAATATTGTTGATAAGCCTCAGGATGGAAGATTTACCATTCATTTAAAAGCTGAGGATATTGACGTTCGGGTTTCCACTATTCCTACTAAATATGGAGAGAGCGTAGTCATGCGTTTATTAAAATCTTCGGCCACTAGTTTAAAATTTAAGGATTTAGGAATCAGGGGTAAATCATTTGTGGAATTAAAAAGTCAAATTAAGAGGCCCAACGGAATGATTATTACTACTGGTCCCACGGGGAGTGGTAAAACGACTACTCTTTATGCCATCTTAAAGAAATTAAATTCTCCAAGGAATAAAATTATTACCCTGGAAGATCCGATTGAATATCGTTTAGCAGGTGTTAATCAGTCGCAAATTAAAAAAGACAAAGATTATTCTTTTGCTTCCGGCTTAAAATCAATTCTTCGACAGGATCCAGATATTGTTATGGTGGGTGAAATTAGAGATTTAGAAACGGCGGATATTGCTATTAATGCTTCTTTGACAGGACATTTGGTTATTTCTACTTTGCACACTAATTCGGCGGCAGCAGCCGTTCCTCGATTTTTAGCTATGGGAGTGAAATCATTTTTATTATCTCCTTCTTTAAATGCTGTAATTGGTCAAAGATTGGTTCGTTGTCTTTGTTCTCATTGTAAGGAAGAACAAAATTTAGATAATGATACCATGACGCAGGTTTTGAATATTTTAAATAAAATTCCAGCTAGTTCTGGTTCTAAATTAGATGAAAATGAATTAAACAATTTGAAATTTTATAAAGGGAAGGGTTGTCCCAAATGTCATGGTTTGGGTTATAAGGGGCGAATTGGTATATATGAAGTTTTGGTCATGTCTCCAGAAATAGAAAAAACTATTTTAGATAATCGGGTATCCGAGAATATTATTCAGGATTTAGCTCAGAAAAATGGTATGGTGACAATGCTTCAAGATGGTTTATTGAAAGCCAAAGAAGGGGTAACTACTATTGAAGAAGTTTTTGCTAAGGCTGATTAGTTTGATTAATTTTAAAATAATAATCCTTATTCATTTGATTATTATTTTTTTATTTTTCGAAGGGAATGAGTGAATGCAAAGAGAATGAATATTTTATTAGATTTATTACGCAGCCATTCTATTGTATGTTATAATTTAATAAAGAATAAAAAAATTATTTAAGATTATAGATATGGAAAAAAACTTAAAAGCTTATATTATAGCAGTGGATATGGGCTATGGTCATCAAAGAGCAGCCCACCCTTTTTTAGATATTTCTGAAGGAGGGAGTATTATTAATGCTAATAAATATCAAGGCATTACCAAGAAAGAAAAAAAAATTTGGCAGGGTGGTCGAAAATGGTATGAAATTATATCTCGTTATAAAAATTTTCCTCTTATTGGTACCCTTGCTTTTAAAATAATGGACTATATGCAAAAGATAGAACCTTTTTATCCACGACGAGATTTATCTAAATCCTCAACTCAACAGAGATATTTTTATAAACGAGTTGAATCTGGGCTGGGCAAAGATTTAATGGAAGAATTAAATGAAAATCCTCTACCCTTAATAACTACTTTTTTTGTGCCGGCTTATTTTGCAGAATATTATGGTTATAAAGGAAAAATTTACTGTATAATTTGTGATGCCGATATTGCTCGAGCTTGGGCACCAGTCAATCCCAAAATTAGCAAAATTAATTATTTAGCTCCTAATAAAAGAGTGAAAGAAAGATTAGAATTATACGGAGTTCGATCAGATAAAATTTTTGTTTCTGGTTTTCCTTTACCCAAAGAAAATATTGGAGGTTTAAGTAAGAAAATTTTAAAAACTGATTTAAAATCTCGTTTATATAATTTAGATCCTAAAAAAATATATGCTAAAAAATATGCTAAATTAATTGAGGATTATCTTTGTCCCGTAAAAGAAATCAAAAAGAATAAGCATCCCCTAACCATAACTTTTGCCGTGGGTGGAGCCGGAGCCCAGAGGAGAATTGGTTTAACTATTGTTAAAGTTTTAAAGAATCATATTCGGCAAAATAAAATTAGGATCAATCTAGTAGCTGGTTCGCGTAATGATGTTTATATCTTTTTTAAAGAAGCTATTAAAAAAGTTAATTTGGACAAGTCTAAAAATATTAGAATCATTTATTCTAATAGTAAATTGAAATATTTTGAAATTTTTAACAGAGCCTTAAGAACTACTGATATTTTATGGACTAAACCCTCAGAATTGACCTTTTATAGTGGCTTGGGAATACCAATTATTATGGCCGATCCCATTGGTTCCCAGGAATATCATAACCGGCAATGGTTATTGGCCATTGGCGCTGGCATTGATGCTCAGGATCCTCGCTATGTTGACGAGTGGTTATTTGATTGGCTAAATTCAGGGTGGTTGGCTGAGGCCGCCATGCAGGGATTTTTAGATGCTCCCCAAATGGGAACCTATAATATTGAAAATATTGTTCTGAGAGGTAAAACTAGTGAAATTGAGGATTTACATCTTTTGTAATTCTAAATTAGATAGATAATATATGTTAGTAAAAAAATTAAAAATAAATAAATATAAAAGCATTCGGAGGTCTATTAGTTTAGATTTTTCTGATTTAAATATCTTTATTGGCCAGAATAATTGTGGAAAGTCGAATATTTTAGATGCTATCGAAATTATTTTTAATAAAGAAAAAGACAAGAGTAATTTGTTTTATCCCGAAGCAGATATTGAATTAAAATTGGAATTAGATTTAGAAGAAATTAATAAGTATCAAACAGATAAAAAAATAAATTTGGTTTTAAAAAATCAAAAAAGGTCAATAAATAGTAAAAATTTATTAGAAATTTTAAATCAAAAAGTTAAAAGATTAGATGAAAAAGCTTTTTCAGATTATAAACAAATTAGGACAGATTATAATAGTTTATATAATTATCCTTCTAAATTAAATAAATTTAAAGAGCATCTTAAGTTGCATTTTCCTAAAATCGTTATTGATGAGAATGCTATGGATCTTAAATATGAGAATGAAGGATTATATGAAGGAAAAAGAAGAGTAACTATGGATTATTTGGGTTCTGGTTTTGGGAGGATATTTACTATCTTGCTTTATATTTTTCATCCGGATTATCAAGTAGTAATGATTAACGAGCCAGAAACCCATCTTCATCCGGCTATTATTAAAAAATTACTTTGGGCTATGAAAAATAGTCAGGAAGGACAGATATTTTTTACCACTCATTCGCCTTTATTTATAACTCCCAGCACTTTAGCTAATGTTTTTCGAGTTAGTAAAGATAGTAAAAATACCCAAATTTATTCTTTAAAGAAAAAAAAATATTCTCATGATAGATTAGTCCAAGAATTAAATTCTGAAAATTTAGAAATGTTTTTTGCCGATAAAGTAATTTTAGTGGAAGGATCATCAGATTTATTACTTTTTAGGGGCCTGATTAATCAATTTTATAAAGGAGATAAAGAGGTTAAAATTATTCAGACTTATGGAAAATCCAATACTTCTATTTATGCTGATTTATTAAAAATTTTTAAAATACCTTTTTTAATTATTTTGGACAGAGATGCTCTAAAAGGTTATCAAATAGATGAGTTAATGAGACATTTAGATATAAAATTGCCTAGTATCAGTGGGGAAAAATTAATCAAAGAATTAAAGAAGTATAATATTTTTATTTTTCCCAACGGTGATTTAGAAGCTAATTATCCGCGTAAATATCAAAATGAAAATAGTAAATCCAGAAATGCTCTATTAGCGGTTAATTTAATAACCGATGCGGATTTTTATTCTAAGCAGATGAAAAATTTAAGAGAGATCATTGAATTAATTTAAAGTTAATTTTAAAAATTTATGTCTTGGTTTTTGGTAGCCATCATAGCCTATTTCATTTTAGCACTAGTTAATTTAGCTGATAAATTCATCTTGGAAAAA
>Ga0222697_1001121_pt1 | contig 10542 bp, 13 predicted proteins | sample AntAcemetage1402_FD_179835 | JGI IMG/M metagenome (GOLD analysis project Ga0222697, IMG submission 179835) | Saline water microbial communities from Ace Lake, Antarctica - #1402 | ecosystem: Environmental > Aquatic > Non-marine Saline and Alkaline > Saline | place: Antarctica: Ace Lake... | reverse complement strand
TTGGCGGGTTCGCCGGAGAATTTGGGGTTCCTGATGGCGCGAAAATTGCCATAGGTTCTGTTGACGGAGATGGAACCAAGCCGGATTTGGCTCGCAGGGTTGGCAAGTATGATGTGGTCGGAATCGGAGCTGTTGCTATGTCAACAGTTGATGCATATGTCGCTGGCGCTATGCCAGCCGCGGTTTTAGACTACATCGTGGTCGAGCATTTGGTGCCAAAGGTTCATATCGAGATCGTTGAGGGGGTAATTGCTGGATGTAAGCTTGCAGGGTGCAAGCTTATAGGAGGAGAAACCGCAGAGCATCCAGGAGTTGGGCATGCAGAAGGGTACTTTGATATTGCGACTTTTTGCGTGGGGTTTCCCGATCCCGCGATCAGGCTCAAACCCAAAGAGGATATCAAGCCGGGCATGACAATCTGGGGATGGGATTCCTTGGGCTTGGGCTCGAATGGGTATTCGCTCGCACGCAAAGTTCTGCGTCTTTGCGAGGACAGGCCGTCGAGAATACTGGAACGCCTAGAGCGTTATCACAGAAGGCTTGGCATGTCCTTGGCCGATGCATTACTCGTGCCAACCGCAATTCACATCCAAGCCATTGAGGAGTTGCGCGCCAATGGTGTTGAGTTCGTAGGCCATGCCCACATAACTGGCGGAGGCATGCCAGGTAATATCCCGCGTATTCTGCCGGATGACTGTGTGGCAGAGATTGATCTTGGTTCCTGGGAAGTGCCGCCGATTTTCCACATGATTCAGCAGCGAGGTCGTGTGGAGTTTGCTGAGATGGCCAAAACCTTTAACCTGGGTGCGCAGATGGTATCGGTCACTCCTTCGAGTCAGATCATTGATCATCCTGCATGCCACAGAATCGGCGAGATTCAGGAACGTGTGGGAGATGAAGCTCCAGTGTTGTTCCATGGCAAGTTCTGAGATTTGCGGCCAGTACGGGTCTCAGATTTTAGTCAAAGCTGAAGCAAGGCAAGTGCCTTCTTCAGCTTTTTTTATTGCCAAACAATCAATATCAATATAAAGTAAGATAATGCTAGAAGAACATCTAAAACAACATTTTAAATTTGACACATTTCGTGATGGCCAAAAAGAGGTTATTCAGAGTATTATGGATGGAAATGATACTTTGGCGATTATGCCTACAGGAGGAGGCAAGTCTTTGTGTTATCAATTACCAGCAATTATCAATAATAGTATTACTCTTGTTGTGTCTCCTTTAATTGCCTTAATGAAAGACCAGGTTGATGCTTTACAAGCGCGTGGCATCCCATCCGCATTTATAAATAGCTCTCTTGAATCAAGCGAGATTCGCGAGATAGAGCAGGATGTTCGTGACCGCTCTATCCAAGTTTTGTATGTTGCACCTGAGAGATTCAAAAGCCCTAGGTTTGCGCGCATCTTATCGGAAATAGATATTGGATTGTTTGCAATTGATGAGGCACATTGTATTTCCCAATGGGGGCACGATTTTCGTCCCGATTATGCTGTAATGGCGCAGCAGATTAAATGTATTAGAACTAGGCCAACTGTTGCGGCTTTTACTGCAACTGCAACTCCGGAAGTGAATGATGATATTGTTAAGCGCTTACAATTACAAAGCCCTAATATATTTGTTAGGGGATTTAACAGGCCTAATTTACATTTTTTTGCGAGAGAGGGTTTAAAAGGGGATGAAAGAATTAACGAGGTTTTGCGTCTTACTAAATCCATGAAAGGCAGTGGTATTGTTTATGCTTTGCGAAAAAAGGAGACCGAGGAGATTGCCGATTATTTAAATAAGAACGGTGTTAAGGCAGTTGCGTATCATGCTGGTTTAGATAAAAATCTTCGTACTCGTATTCAAAGCGAGTTTATGGATAATCAACATAAAGTAATAGTTGCAACAATTGCTTTTGGTATGGGCGTTGATAAGGCAGATGTCCGTTTCGTCATCCATGCTGGTATGCCAAAAACTCTTGAGAGTTATTATCAAGAAGCAGGCAGAGCTGGCAGAGACGGAGGAAAGGCATACTGTATTTTACTTCAGAGTGGCAAGGATAATTCTTTGCATCATTTTTTTATAAATAATTCTAAAACTCAGATGAGCGAGCAAGGTAAATCTGAAAAAGAAATCCAATCCGTATTAAATGTTAAGTACGAGCAATTGCGTTCTATCCAGAATTATATTCAATCTCCTATTTGCAGGCGAAAATCTATTCTTGAATATTTTGGAGACCCAGCTGTTAAAGATTTTAAGGAAGGATGCAAGAGTTGCGATATTTGTATGAATTTTAAATGGAGCTCGGAATCTAAAGAAAAAGCTAAGGTCGAAAAAAATATGGTTAAGTCTGGTGATAGTGGTGAGGAATCGGGAACGATTATGGAATCGGTAAAACTATATCAAGAAAAACAAACTATTGATGAGATTGCTAAAATCCGTTCCCTTTCTCCAAGAACTGTGTTTAATCATTTATTGCAGTGGTATATTTCGGGCGGGGATTTAAACCTTAGCGATTTTATAACTCCTAAAGAAGAAAAACAAGTTTTTGAGGCAATGGGAAAGGTGGAGGATTTGGATAAACTCACTCCAATCAAGGAACATTTACCAGAGGATTTTGAGTGGGATAAGATTAAGATTGTTATTGCTAAAGTTAAGAGGATTAAGATATAAAATGTGTTTATTTAAACGGCTATGGCACCATAGCTGTTGATTTATGTTTGATTAATTGAATAAATTAGCGTAGTTTAAGTATACATGAACCAAAAACAAGCACTTAAAATTTTAAAAAGTAAAAAAAATGTTTTTTTAACTGGGCCAGCTGGTTCAGGAAAAACACATCTTTTGCGTGAGTTTGTTGAGTATCTTAAAAAGAAAAAGAAAAAGCATGCAGTTACCGCATCTACTGGAATTGCTGCTACGCATATTGATGGCACTACTTTGCATTCTTGGGCTGGTATTGGAATTAAGGAATCCTTCACTGGTAAGGAATTGCAAAAACTAGCCGATAATAAATTAATGAAGGAGCGTTTTTTAACGCTTGATGTTTTAATTATTGATGAGATTTCTATGGTGGATGCGCGCATCCTTGAGTTGGTTGATGAGGTTTGCAAGGCAGTGCGTAGAAGTGTTCAAGCGTTTGGTGGATTGCAGGTTATTATGTGTGGTGATTTTTTTCAGCTCCCTCCTGTTCGCTCTGATAAAACTAAGCCAATTTTAGCGTATAATTCTATTTCTTGGGAAAAGGCGAATTTGCGAGTCTGTTATTTGGATGAGCAGTTTAGGCATGAGGATGATGCGTATATTCAAGTGCTTAATGATATTAGAAATAAAAAAGCTAATTATGATACTGAGGAGATTTTGCAATCGCGTTTTCAAAAGCCTGTATCTGGAGAGCATTATACTACAAAGCTTTTTGCGCGGAATAAGGATGCTGATGTTGTGAATGAATTAGAACTAGAAAAGCTTGATGGAGAAGCTTTCTCATATGCTATGCGCTCTAAAGGGAAAAACAATGATGTTCGTCAGCTTAAAAAGGATTATAACAAAATTCCGCAGGACCTAGTTTTAAAGATTGGTTCTGTTGTTATGTTTACAAAAAATAAACTTGAGCTTGGTTATGTAAACGGAACCATGGGTACTGTTGTTGATTTTTGGGAGGACGACGATGATTTGCTTTTGCCGGTTGTTCGTTTAAAAACTGGCAAGCGCATTAGCATAAATTTTTCTAGTTGGTCTTTGGAGTATAATAATTCTCTTGTTGCTTCTATTTTTCAAATTCCTTTGCGCTTGGCTTGGGCCATTACTATTCATAAGTCGCAAGGTATGACTCTTGATACTGCTGAGATTGATTTGGCTAATACTTTTGGCCATGGAATGGGTTATGTTGCTTTATCTCGAGTACGTTCGCTTGATACTTTAAATTTAACTGGTTTTTCACGCAGGGCTTTTTTGGTTGATCCTGAGGTTGGGGAAATGGACACGATTTTTAGGGAAGTTGGGGAGAAGTAGTGCTAATTCTTTTTTTCATTGACAAAAGTACTCTAATGTGATAGTGTTTCTTTATCAAATACTTTTTCTAGGCTCTGTGGTCGAGATAATCTTGGTAAAGCTTTTGAGGGCAATTGCTATGCAATTGCAAAATTATTCAATTAAACATAAATCACATGCAAACAGGCACAATCACTAAGTTAATAGGAGAGAAAAATTTCGGTTTCATCAAACGTGACGGAGAAGAAAAAGATCTTTTCTTCCACGCAAATGAACTTGACGGTGTTGAGTTTTCCGCACTAAACGAAGGCGATACTATGACATTCGACGTTGAAGATGGAGAAAAAGGTCCTAACGCAGTTAAAGTAAGCAAAGCGTAAGCTTCGTTACTCACACTGTAAAAAAAGCCCGCAAGGGCTTTTTTTGTTTGTGGGGGAGGTTGGGGAGAGTTAGGTTGATTTTTTGGATGGGGTGATTGGGGTGTTTTTTTTTGGGTTGATTTATAGCCGTTAAAAAGATAATATACATGTATGATAAAGCCATATTTTGAATTTTACGTAGTATAATTTATGAAATTAGAGTTTGATGATAAATTGATTGCTGGATATAAGAGTGCGTCGCAAATAGCGCGCGTTTTGACTGAAAATTGGGTTGATGAATCAGCTTTTTGTCCTAATTGTGGTCATGTTGAGATTAATAAATATCAAAATAATAAACCTGTTGGAGATTTTTATTGTGCGAATTGCAAAGAGGATTATGAGCTAAAAAGCAAGAAAGATTCAGTTGGATTAAAAATTGTTGATGGAGCATATAGGACAATGATTGAACGATTGACAAGCAGTAATAACCCTAATTTCTTTTTGCTTAGTTATAGACCGTTAAGCTATGATGTTATTAATTTTTTTGTAATACCCAAGCATTTTTTCGTGCCTAGTATAATTGAAAAGCGAAAGCCACTTGCCCAGACTGCTAGACGCGCTGGATGGGTTGGTTGTAATATTTTACTTAAGCATATTCCAGAAACTGGCAAGATATTTTATGTGCGCGACAGGAAAACAGAACCAAAACAAAAAGTGCTTGATGAATGGAAAAAGACGCTATTTCTGCGAGAGGAAAAAGAAATTTCTGCAAAAGGATGGCTGCTTGATGTTATGAATTGCGTTGATAAAATTAACAAAAAAGATTTTGCTTTGGATGATGTTTATACGTTTTCGGATGAGTTAAGTATTTTGCATCCAGACAATAAGCACATTAAAGATAAAATTCGCCAGCAGTTGCAAGTTTTAAGGGATAAAGGTTATTTGGAATTTAAAGGAAGAGGAAAATATAAAGTATCCTAGTTGACAATGTTTTCAAATTGATCAAAGATTAATATATGAAAACAAGCAACAAACAATTAAAAATATATATTTGTAAGCATTGTAAAAATATGAGTGAGACTGTTGGTGTTATCCAAACAGAATCGCATTATTATTCTTTTGATATAAGTACAAGACAATTGGAGGATTTTCATGGAGATGAAAGTGTTGAATCGCAAGAACTTTTTTGTTTAAACTGCAAGAAAAAAATTAGTGCTAAAGTGCAAGATATCTTATTGTAATTAGATAAAAATGAAGTTAAAAGATTTTATAAAAAAATTGAAAAATATTGCAGAGGAACACGGAGATGATGTGGAGGTTGTTATGGCTGATGAAATTCCAGTTGTTGGCCCTCTTTTTTCTGATAAATATTCTGCTGGTGAGAATGTTGTAATAACTGATGAGAGGTAATAGATATGAGTTTAGTTAATTTTATTTTATTTTTAGATCATTGGCAGACTTTGTTGGGTATTATTTTTGGTGCAATTGTTGCAATGCTTAGTTTTTATCTCAAGGACAAGTATAATAACTTTCATGATCGTATAGAGGCAAGAAGGAGAGTTGAGGTATCTTTGACTAGAAGTTTAAATGATTTATATAACACAAAAAAGGGTTTAAACGAGTTTTTAGAAAGGATAACAGGTGTGATTAATCAAACCAAGCATGACTTAGCCGATGATACAAAATATGCATTTCATGAAACGAATTTGCCTATATTTAGAGTGTACGTTGACAATACTTTAGCTGAAATTAGGACAAGTAGTTACTATGTACATAATAAATTGTTATGGATTGATTCTATATTGGAAATTATGAATAGTACTTTATCTGAATTGAGAGAGGATTTAAATTCACTAATTAGAAATAATCAATTTCTAGTGGGTTTGCGACCATCTCCCAGAGAACAGAAGAATTCGTACATTGCAAATTTGGAGAGTTTTAAAGACTTAATAAGGAATGATTTGATAGGAAAAAACTTTCCAAGCGTATTTAAAATTTTAGCTGAGGTTAAAATTTATAATAGCAAAATGAGAGGAAAGAAAGGATATATAAGAAGATGGAAACATGAAGGTACTAGCTTCAAATTTTTTAAATGGAAGAAAAATATTATAGAATTTAATAGAGACCTTTCTTGTGTAGATAGGATAGATAACATGATATCTAAAGAAGTGGATGATTTTTTGGCGACAAAGCCAAGGTAATTTTATTAGTTTTTTATCCACAGATTTTGTTAAAAATATTTAATTTAGTAACATTTTGGCTGTATACACGTCGTATTAAATAGAGTATAATAAAAAAGAATCGTAAGGGGTTTTTGTATGCGAAAAATAAAAAAGAGTAGGATAGGTCACAATTTAGTTATTATTAAGACAATTTATAGATAGCTTTTTATAATTGTCTTTTTTTTGTCTCTCTCTGTTTAGTGCTTTTTGTTAGATATATATAAATATTCTCCATGACTCCAAATGAAAATAAAACAAAAGACAAGGTTATTCTTGCTGCTGAGTATTTTATTTGGAAAAATAAAGTAGATCCAAAGGAAACTGGTTTAGGCAAACTAAAATTACAAAAACTTCTTTACTATGTGCAAGCATGGAATTTGGCACTGAATGGCGAAGCATTATTTGAAGATAATTTTGAAGCATGGATACACGGACCAGCGATAGCGAAAGTTTATCATCATTTTAAAGAATATGATTTTGAAGATTCAAATATCCAGCTTGAGGAAAATAATTTTGATACATTTACTAAAACAGAAAAAGAACTACTAGATGAAATTTGGAGAGTATATGGGAAATATGATGGATCTTATTTAGAAACTCTCACACACAATGAACTACCTTGGCAACAGGCTAGAGGAGTGATGAGAACAACAGAGCCTTCGCAGAATATTATTTCTTCCGAAGTTATGCGTGAGTACTATGCCGCCAAAATCAAAAATACTTAAAAAAGTCAAAAGTCTTTGGTTTAATTATCTTGCGAGTAGCCCAGATGATGAATTAGAGAAATTATCAAAAATTAAAATTGGTGAAGTTCTCGGCCCCCATCTCCTTTCTGATAAAGTTGCTCAAAATCCATTAGTTGATGATGAGCCCAAAAAACTTTTTATAAATTTTGAATACTTCAAATCGAGTGTTTGTATTTTTGAAACCGCGGACTCTGCTAAAATGAGAAGTTTGTTAGAAAAATTAGCAAGAGTTAGGCAATTTACCGCCCAACAATTTCACACTTGTGATTTAAATCCAAGACCAGTAACAAAGTCTGGTGAGTATCTCCGGTTATTTAATCATTTGGATGATGATGTTGATTTGTGTGAGATTGACATTTCTGGATATGGTAGATTTTTTGGTTTTAATACCGAGAGTTTTTTTTATTTTGTAGCAGTAGATGCTGAGCATAGGAATATTCATTAACTGTTCATTTTTTTAAATATTTCATATGCCCCAACAACAACCCCAACCCCTCCTTCGCGAGTACGCTACGGAAGGGTAAACAAAAATATATGACAGAAACCGACCAAACACAATCCATCCCAAAAAAGGACTCACCCCAACAAGAACCTCCACCAACAGAACCCAATCCCTCATCCACCGAGGCCACACCAAACACGCCAGCAGAAGAACCTCCTGCGGTTGATTTAGATGTAGAAAAAGAAACATCTCCTCCAGAAGAAACATCACAACCAGAATCAACTCCATCCCCCTCCGCCAAGGCTACGGAGGACGTGCCGCCGCCATCCTTCATCCAAACCCTCCTCATAAAAGCGCGAGCAAAAATACAGGAGCGCAAACAGAAGAAATTGGGTAAAATATTAGGGCTACTAGAAACAAAACCGCAAATAACAAATCAAGATGTTCAAAAATTGCTTAGAATATCAAGAGCAACATCATTTCGCTATTTAGACATACTAGAGAAGCAAAATAAGATAAAACAGGTTGGAAACACCGGAAAATGGGTGTTTTACAGCAAAACCTAAGATTTACCCTTAACGCTTCAAATGGTGTAATTGAAGCGTTTAAATGCCCTTAAGGCCTATTTTTTGATATACTAAAACTATATAATTATACTAAAAATATGCCAGACAAATTTACAGCCACATGGGTATCACATTCATCAATAAGCGACTATATAGAATGTCCGCGTGCTTATTATCTAAAAAATGTTTATAAAGACCCAAACACAAGGCACAAAATTACAATGATAACTCCGGCCTTAGCATTGGGACAAATAGTACACGAGGTGCTGGAATCTTTGTCTGTTTTACCAGTGCACGAAAGAAGATTGGAAAACTTAGTACCAGAGTTTCAAAAAGCATGGGAGAGAGTTAAGGGAGAGAAGGGTGGATTTACAAGCGAGAAACAAGAAAACGAATATAGAGTGCGAGGCGAGGATATGTTAAGAAGAGTAATGAATAATCCTGGGCCATTCAAAAAAAAGGCAGTGAAAATTCAAAAAGATTTATTGCATTATTGGCTTTCAGAGGAAGAAGAAATAATCCTTTGTGGAAGAATTGATTGGATGGAATATTTAGAAGAAGAAGATAGCGTGCATATTATAGATTTTAAAACAGGCCAACATAAAGATGTAGGCTCGCTTCAATTGCCAATATATTATTTGCTAGCAACAAACTCGCAAAAAAGAACTGTTAAGCAAATGAGTTATTGGTATATAGCATTAGATGATGAATTAACTTCGTTTGATTTACCAGATCCAGAAAAAGCATATTCAGAAGTATTATCTGTTGCGCGTAAAATTAAATTAGCTCGGCAATTAGAAAAGTTTGATTGTCCTAGTAATGGATGTAGAGGATGCAAACCATTTGAGAGAATATTAAAAGGCGAAGGAAAGTTGATTGGGGAGGATGATTTTAGGAGAGATGTTTATATTTTGCCGGAAATGGATGAGGAAGCAGAGGAAGTTATTTTGTAAAAAATATTATGTTTGATTTTAGAGTGAGATACGAAAAAACTAAAGCATTGTATCAAAAATACGAAAGAGTGATGATACCATCAATGCTTGTTTTTGGTTTTGTGTTGGACTACATCACTTTTAAAAATATCCAAGTAAAAACTGCGCTAACTGTTTTATTTGCATATTTTATAATAGCAGGCATAAGCATAGCATTTATCCATTTTTATGATGCAAATAAAATATCGCAAAAATTAAAATTTATTCGTTTATTTGTTCCACTTATAATCCAATTTACATTTGGCGCGCTATTAGGCGCAACATTTATATTTTATTGGTTTTCGGCATCTGTGTCAGCAAGCTGGCCATTCTTCATCATCATTTTATTTTTAATGATATCAAATGAGATTTTTAGACGATATTTTAAAAGGATTGTTATACATATAAGTGTTTATTACTTTATCTCGTTTGCATTCCTTTCTATTGTATTGCCATTTATATTTAATTCATTAGATGCAAAACTGTTTCTATTCGCTGGAATTATCAGCCTAATATTTATATATGCGTATATTCAGCTTTTATCAAAAGCGCAACCAAGAGTTAGAGGCTATAAATCTGATTTAATAAAAATTATTCTTACAATTTTTGTTGTGATGAATGCATTATATTTTGCAAATATAATTCCACCAATACCATTATCTTTACGCGACTCCGGAGTATATCATCAAGTTAAACGCTCTGGTGCGGATTATGTTTTAACTCAAGAAAAGGAAAATTTTTTGCAGAAGATAATTCCTGGTAAAACTATTCATATAAACAAAGGGGAGAGGGTGTATGTATATACTTCGATTTTTGCGCCATCTGATTTAAAAACAAAAATATTTCATCATTGGGAATATTATGATGGAGATAATTGGATAGAAAAAGATAAATTATCGTTTAATATAAATGGAGGTAGAAAAGATGGATATCGTGGCTATTCTTTAAAAAGCGCTGTTTTTCCTGGAAAGTGGAAAGTGTATGTGCGAACTGAACAAGGTAAGACACTGGGTATAGTCTCATTCCAAATAGGTGAAGTAGATGAAGATAGGGATTTTGAAGATATTAGGAAATAATTTTAGGAAATCAAAAAACGACGAAATTAAATCGTCGTTTTTTAATGGGGCGGCTATCGGGAATTGAACCCGAGATACCAGTACCACAAACTGGTGTGTTACCATTACACCATAGCCGCCATATTTTTATATATCTTTTTTATCGTATTTATATTTCATTATGCCAAGAACAATAGTTGTGATAA